>Ga0153956_1002067_pt1 | contig 15660 bp, 13 predicted proteins | sample TSFL040MetaG_FD_104704 | JGI IMG/M metagenome (GOLD analysis project Ga0153956, IMG submission 104704) | Attine ant fungus gardens microbial communities from Florida, USA - TSFL040 MetaG | ecosystem: Host-associated > Fungi > Mycelium > Unclassified | place: USA: Florida, Wekiwa Springs... | reverse complement strand
CTCGCCCAGTATCGCGAAATGGCCGCCTTCGCCCAGTTCGGTTCGGACCTCGACGCTGCGACGCAGCGCCTCCTGAACCGCGGCGCACGCCTGACCGAACTCCTGAAGCAGCCGCAGTTCTCGCCGCTGAAGACGGAAGAGCAGGTCGCGGTGATCTTCGCCGGCGTCAACGGCTATCTCGACAAGCTGCCGGTCAACCAGGTCGGCAAGTTCGAGCAGGGCCTGCTTTCCTACCTCCGTTCGGAAGGCAAGGACGTTCTCGACGCCATCCGCACGGAAAAGGCGATCAGCGACGCGACCAAGGGCAAGCTTCAGGCTGCGCTTGATCACTTCGCCAAGTCGTTCTCCTGATCGGACGGAACTAGGACGGACCAGGGATGCCTTCACTTAAGGATCTGAAAAACCGGATCGCCTCCGTCAAGGCGACGCAGAAGATCACCAAGGCGATGAAGATGGTCGCCGCGGCGAAGCTTCGGCGCGCACAGGAGGCGGCCGAGGCCGCCCGGCCCTATTCGCAGCGCATGGGGATCGTGCTGTCCAACATCGTTCAGGCCGTGAGCGATGCCGATGGCGCACCCGTGCTGATGACCGGAAACGGCAAGGACCAGGTGCACCTGCTCGTCGTCTGCACCGCCGAGCGCGGCCTCTGCGGCGGCTTCAACTCGCAGATCGCGCGCTTTGCCCGCGATCACGCCCGCAAGCTGCTCAACGAAGGCAAGACGGTGAAGATCTTCACCGTCGGCAAGAAGGGCTACGACATCCTTCGCCGCGAATTCGCTTCGCTCATCGTCGAGCGCAAGGAACTGCGCGACGTCAAGAAGGTCGGTTTCGAAAACGCGGACCAGATCGGCAAGCGCGTCATCGAGCTTTTCGAAGCCGACGAGTTCGACGTCTGCACGCTGTTCTATTCCGAGTTCAAGTCCGTTATCTCGCAGGTTCCGACCGCGTTGCAGCTGATCCCGGCCGCCGCCGGCGACGTTGTCGCGCAGGACAGCGAACATGCAGGCGCCGTCTACGAATACGAGCCGGACCCGGCTTCGATCCTTGCGGACCTGATCCCGCGCAACATCTCCGTCCAGATCTTCCGCGCGCTCCTTGAGAACGTCGCCGGCGAGATGGGCGCCAAGATGAGCGCCATGGACAATGCGACGCGCAACGCTGGTGAAATGATCAATAAGCTGACGCTCAATTACAACCGTCAGCGTCAGGCTCAGATCACCAAGGAACTGATTGAAATCATTTCGGGCGCGGAAGCGCTCTGAGGTTAGGAAAGAGGGTAAGAATATGGCTAAGGCAGCTACCCCCGCCGCAACGGCAGCAGGTTCGGTCGGCAAGGTCATTCAGGTTATCGGCGCCGTCGTGGACGTGGCTTTCGAAGGCGAGCTGCCGGCGATCCTGAATGCGCTTGAGACGACCAACCAGGGCAACCGTCTGGTTCTGGAAGTCGCGCAGCACCTGGGCGAAAACCAGGTCCGCACGATCGCCATGGACTCCACCGAAGGTCTGATGCGCGGTCAGCCGGTTTCCGACACCGGCGCTCCGATCTCGGTTCCGGTCGGCGACGAAACGCTCGGCCGCATCATGAACGTCATCGGCGAGCCGGTTGACGAAGCCGGTCCGCTGAACACCGCTTCCCGGCGCGCCATTCACCAGGATGCTCCGGCCTATATCGAGCAGTCCACGGAAGCGCAGATTCTCGTCACCGGCATCAAGGTCGTCGATCTGCTGGCGCCTTACGCAAAGGGCGGCAAGATCGGCCTCTTCGGCGGTGCCGGCGTCGGCAAGACCGTTCTCATCATGGAACTGATCAACAACGTCGCCAAGGCGCACGGTGGTTACTCGGTCTTCGCAGGCGTGGGTGAACGTACCCGCGAAGGCAACGACCTCTACCACGAAATGATCGAGTCCGGCGTCAACAAGCACGGCGGCGGCGAAGGCTCCAAGGCAGCCCTCGTTTACGGCCAGATGAACGAACCGCCGGGCGCCCGCGCTCGCGTCGCTCTGACGGGCCTGACGGTTGCAGAACACTTCCGCGACCAGGGTCAGGACGTTCTGTTCTTCGTCGACAACATTTTCCGCTTCACGCAGGCGGGTTCGGAAGTGTCGGCTCTGCTCGGCCGTATTCCGTCGGCCGTGGGCTATCAGCCGACGCTCGCCACCGACATGGGCGCGCTGCAGGAACGCATCACCTCCACCACCAAGGGGTCGATCACCTCGGTTCAGGCCATTTACGTTCCCGCCGACGACTTGACCGACCCGGCGCCGGCAACTTCGTTCGCGCACCTTGACGCAACGACGACGCTAAACCGTTCGATTGCTGAAAAGGGTATCTACCCGGCCGTTGACCCGCTCGACTCCACCTCGCGTATGCTTGATCCGTTGATCGTCGGTGAAGAGCATTACGAAGTGGCCCGCAAGGTGCAGGGTACGCTGCAGCGCTACAAGGCTCTGCAGGACATCATCGCCATCCTGGGCATGGACGAACTTTCCGAAGAGGACAAGCTCTCGGTTGCCCGCGCCCGCAAGATCGAGCGCTTCCTGTCGCAGCCGTTCTTCGTCGCCGAAGTCTTCACCGGTTCGCCGGGCAAGCTGGTTGCGCTCGAAGACACGATCAAGGGCTTCAAGGGCCTCGTCAACGGCGAGTACGACCACCTGCCGGAAGCCGCCTTCTACATGGTCGGCTCGATCGAAGAAGCGATCGACAAGGCGAAGAAGCTGGCTGCTGCCTGATAATGTCTTATCGACGGCGCGCCGGGCTTGACCCCGCGCGCCGTCGCTTGTTCTGACGCAATTGAGAAGTGACGGGTCATGGCTGACAATTTCAATTTCGAACTGGTGTCTCCGGAGCGCCTGCTTCTGTCGGAAATGGTGACCGAAGTGGTCATTCCGGCAACCGAAGGCGAGATGACCGTCATGGCCAATCATGCGCCGACGATGACGACCATCAAGCCCGGCGTCGTGAGCGTCCGTTCTGCTGCCGGCACGAAGCGCGACTTCGTGGTATTCGGCGGCTTCGCCGACATCCTGCCGACCGGCTGCACGCTGCTTGCCGAATCCGCCGTTCCGGTCGAAGACCTCAGCAAGGACGAGCTGACGATCCGCATCGATGCCGCCCGCTCCGAACTGCGCGATGCGCTGCATCACGAACACAAGTCGCGGCTCGAGCATTTCATCATGGAAATGTCGCACCTGCAGGGCATGTTGCACGAGCAATAAGCCGGCTACTGTCTTTTACGGGGCGGCCTTCGGGCCGCTTTTTTTATGCGCGGTTTTCGCTCTCGGCTGCGGCGAGCAGGTGCCGGTGTAGCTCAGTGGCTTCCGGCGACAGCGTGCGGAAGCGCGGGGCGCCGAGATAATAGCCGAAGCCGGTTTCCACCTTCGCGCCGCCGACGGTGACGAGGGCGCCGGAGCGCAACTGTTCCTCGATCAGCCCGACGCTGCCGAGCGCGATGCCTTCGCCGCGCAGCGCCGCCTCCACCGCCATGATATAGGTCGAGAAGGAGAGGCGGGGCTGCGGCAGCCGCCCTTTCAACGGCTGCGGCAGGCGGCCGAACCATTGCCGGAACGAGATCCAGTGGGCGTTGAAGCGCTCGTAGTCGATGAGGTCGAGGCGGGCGATGTCGTCCGCCGTCAGCGTCTCCGGCGTGAGGCCACGTTGAGACAGGTATTCCGGCGAGGCGACAGGTGCCAGGACCTCCTTCATCAGCAGCGTGAGGTTCCAGCGCGGATGCTCGCCGGTCGAATAGAGGACGACGAGGTCGTTGCTCTCCGACGACAGCTCGCTCGGCGCATCCGTCGTCAGGAGGCGGACGGACATGGCGGGATTGTTCTTGCCGAAATCCCTGAGCCGCCGGCCGAGCCACAGATGCGAAACCGAGCCGCTGGCGGCGATGGAGATGATCTGCGCCGCGCCGCCGCGAAAGGGCTCCAGGCTCTCCTCGAGATACTCGAGCGTGGCGCGGACACGCTGGAACAACCGCTCGCCATCGGCCGTCAGCGCCAGATTGCGGCCGCGGCGGGTGAAGAGCGCCGCGCCGAGGTGATCTTCCAGCCCCTTGATGCGGCGGCTGACGGCGGCCTGCGTGATGTTCAGCTCGCGGCCGGCGCGGGAAAAGTTCATCGCCCGGCAGGCGGCATCGAAGACGCGGAAGGCTTCCAGCGGGATCTTTTCGAGCATTCCTTCTCCATGACTTCAGATCATGAATATGACTGAGAAATGCCCTTATTTGAAGAGCTGAGATTGTGATGCATCAATAATGCACGTCGTTCCTCGCTTCGTCAGGTGCAGCCTTGGTTTACTCCATTTCCGCCGTTCCCGAGATCCGCTTCGGCGAGGGCGCCTTCGAGGGGCTTGCCGACGCTGCCCGCTCGTTCGGCGATATTTCCACCGCCTGCCTCGTCATCGACGGCTTTCTCGCGCGCTCCGGCCTTGCCGACAGGGTGAAGGCGGGTCTCGCCGAGGCCGGCATCGAGACGCGGCTCTATTCGGACTTCGCCGGCGAGCCGAAGATCGCCCATGTGCGTGCGGCAAGCGCGCTTGCCACCGGTGTTGGGCTGGTGATCGGCATCGGCGGCGGCTCGGCGCTGGATATCGCGAAGATCGCGGCCTGTGCGGCTGCCTCGGGCAAGGACCCGATGCATTATGCGCTTGCCGCCAATCCGCTGCCGAAAAATCCGCTGAAGAAGATCATGGTGCCGACGACGGCCGGGACCGGCTCCGAGACCTCGGCGACCAACATCTTCGCCGGGCCGGAAGGCAAGAAGCTCTGGATCTGGGGGGCGGAGACCAAGGCCGACCTCGTCATCCTCGATCCGGCGCTGACGAAAACGCTGCCGGCGGACCTGACCGCCTGGTGCGGCCTCGATGCCTTCGTCCACGCCTTCGAGGCGGCGACCAACCGCAACACGCATCCGGGCGGGCAACTTTATGCCCACGAGGCCCTGCGCCTCATCGTCGGCTCGCTGGAGCGGGCGGTGAGGGAGCCGAACGATATGGAGGCGCGCGGCGCTGTGCTGCGTGGCTCCTGCCTCGCCGGCATCGCCATCGACAATTGCGGCACGGCGATCGCCCACAATATCAGCCATGCGCTGGCGGGCCTTGCGCCCGTGCATCATGGCCTTGCGACCGCGCTTGGTTTCGAGTTGACGCTGGACTGGCTCGCCGCGACGGATACGCCGGAGCTGAACGCCGCGGCCCGCGCCTGCGGTCTGGAGAGGGCGAGCGCGCTGCCGGCGTTCGTTTCCGGCCTGATGGATCGCTGCGGCATCCGGCGTTCGCTGCCGGCCGCTTTCGCGCCCTTCGGGCCGGCCGCGCTTGCGGCGGAAATGCGCGCGCCGGAAAACCAGCCGATGCGCCGCGCGACGGTCCGCGACGTCACGGATGCGGATATCGACCGGTTTGCCGCCCGCGTCATGGCGCTGCCGAAGGGAGTGTAGGATGACAAAGGAATTGACGCGCGACTATTGGGAAGGCGTGTTGGCCGGGCTGAAGCCCGAAGGACGCCATTTCATCGGTGGCGCGTACCGCGCCGCCTCCTCCGGCGCGACCTTCACTCGTATCCGGCCGATGGACGGCAAGCCGGGGGCCGAACTTGCGCGCGGCAATGCCGCCGATATCGATGCGGCCGTTGCCGCCGCCCGCGCCGCTTTCGAGAGCGGCGTCTGGCGGAAGAAGGAGCCGCTGGAAAAGAAAAAGATCATGCTCAAATGGGCGGAGCTGATCCGCGTCCATGGCGAAGAGCTGGCGATGCTCGAAACGCTCGACGTCGGCAAGCCGATCATGGCCTCGCTGAACGTCGATGTCCGCCTTTGCGCCGACGGCATCCAGTTCTACGCCGAGATGATCGACAAGATGTATGACGAGATCGCGCCCACCGGACCGAATGCGCGCGCGCTCGTCCGCAAGGTGCCGCTCGGCGTCATCGGCGCGATCACGCCGTGGAACTATCCGATGATCATCGATGCCTGGAAGCTCGGGCCGGCGATCGCCGCCGGCAATTCGGTGGTGCTGAAGCCCGCCGAGCAATCCTCGCTGTCGGCGATCCGGCTGGCGGCGCTTGCCGTAGAGGCGGGTCTCCCCGCCGGCGTGCTGAACGTGGTCACCGGCTACGGCGAGGAGACGGGCAAGCCGCTGGCGCTCCACATGGATGTCGACATGATCGCCTTTACCGGCTCCACCGAGGTCGGCAAGCTGATCATGGGCTATGCCGCGCAGTCGAACGTCAAGCGCGTCGCGCTGGAACTCGGCGGCAAGTCGCCGTTCGTCGTCTTCGAGGATGCCGATTTGGATGCGGCCGCTGCGGCCGCCGCCTGGGGCTGCTTCTACAATTCCGGTGAGACCTGCCACGCCTCGACGCGCCTCATCGTCCACCGCTCGGTGCAGGACGCGCTGATCGCGAAGATCGAGGCGGTCACGCGCGCCGATATCGCGCTGAAGCATCCGCTCGACCCAACCGCCCAGATCGGCGCGCTGATCGAGGAGGAGCACATGAACAAGGTGCTTTCGATGATCGCCGCCGGCGAGAAGGAGGGCGCGCGCCGCGCCTTCGGAGCCGAGCGCGTGATGCGCGAGACCGGCGGGTATTATGTGTCGCCCGGCGTCTTCGTCGATATGACCAACGATATGAGCCTGGCGCGGCGGGAGATTTTCGGGCCGGTTCTCGCCGCCATCCCCTTCGATACGGAGGAGGAGGCGCTGACGATCGCCAACGACACGATCTACGGCCTTGCCGGCGCGGTCTTCACTCGGGACATGGATCGGGCGCATCGTTTTTCCGAAGCGATCCATGCCGGCACCGTCTGGATCAACAGCTACGACATGTCGAACTTCGCAACCCCTTTCGGCGGCTTCAAGCAATCCGGCTTCGGCCGCGACCGCTCGGTGCATGCGATCGACAAATATTGCGACTACAAGACCATCTGGCAGCAGTTCGGCTGAGTGCTCTGCCCCTCACCCTAACCCTCTCCCCGCCAGCGGGGAGAGGGGACTTGCCACACGCGGCGCTGGAGAGAGACTGAGGCGGCGCGGCATATTCCCTTCGCCCCGCTTGCGGGGAGAAGGTGCCGGCAGGCGGATGAGGGGCATACCGCCGGCGCGACGAGAAGAAGGGGGAGCCCATGAGCAAGATCGTATCCATCGAGATCACCCATCACCGGTTGCCGCTCGATCCGCCGTTCAAGGCGAGCTGGGATGGGCGGCCGCGCCGGCATTTCGATGCGACTATCGTCCGCGTCCGGGATGACGAGGGCCGGGAAGGCATCGGCTCGGGCGATCTGATGAAGGGGTTCGAGGGGCACGAGGACCTTTTCATCGGCGAGGACCCGCGGCATGTCGAGCGGCATTACGAGGTGCTGTCGCATATCAATTTCCATTATGGTCGCTGCTGGCCGATGGATCTGGCGCTTTGGGACCTGTCGGGCAAGATCACCGGCGAGCCGGTCTGGCGGATGCTAGGCGGCCGCGCCGGCCGCGTGCGGCTCTATGCCTCGTCGGGCGTGCTGCGCGATCCCGGCGCGATGGCGGAGCAGGCCGAGCGTTACGCCGAGGAAGGCTTTCCGGCGATGAAGGTCCGTTTCTCGTCGTCGTCGGGCGGGCGCGGTAGCTGGCGCGACGACGTCAGGGCGCTGGAGGCGATCCGCGCCCGCGTCGGCGACCGGCTGGAGCTGATGGTCGACTGCAATCAGGGCTGGCGCATGCCGTGGGATACGACGCTGCCCTGGACCTTCAAGGACGCGCTGGCGGTTGCGCGCGAACTGGAGCGGCTTGGGGTCTACTGGATGGAGGAGCCGCTGCACCGCTCCGACCGCAAGGGCATGAAGCGGCTTTCCGAAGCCACGAGCATCCGTATCGCCGGCGGCGAGATGACGCGCGAGCTTTACGAGTTCCGCGACATCATCGAGGAGCGCGCCTTCGACGTGGTGCAGCCGGACGTGGCGCTGGTCGGCGGCATCACTGGCTGCCGGCGGCTCGCCTATCAGGCGCGCGAGGCGGGCGTGATGTTCACGCCGCATTCCTGGACCAACGGCATCGGCGTGCTCGCCAACGCGCATCTGACCGCCGGCGCCGGCGATGCGCCCTGGCTGGAATATCCTTACGACAATCCGGAATGGAGCGAGGCCCGCCGCGATTTTCCGATGGCGGCGCCGCTTCGTCATGACGGCGGGTGGCTCGACCTTGGCGAAGCCCCCGGTCTCGGCGTCGTGCTCGACGAGGCGCGGCTGAAGGTGACGCGTCTCTGATTACGCGGCGCGGGTGCCATCGAGGGCCTGCCCGCGAAGGGCGGGCCGTTTCTCCAGCCGGCGCGCCCACTGCATGACCGGCCGCTCGATCAGCATGTAGCTCAGCGTTCCGATGGCGAAGGTCGCTGCAATGGCGATGGCGCTCCAGGCGAGCCAGCCGCTCAGCATCGCCTCCGTGCCGATGCCGAAGGCGCCGGGGAAGGCATAGACGAGCCCGGAGATTACGATGTCCTGCCAGATATAGATGCCGAAGGAGATGGTGGCGATGAACCGGGTCAGCCGGTTGTCGAGTGCGGCCCCCAGCCATTTCGAATCCGGCAGGCTGCAGAGCGCCAAAGCTACGGCGAGCGGCAGAATGGGAAACCGGTAGGGAATGCCGAGCCAGCCATAGCCTTCCCACTTGCCGGGCGTCGAGGTCGCAAGGGCTGCGGCGATACCGGCGAGCGCGATGAGGCCGATCAGGTCGTAGGCGACGGAGGTCCGTCGCGGCAGTCGCGTGCTGATGCCGGCGGCCAGCACGCCGAGCGAAAAGACCGCGAAAAAGCCGACCGGGTTATAGCGCGGCATCCATTCCTTCGCGCCGCCCTGAATGCCGAATTGCCAGCCGCGCCCGGCTTCGTCCATGGGGACGAAGGTTGCGATCAGCCAGTGGCCGAGAAGGGCGAGGGCGATGACGCCGAGCCAGCCGAGCCGGATCACGGTTCGCGCGCTGACATGGGCGCGGAGCCGGCGCAGCGGCACGAAGCCGAGCGGCAGGAGAAGGTAACAGGTGGTTTCGAACGGAATGGACCAGAGCGGCCCGTCGCCCTGCACCGGGAAAAAGGTCCGCCAATGCCATTGGCTCATCAGGAAGAATCCCGCGACATAGCGCAGGACCAGTTCGCCGGTCAGCGGCAGGCCGTAAACCGTGACGCTGAGCACGAAGCCGACCGTCAAGGCGGTCCAGAAGCCGGGGAGGATACGGGCCGCGCGCCGCAGCGCGTAGAGCCGAAGCGAGGGTAGGGAGGCGTTGTCATCCAGCGCCTGCCAGAAGGGGCGGGAGAGCAGGAAACCGCTGAGCACGAAGAAGAGGGAAACGCCGTAGCTGCCGAAGCGCGCAGTCTCGAAGACCGGCCGCAGCATCGGCGATAGCCTGTCGAGGTCGATCCGCAGCACGAGATGATGCGCAAGCACCATCATGCACGCCAGCGCGCGTATGAAATCCGCACCTAGAGCATTTCCGCGTTTCTCCGAAACGCGAAAATGCTCTAGCTCTTTGTTTTTGTCGCATTCCGGACGGAAAACCGCTTCGCACTTTTCCTGGAAATGCTCTGAGAGACGTCCGCTATTCGCCATTCCGGCAGTCGTAGGGCATTCCGAGCGGTCGAGGCAAGGGCCGTTTAATTGGTCGCCGTATCAGGGTCGGCAAGGGCGGCGGCCGGGCGGCTGATCGGCACGGAGGTCATGGAGGTTTGCTTGGCGAGCGCCTTTGCGCCGTTCTGGGCGAGCAATTTGCGGAAGGAGGCGTGCATGCCGCCGTCCGAATAGGCGTAGGCCGTCGGGGCCATGCCGGAGGAGACGAGCTGCTCCGTCGCGATGCGGTCGGTTTCGGTGCGGGCGGCGACCGCGGGGTTGTCGGTGGAGAGTGACGGCGGGCAGGGCGCCAGCGGGTCCTGCGGCTCGCCGCCCGGAAATTGCGTGTCGAAGACGTAGCGGCCGCCGCAATAGGAGACTTTCGGCTCGCGGTGCGTGACTTCGAAGATGTCGTAGCCCTTCTTCAGGTCGGACCAGAAGGCATATTCGGGATCGTTCCGGTTTGCGGCCATGTTGCGCGCGGTCATCCGGAACGGGTAGGCCTGAACCTGGAAGGCGCCTTGCCCGCCTTTCAGCGCATCGCGCGCGACGGCATAAATCTCCGCGACGCCGCCGTCCGTCATGGCGTAGCAGCCGGAGGAGGAGCAGGCGCCGTGCACCATCAGCGCTTCTCCTTCATAGCCGAGCGCGTGCTCCAGCTTGTTCGGGAAGCCGAGGTTGAAGGACAGGTAATATTGCGAATGCGGATTGAGCATGCTCGCATCGACCGAATAGAAGCCTTCGGGCGCCTGCCGGTCGCCGCCGTGCTTCTTCGGGCCGAGCTTTCCCGACCAGCGGCACATGGGATAGGTTTTCAGCAGCGCATAGGTGCCGCCGGCATTGCGCTTCCAGATTTCCAGCTCGCTCTCCTGCTTGAAGATCCGCACGAGGATCGGCGAGGAAGGCGACATGGATTTGCTGCGCATCTGCGCGACGAGCTTGCCGGGGATGGGTTCGCTTGCCTTGGAAGCGACGTCGTCGAGCGACGACATGCAGCCTGTCGTCAGGACGCCGGCGAAGATCGCCACGGACAATCGGAAGGCATTTCGAAGCAAGACGACCCTCAATGCGGCTGGCGCGGTGCGCGGATTGGAATGCGGTTTCGTCCGAAAGCCCCCTGCCGGACGAACGGCAGCACCGTCCCTCTATCTGCGGAAGATGGTCAATTGATGGTGATGCATCGCGGTGCCTCGTGCTATGCTTGCCGAAGCAATGCGCCCGCAAGGGCGGGGAGGAGAGGTCGTCCGTGTTTCATCCGAAGCTCTTTGATCGGCGCAATGTCGTCGTTACCGGCGCGGGGCGCGGCATCGGGCTGGAGGTTGCCCGCCAGTTTCTCGATTGCGGCGCGCATGTCCTCGTCCACACCGGGCGCGGCTCGGAGATGGAGCTGCCGGATTTCCTGCTGACGGCGGAAGGCGAGCGCCGCGCCTTTCTCGTTCCCGGCGATTTCACCGGGGAAGGCGGCACGGCGGCCTTCGCGGCGACGGTTGGCCGGGTCTTCGACCGCGTCGACGTGCTGATCAACAATGCCGGCACGATGCTCGGCCGCTTTCCGGCCGGCGAACTCACCGACGCGCAATATGACCGCGTCGTGCAACTCAACCAGACCTCGGTCGTCGAGATCACGCGGGCGCTGCTGCCGCTGCTGCGCGCCTCCGGCGAGGCGGCCATCGTCAATACGGTGTCGATCTCGGCGCTGACCGGCGGCAGCCCCGGATCGGCGATCTATTCCGCCTCGAAGGCCTTCGTCGCGACCTATTCCAAGGCGCTGGCGCGCGAGCTGGCACCGGATGGAATCCGGGTCAATTGCGTCTCGCCCGGCACCATCGCCACGGATTTTCACGAGCGCTATTCGTCTAAGGAAAAGCTGGAGCAGACGCGGAAGAGCATTCCGCTGCAGCGGCTCGGCACGCCGGAAGATTGCGCGCCGGCCTATCTTTTCCTCTCCGCGCCGACGCTTTCCGGCTACATCACCGGGCAGGTGCTCGAAGTGAACGGCGGCCAGCTGATCTGCTGAAGGCGAGTGATGATCGACAAGCTTGAATTCTTCATCGCGCTCGCGAACGAGCGGCATTTCGGCCGGGCGGCGGAGGAGTGCGGCATCACGCAGCCGACGCTTTCGGCGGCCATCCGGCAGTTAGAGGACCAGCTCGGCGTCATGCTGGTGCAGCGCGGCTCCCGCTTCCAGGGGTTGACGCCGGAGGGCCAGCGCGTGCTCGAATGGGCGCGGCGCATCGTCGGCGACGCGCGCACCATGCGCGAGGAGATGCGGGCGGCGCGCAGCGGCCTGTCCGGCCATATCCGCCTTGCGGTCATCCCGACGGCGCTCGCCATGGTGTCGACGATCACGGCGCCGTTTCAGGAGCGGCATCCGGACGTCACCTTTTCCGTCACCTCGCGCAACTCGCTGCAGGTGCTGAGCATGCTGGAAAATTTCGAGGTGGATGCCGGCATCACCTATCTGGAGAACGAGCCGCTGGGGCGGGTGACCGCCGTGCCGCTCTATGCCGAGCGCTATCATTTGATCACTGCGGCCGGCAGCCCGCTTTCGGATCGCGAGCAAGTGACCTGGAAGGAGGTGGGCGACCTTCGGCTTTGTCTATTGACCGCGGATATGCAGAACCGCCGGATCATCAACCATCATCTGGCCGATGCCGGCGCAAGCGTGACGCCGACGCTGGAATCGAACTCGATGATCGTGCTCTTTTCCCATGTGCGAACCGGCCGCTGGGCCAGCGTCATGCCGAAGAACGTCGCCCAATCCTTCGGATTTCCGGCCGAGATCCGCATGATTCCCATCGTGGAACCTGCCGCGCACCATCTGGTCGGCCTCGTCGCCACCCATCGCGAGCCGTTTACGCCGCTCGTCTCGGCGTTGCTTCATGAGGCGAGAATTCTCGCAAAAGACGAAATGGTTTGATAGAAAATATCTATCGACCAACGAGACTGCACTATTGATCGTTCCCCGCTTCGCTGCGATCCTGTGAGGGAAGGAAGACGGCCTCCGCGTGGAGGCTGGTGGGAGGATTGCCGATGAATGTGAATGTCGCCGTTGGCGAAAACGCCAGACGTGCGCAGGCGGTGATAGACGGCCTGAAATCGCTCGAAGGTCCGCTCCTGCCGATCCTGCACGGGATTCAGGAGGAGTTCGGCTATGTGCCTCAGGACGTGCTGCCGCTGATCGCGAACGAACTGAACCTGTCGCGCGCCGAAGTGCACGGCGTCCTGTCCTTCTATCACGATTACCGCGATCATCCCGCCGGGCGCCATGTCCTGAAGCTCTGTCGCGCCGAAGCCTGCCAGTCCATGGGCGGGGACCGGCTTGCCGGGCGCGTCAAGCAGTTGCTCGGCATTGATTTCCATGAGACGACGCCGGACGGCAGCGTGACGCTGGAGCCGGTTTTCTGTCTCGGCCTCTGTGCCTGCGCGCCGTCGGCGATGCTGGACGGCGAGCTTCATGCCCGCCTTGACGATGAAGCGGTCGAGGCGCTGGTGGTGGAGGCGCGGCGATGACGGTGAAGATTTATGTGCCGCGCGATGCGGCGGCGATCGCGCTCGGCGCCGACAAGGTGGCGGCAGCGCTCGATCGCGAGATTGCGGCGCGCGGCATCGATGCGACGATCGTGCGCAACGGCTCGCGCGGCATGTTCTGGCTGGAGCCGCTGGTCGAGGTCGAGGTGGCCGGCGAGCGGATCGGCTACGGGCCGGTGCGGGCAAGCGATGTTCCGGCGCTTTTCGAGGCCGGGCTGGTCACCGGCGGCGATCACCGGCTCTGTCTTGGAAAGGTCGAGGACCTCCCCTTCCTGAAAGAGCAGACGCGGCTGACCTTCGCCCGTTGCGGCATCACCGATCCGCTGTCGCTTGCCGATTACGAAACCCATGGCGGCCTCAAGGGGCTGCGCCGGGCCGTATCGATGACGGCGGGCGATATCGTCAAACAAGTGACCGATTCCGGCCTGCGCGGGCGCGGCGGCGCCGGCTTCCCGACCGGCATCAAGTGGAAGACCGTGCTCGATGCGGCCGGCGACCGGAAATATATCGTCTGCAATGCCGACGAGGGCGACAGCGGCACCTTTGCCGACCGGATGATCATGGAGGGCGATCCCTTCGTGCTGATCGAGGGCATGGCGATCGCCGGCCTTGCGACCGGGGCGACGAAAGGCTTCGTCTATACCCGCTCGGAATATCCGCACGCGATTGCGGCGATGACCGCGGCTATCGGGATCGCGCGGCAGAACGGCATTCTCGGCGCCTCGGTGCTGGGCTCTGGCAAGGCCTTCGACATCGAGGTGCGCTCGGGTGCCGGCGCCTATGTCTGCGGCGAAGAGACGTCGCTGCTCAACAGCCTGGAAGGCAAGCGCGGCGTGGTGCGTGCCAAGCCGCCGCTGCCGGCCCACAAGGGCCTGTTCGACTGTCCGACCGTCATCAACAACGTCATCTCGCTCGCCTCCGTGCCGGTCATCATGGACAAGGGCGCGGAACACTACCGCGATTTCGGCATGGGCCGCTCGCGCGGCACGATCCCGCTGCAGATCGCCGGCAACGTCAAATATGGCGGCCTCTTCGAGACGGCCTTCGGGCTTTCGCTGGGCGAGATCGTCGACAAAATCGGCGGCGGCACCGCCTCGGGCCGGCCGGTGAAGGCCGTGCAGGTCGGCGGGCCGCTCGGCGCCTATTTCCCGCGCGCGCTCTTCGACACGCCGTTCGATTACGAGGCCTTTGCCGCGAGGGACGGGCTGATCGGCCATGCCGGCCTCGTCGTCTTCGACGATACCGCCGACATGCTGAAGCAGGCGCGCTTTGCCATGGAATTCTGCGCCGTCGAAAGCTGCGGCAAGTGCACCCCCTGCCGCATCGGCTCGACGCGCGGCGTCGAGGTGGTCGACCGGATTGCGGACGGCATCGAGCCGGAGAAGAACCGCGCGCTGCTCGCCGATCTCTGCAACACCATGAAGTTCGGCTCGCTCTGCGCGCTCGGCGGCTTCACGCCCTATCCGGTGATGAGCGCCATGACGCATTTTCCGGAAGATTTCGTGCCGGGACCGGTGGCGGAGGCGGCGGAATGATGACGGTTTTGCTTGCAGCCTTGCCCCTCACCCTGACCCTCTCCCCGCACGCGGGGAGAGGGGACGGAAGCGGCGCGGCATATCCCTTCTCCCCGCTTGCGGGGAGAAGGTGCCGGCAGGCGGATGAGGGGCACGCATCCGCGAATTTCAAAATTATGGCAGGAGCATCCCATGTCTCTCATTGACGAAATCGACTACGGCACGCCCGCCTCCCGGTCGGAAAAAATGGTGACCCTGCTGGTGGACGGCCGCGAGATCAGCGTGCCGGAAGGCACGTCGGTCATGCGCGCCTCGATGGAAGCGGGGATCGAGATCCCGAAGCTCTGCGCCACCGACATGATCGACGCTTTCGGCTCCTGCCGGCTCTGTTTGGTCGAGATCGAGGGCCGCGCCGGCACGCCCGCCTCCTGCACGACGCCGGTGGCACCCGGCATGGTGGTGCACACGCAGACCGGCCGCCTCAAGGATATCCGCAAGGGGGTGATGGAGCTTTATATCTCCGACCATCCGCTCGACTGTCTGACCTGTGCGGCCAACGGCGATTGCGAACTGCAGGACATGGCGGGCGCCGTGGGCCTGCGCGACGTGCGCTACGGCTATGACGGCGAAAACCATGTGAAGGCCCGCAACAACGGCGAGATCAACATCCAGTGGGCGCCGAAGGACGAGACGAACCCTTACTTTACCTTCGATCCGGCGAAATGCATCGTCTGCTCGCGCTGCGTCCGCGCCTGCGAGGAAGTGCAGGGCACGTTCGCGCTGACCATCGAAAGCCGCGGCTTCGGCTCGCGCGTCTCGGCCGGCATGCGCGACGATCAGTTCCTGTCGTCGGAATGCGTGTCCTGCGGCGCCTGCGTGCAGGCCTGTCCAACGGCGACGCTGACCGAAAAATCCGTGATCGAGATCGGCCAGCCGGAACATTCGGCGGTGACCACCTGCGCCTACTGCGGCGTCGGCTGTTCCTTCAAGGCGGAGATGCGCGGCGAGGAACTGGTGCGCATGGTCCCCTACAAGGACGGCAAGG
>Ga0153956_1002066_pt1 | contig 15663 bp, 15 predicted proteins | sample TSFL040MetaG_FD_104704 | JGI IMG/M metagenome (GOLD analysis project Ga0153956, IMG submission 104704) | Attine ant fungus gardens microbial communities from Florida, USA - TSFL040 MetaG | ecosystem: Host-associated > Fungi > Mycelium > Unclassified | place: USA: Florida, Wekiwa Springs... | reverse complement strand
GCCCGCCGGCAACCTTGGCCGCCGCCTTGACCGCCAGCCGCTTGAAGGCGCCGAGCTTTTGCGGTGTCGCCCCCTCCATGGCCTCGAGCTGGCTGCGATGGTCGATCGCCAGCGCGCGAAGGCTCGGAATCTGCCGCCGCCGCGTCGTTGCGCGATGGATGTGGTTGATCGTCTCGTCGCGGCGCAACGCCCGCTCGGCGCTGCCATGCTCGAGAAAATAACTGAGCTCGGCCCAGCTCGGATATTCCGGCGCACAGAGCAGCCGCGACACGGCGAAGGCGCCGCAGGCATTGGCCCAGGTCGCGCAGATCTTGAGCGGCTCGTCCCTCAGCCAACCGCGCAAAAAGCCCGACATGAAGGCGTCGCCCGCCCCCAGCACGTTGAACACCTCGATCGGGAAACCCTCGCCGACGATGCCGGCCTCCAGATCGTCCGAGATCGGGCCGTCATAGACGATGCAGCCCATCGCGCCGCGCTTCAGCACGATCGTTGCCCCGGACATCGACCGGATGGCTTTCAGGGCGGCGGGCACATCGCCGGCGCCCGACGCGATGAGGATTTCCTCCTCCGTACCGACGATCAGGTCGCAATCGCCGAGGATTTCCTGATAGGCGGCGGACACCCGGTCAGACTGCACATAGCGCGCAAAGCCCGCCTCGTGCCCGGCGAGCCCCCATAGGTTCGGCCGGTAGTCGATATCGAAGATCACCCGCCCGCCATTGTCTTTGGCGATGCGGATCGCCTTCTTCTGCGCCGCCGCGCTGTTCGGCCGCGAAAAATGCGTGCCGGTGACGACGACAGCGCCAGCCGACCGGATATATTCCTCGTCGATATCGCCCTCGTCGAGCGCCATGTCGGCGCAATCGGTGCGCACGAAAATCATCGGCGAAACGCCTTCCGCCTCGACCGCCAGCAGCACCAGCGCCGTCAGCCGCTCCCTGTCGGTGGCGATCCCGTCCGTCGCAACCACTTCGCGGGCTGCCTGTTCGCGGATGAAGCGGCCCATCTGCTCGTCGCCGACGCGGGTGATGAGGCCCGATTTCAGGCCGAGCCGGGCGGTGCCGATGGCGATATTCGAAGGGCAGCCGCCGACGGATTTTGCGAAGGAGGCGATATCCTCCAGCCGCGAGCCGATCTGCTGGCCGTAGAGATCGACGGACGAGCGGCCGATGGTGATCACATCGAGGGTGCGTGCCGGCAAAGCGCCGGAAAAGGATTGGGCCATGATGTCCTCCCGTCGACTGTACGGCGGACCATCGCTTGCCGCCTTTTATCTGCGGCAATGAAACATTGGTTCCGTTATTTTGTCAATTCGGAATATTTATTCCATTTTCTATTTTGTGACTTTTGCAGCCGGCGCCTTGCGCCGCCGCTCGGCGATGGCGACGGGGAAGGCCATGGTGAGCGCCATCGAGGCAGAGAGCGAGCGGAAGCCGGCAAAATCCGCTTCCGCCACCTCGAACCAGTGGGTGGCGCAGGCGGCGAGCGGCGAAAAGGCCGAATCGGTGATCGCGATCACCGGCACGCCGCGGTCGGCAAGCTCCTGGCTCTGCGCCAGGCTTTCGGCCGCATAGGGCGAAAAGCTCGCGGCGATGGCGGCATCCCTCGGCGTTGCGAACTGCACCAGCTCCGGGTCGACGCCGTTCGGCGAGGCGACGATCTGGTGGCGGATGTTGAGCTTGGAAAAGGCATAGGTCATATGCGCCGTCAGCGGATAGGAGCGGCGCTTGGCGATCAGGTAGATCGTCTCGGCGGCGGCGAGAATGTCCACCGCTTTCGCAAAGGCATCCGTCTGCACGGTCGCAGCGAGCCGGTTGATCGACTGGCTGGCCGCGGAGAGAAAGCCGGAGAGGATATTGGCGTCCTCGTCATCCGAGCCGGATTGTTCCAGCGAGATCAGGCGTTCCTCGTAGGACAGCGTGCGGTCGCGCAGCCGCTCGCGGAAGATGCTCTGGAGGTCGGAAAAGCCCTCGTAGCCGAGATGATGGGCGAGCCGGACGAGCGTCGACGGCTGCACGTCCGAGGCGGCCGCGATGCTGGCGGTCGTGCCGAAGGCGATCTCGTCGGGATTGGTGAGCGCGAAGGCCGCGACCTGCGCCAGCCGCTTCGGCATGGCGTTCTTGCGCTCGATGATCGTGCTGCGCAGGCTTTCGAAATCCCGCGGCACCTTCGTCTGCGGCCTGACTTCGTTATCCATTCCCGTACTCCATGCCGTGCGGCATTCGCTGATGAAACAAACATTCCATAATTCGAACCATAATGGATTTCGGTCACGACGGCATCAATATTTTTAAGTATATGAAATAAAATGAATAATATGGGAAATTGGACGTGTGGCCGGGATGCGCCGCCGAACGGCATCTTGCCAAAACGGTCTAAATATTCCAAAAAATGCGGAAAACCGCTCTGTCCTTGTTTTCCTTGGGAGGCATGACCCGCATGAAGCAGCTTGGCGTCGGACTGATTGGAACTGGCTATATGGGCAAATGCCACGCTTTGGCGTGGAATGCGGTGAAGACGGTGTTCGGCGACGTGCCGCGCCCGCGCCTCGTTCATCTCGCCGAGGCCAATGCCGAGCTTGCAGCGGCAAGAGCCGCCGAATTCGGCTTCGAAAAGGCGACCGCCGATTGGCGCGCACTGATCGCCGACCCCGAGGTGGACGTCGTTTCCGTCACCACGCCGAACCAGTTTCATCCCGAAATGGCGATTGCCGCGCTCGAAGCGGGCAAGCATGTCTGGTGCGAAAAGCCGATGGCGCCGGCCTATGCGGATGCAGAGAGGATGCTCGCGGCGGCGCGCGCCTCGGCCAAGGTCGCCGTGCTCGGCTACAATTATATCCAGAACCCGGTGATGCGGCATATCAAGACGCTGCTCGGCGAGGGGGCTATCGGAACGGTCAACCACATCCGCGTCGAGATGGACGAGGATTTCATGGCCGATCCGGACGGCTTCTTCTATTGGAAGAGCGAGCTTGCCGGCGGCTACGGCGCGCTCGACGACTTCGCCGTGCATCCGCTGTCGCTGCTCTGGTTCCTGTTCGGCCATGTGGAGGCGGTGGTCACGGACATGGTGAAGCCCTATCCCGACCGTCCCCTGAAGGAGGGCGGCCGCCGGCCGGTGGAGAATCACGACGGCGCCAATGTGCTGATGCGGCTTGCCGGCGGCGTTTCCGGCGTGCTGATGGCAAACCGCGCCGCCTGGGGCCGCAAGGGCCGCATCGCGCTGCAGATTTTCGGCTCGAAGGGCTCGATCGCCTACGACCAGGAGCGGATGAACGAATTCGACCTTTATCAGGCCGACGGCAGGGGAACGGAGCAGGGGTACCGGAAAATCCTCGCAGCACCCGCGCACGCCCCCTATGACCGCTTCATTCCCGCGCCCGGCCACGGCCTCGGCTTCAACGACCTGAAAATCATCGAATGCCGCGAATTGATCCGCGCCATCGCCGGCGAGCCCTCCTCGGTCGTCGGCTTTGTCGACGGGCTGCGCATCGAAAAATCGGTCCATGCCATGGCGAAGGCCTTCCACGAGCGCCGCTGGGTGGCCGTCGACGAATAGTTGACGCATCGAGGGGGAGGGGGTAGGCCAATCTCTTGAAGATGCGCCGGCTACAGGTCGGCGCTCTCCATCCATTTGCAATGGAGCCTCGAATCGTGACGAAAAGACTGGTCATCGTCGGCGCCGGGCAGGCGGGTTTCGCGCTTGCCGCCAAGCTGCGTGCCCTCAAGGACACGCGCCCCGTCACCATCATCGGCGCCGAGGAAAACCTTCCCTACCAGCGCCCGCCGCTGACGAAGAAATACCTGCTCGGCGAGATGAGCTTCGACCGGCTGCTGTTCCGCCCGGAACACTGGTACGCCGACAACGACATCGATATTCGCCTGACCACATGGGTCGAGCAGATCCGCCCTCAGGAAAAGCGGGTGGTCATGCAGGACGGCTCGACGCTGGCTTACGATACGCTGGCGCTTGCGACCGGCGCCACACCCCGGCGGCTGCCGCCTTCGGTGGGCGGCGATCTCGAAGGCGTCTACGTGGCGCGCGATAAGCGCGACGCCGACCTTCTCGCCGGCGAAATGCGCGCCGGCCGCCGCGCGCTGATCATCGGCGGCGGCTATATCGGGCTTGAAGCGGCGGCGGTCGCGCGCCATCGCGGCCTTGAAGTGACCGTGATCGAAATGGCCGACCGCATTCTCCAGCGCGTCGCCGCCAAGGCGACGGCCGATATCATGCGCCGCATCCATCAGGACCACGACGTCGTCATCCGCGAACGGACCGGGCTCAGGCAGCTGATCGGCCGCAACGGCCGGGTGGTGGCCGCCGAGCTTTCCGACGGCAGCGCGATCGAAGTCGATTTCGTCGTGGTCGGCATCGGTGTCGCGCCGAACGACCAGCTGGCGAAGGAAGCGGGCCTCGATGTCGCCAACGGCGTCGTCGTCGATCGCTATGCGCGCAGCTCCGATCCCTCGATCTACGCGGTCGGCGATTGTGCGATCCTGCCCTGGGACGGCGGCCTGGCGCGGCTGGAATCGGTGCAGAACGCCGTCGATCAGGCGGAAGCCGCGGCGGCGCTGATTGCCGGCGGCGAGGCGCCTTACGATCCGAAACCCTGGTTCTGGTCGGATCAGTTCGACGTGAAATTGCAGATAGCCGGCTTCAATCTCGGCTATGACGAGACGTTCCTTCGCCCCGGCGCGCGCGAGGGAGCGGCCTCGGTCTGGTATTTCAAGGCCGGAACGCTGATCGCCGTCGATGCCGTCAACGACGCCAGGGCCTATGTGACGGCCAAGAAGCTGCTGGAGAGCGGCGCACAGCCGGACCGCGCCATCCTTGCCGACCCCGCAGCCGACCTCAGGCAACTCCTCGGATCAATGACATGACGCTCGCCCCGAACGCCTTCAAGGCCGCCCTTCGCGACCGCCGTCCGCAGATCGGATTGTGGCTCACCATGGCCGATCCCTATGCGGCCGAAATCGCCGGTCATGCCGGCTTCGACTGGCTGGTGATCGACGGCGAGCATGGGCCGAACGACCTGCGCAGCATTCTGGCGCAGTTGCAGGTGCTCGAATCGTCCCCCTCCGAAGCCGTGGTGCGGCTGCCGGCGGGAGAGGCCTGGATGATCAAGCAGGCGCTGGATATCGGCGCGCGCTCGCTGATCATCCCGATGGTCGACAGCGTCGAGCAGGCGGAGGCGATGGTGCGCGCCGTGCGCTACCCGCCGGACGGCATCCGCGGCATGGGAGCGGCGATCGCCCGCGCCTCGCGCTTCAGCACGATACAGGATTATGCCTCCAGAGCCGCCGACGAGATCTGCCTCGTCGTCCAGGCCGAAAGCCGCGCGGCCATGGCCGACCTCGAACGGATAGCCGCCGTCGACGGCATCGACGGCGTCTTCATCGGCCCCGCCGACCTCGCCGCCGATATGGGGCTCTCCGGCCGGTTCGATACGCCGGAGGTTCAGGCGGTCATCGAACAAGGGATCGCGACGATCCTCGCCGCCGGAAAACCCGCCGGCATCCTGACCATGAACGAGACGCTGAACCGGCGCTATCTGTCGCTCGGCGCAAGCTTCGTCGCCGTCGGCTCCGACATCATCGAATTCTCCGCCGCGCTGCGCCGGCTTGCGGCCACCTACGACCCGGCTTCCGCCGGCAGCGCCGCACCCGCCAAGCCGAGCACATACTGAGGATCGCCGGCCGGGGCCATCACGGCCCTGCCGGGAAATACGGCAAGCGGCAAATTGCGGCTTGATTATCCCCGCGAATAGCCCTATCAGGGCCGCACCGGAGAGGTGGCCGAGTGGTCGAAGGCGCTCCCCTGCTAAGGGAGTATACGTCAAAAGCGTATCGTGGGTTCGAATCCCATCCTCTCCGCCATAAGCCTTTGAAAAGGTTACGTAATTTTTGTTGACGTGAAGCGTACCGCTTCGAAAAATCCTGCAACATTGTCAAACAATAGTCTGCAACAATGCTGCAACTGCATTCGTGTTGCATATGGCCCCGTTTCGCCTTGCAGGCCGCGAATCCGCCGGAAGCTATGAAATCTGCCATGGCAACCGCCCAACTGAGCTTGCCTGGCTTCTCCTCGAAACTAGGAAGGCTCGGCCTGCCGGATACTGTCGGCGGCAAATAGGACGGGTTGCGAGGACGCTTATTTCCGAACGGTCAGTCGTTCTTTTCGTCACCGCTGTCCCGCTGCAATTTTTCCCGTAGCATCGTCACCACACGATGTGCGGTGATGATGTCCTTAAGCGGAAGGCCATCGGCGAGCGCGTTGGCTTTCGGGTTATATGCGCCGATCGCGGCGCTGTATGCTTGTTTTCCCTTCTCTGTCAGCACGACGAGCTGTGCCCGCCGATGGTGAGGATTGGGCTCGAATACGATCAGTCCTTCCTTGTGTAGATCGTTCACGATGCGCTGAACGTTCTGGCGCTGCGCACCGAGATCGCGGGCCAGCCATGCCACCGGCTGCGGACGTTCGGCATACACGATCGCTCCAAGAATCTGCCATCGGGCACTCGTCAGCCCGTAGGGTGCGACGATCCTGTCTCCCCAGGCGAGGGTCAGGTTGTTCACTCGGAACAGGCTGAGGATCAGGTCGGTCAGGGCCTCGCCCGCTTCGCTTCTGGCGGCTTCATTCATACGTCATCACTCACCCAAATTGACACCATGATGTCAAGTAGCTATATGTACTGATAGTATCAAATTGACACCATGATTACAATTTGGATGGAACCTCGAATGCCCGCCCTAAAGCCGCTGGACAAGACGTTCCGCACCAAACGCCGACTTGCTGCGGGGGCTTTGCCGCTGCCGCTGCGCGGCAAATGAAGGGAGACGGACGATGCCCAAGTTCATTCATCCCATCGCTGGCCTGATAGCCCTTCTCACGGTCGCGCTCTTTTGGCTTTCGACCGCCCTTTCCGAGTTGTTCGCCTCGGAAGCGGTCGTTACCGCCGTCAAAACCGCAATCCCGTGGGGGGTTCTGGTGCTGATCCCCGCGCTGGTGGCGACTGGCGGCTCCGGCTTTTTCTTGTCGAAAGGGCACCGTCAAGGGCTGGTCGGCGTCAAGCTCAAGCGGATGCCCTTCATCGCGGCGAACGGCGTTCTGATCCTGATTCCGTCAGCGCTGTTTCTTGCCATGAAAGCGAGGGCCGCAGAGTTCGACACGATGTTCTATGCCGTCCAGGGACTCGAGCTGATCGCCGGGGCGGCCAATATCGCGCTCCTGATTTTGAACATGCGCGATGGACTGAAATTAACCCGGTCCCGGCGGAAGAATCGGCGTTGAGCAGGCGCATGTAGGTCACGAAATGCGCTTCGTCATAGGGGGTGATGTCGGGGCCGGTCGGGACTTCGTCTTCCACGTCGGGGTGACCTTGGGAATGCGCGCGCCGAACCGCGACGGCGATTGCCAGGTCTCCGGCAAGGTATCGTGGGACCGCACGGATAATTACTCGAAGGGTGCGAACGACTGGCTCCCGCGATGCCCGCCGAAGCAGGGGGGGCGTGGGAGCCAAGGGGTTGGGGTTTGCCCCCGCTGCAAGCGTTCGACCGATCTCAACGCGCCAGCGCGGCCACGCGGTCGAGGGCTGTGCCGAAGCCCTGGAGCGAGATCGAGAACGGCACCGCCGCGCCGTCGTCGGCCGTTGCCTTGACCTTGAGCGCCGCGCCCGCCCGCAACGTTACCAGCGTCGCGGCGTTGAAGGTGACATTGACCAGGCACCCGCCCGGGCAGACAGGTGCGGAAGCGGATCGGCGCCATGGCCGGCTTGTCGTCGATCTGGAAGGCCACGCCGGAATCGAGCGCCAGGCCGAAGGGCAGGACGAGCGTGCCGGAGACCGTGTTGGCGGTCGGCGCGCTCAGCTCCATCGCAAGCACGCGCTGACCGTTCTGCTGCGCCTGGGCCTGCGACAGGGCGCATCGCTTCGCCGTGCCTTGCTGGACGCAGGTAACGCGCCAATCCCGATAGGTCTCGTTGAGCGAGGACGCGCCGCCCGGCAGCACCGAGCCGCCACCCGTGGCGGGCTGCGCCTGGGCGAGCTGGAGACGCTGCGGGGCCGGATCGGTGAACCCGTCCGTCGTCGCCGTGGTCTGGACCGGCGTCGAGGCCGCATCGACCTGCACGGCATAGAGCGCGGCGCCCGCGCCGAGCAGGAGCATTGTGAAGGTGGAGAGACCGGCGATTTGTTTCTTGCTCATCATGCGAGCGCCTTTCATTGGTGGCCGCGACGTGGAGGTTCACACCTCATCACAAGCGGCGCATTCGTTCGGAACCGGGGTCGGAAGACCCCGTATTTGCATTGAAAGAACTCGAACAGGCCGATGGCCTGGACGGCGCGGTGCCGGTTGAGATCGCCGATCAGGGCGTTCACGTCCCTGGGGCTGGCGAATTCCGCGCTGTACGTGCCGTTGCTATTCTTTTCGATATGACCGACGCCGCGTAACGCCTTGACGAATGCGAGCGCCCGCGCCTCATTGCCGAAGGTTGGCGAGGCTTGGCCCTGAAGTTCGTATAGCTGTAGCCGGCGACGGCGCCGAAACGCCAGGTGTCGAAGGCAGGAGCATCGGCACCGATGAAGAAGCCGCCGATAGAGCGATCCAGTTTCACGGCGTTGCCGTCGCTGTTCCAGTTACCCCACGAACCGAACGCCTGACCCCAGGCCGCGTCGCCATCCGTGTTCGCGGCAACCGCACGCGGCTGGCCGTCAACATATGTGCCGACCGTGCCGTCCGATGCGCCCACGGCGTCGAAGGCCGCGCGCAGGCGGTCGTTGACGGCGCTGCGGACGAAGAGGCTGTCTTCCAGCATTGCCGTCTTGGCCGAGGCGTGGATTTCGCCGGAGAGCTGGTCGAAGGCGTATTGCGCCTGCGGGGCCGAGAGGTTCAGCACTGTGTCATAGATCGAATTGCCGAGGGCGAGGCTTTCGCCGCCGCCGGTGGCGATCTGGTTCGGAGTGATGCCGACGTTCTGGAACGCCGTGCCGTTCCTCGTCATCGTCAGGTAGTGGAGAAATAGCCCGGAAAAGGTCGGTGAAATAAGCTCGGCCGATTCCGGCGAGAGGCGTTCATCAGTGCGAGGACGCATTCGGGCGCGTCCCAACAGGCCCACGACGCCCTCAACGACTCCAAAAATTTTCCTGCGTTGCGATCCGTTTCCGGCCGCTGCCTCGTCATTGGGATTGTCAGGAGCGCAAAGGAGACACGCGATGTCCGACCAGTCGGTCATTTTGATAAACATTTTGAAGGTCACGCCCGGAAAACAAGGCGCGCTGGTCGCGCTCTTGAAAGAGAACACGGAAACGGTGATCCGCACGCTCGACGGTTGGACGTCGACCCGGCTGATTGCCGCCGAGGATGGTACGGCCGTCGTCATCTATTCGGAATGGGAGAGCCCTGCGGCCGTCGATGCGATGCGCCGCGATCCGCGGATGACGGCCTGGTTCCCGAAGATCGGCGCATTGGCGAGCCTTGAATCGACCATGGGTTCGCTGGTGTTGAGCGAGACCCGGTGAACACAGAGCAGGCCCTTGCCGTACAAGAACGAAGGAGACTTCCAATGGCACGCATGGTCGTAATCTACAGGAAGCCGGCTGACATCGACGCATTCGAAAGGCATTATTTCGAAACGCACATCCCACTCGTCAGAAAGATACCGGGATTCAGGAAATACGAGATCAGCCGGGGGCCGGTCGCGGTTCTGGCCGGATCGCCCGACGTCCATCTGGTCGCGACGGTCTATTTCGACGACTTTGAGGCGATGAAAAGGGGTTTTGCGAGCCCGGAAGGCCAAGCGGCCGGGGCGGATCGGCGAATTTATGCGCCCGACGAGTCCGGCGTTCAGATATTCGCCTTCGACGACTACGGTGTTTGACGGCGAGGCGATACCAAAGGCGGCAGGTCGGTCATGAATGAGGACGAGTTCGAGGGTCGATTGAAGGCGCTGCGGCCGCGGCTTCATCGCTACTGCGCGCGGATGATCGGGTCCGCAATCAGCGGCGAGGACGTCGTGCAGGATGCCCTGCTGAAAGCTGTTCATGCGCGAGACGAAGGCGTTGCAGTCGACAATCTGGAAGGTTGGCTCTTTCGCATCGCTCACAATACGAGCCTCGACTTCCTGCGCGGCAACGCCAGAAAAAGGATCGTTCCGCTCACCGAAGACATTGAGGCGCCGCCGACGGTCGAGGCGGACATCGTCGCGATCAGCTTTCGGACCTTTCTGCAATTGCCCGAGCTTCAGCGCTGTGCGGTGATCCTCAAGGATGTTCTCGGCCATTCGGTCGAGGAGATAGCGGAAATTGTCGAATGCTCTCCGGCAGCCGCCAAATCCGCGCTCCAGCGCGGACGGACGGCGCTGCGGCGACTGGCGAACACGCCCGAAGACATCCGGCTGCCGCTGATGTCCGACTCGGACCGGCAAAAGATCGCCGCCTATGTCGACCTGTTTCGGAGCGGCGATTTCGATGAAATCCGTGCTATGCTGGCGGATGATGTGAAACTCGAACTGGTAAATCGCCTCCATTGGGAGGGGCGCGACAAGATTGCTCCTTATTTCACGCGCTATGGCGAAGAAACCAAATGGCGGTTCGCGCTCGGTGCGATCGAGGGGCTGCCGGCGATGCTGGTCTTCGACGCCACGGGGCCAATGGAACGACCTGCGCATTTTGTCCTGATCGATTGGTCGGAAGACAGGATCGCTATGATCCGGGATTTCCTGTTCGCTCCTTATGTGCTCGAAGCCACGGATTGGGCGCGGTTGGGCTGAGATGTCGCGGCATGTCCCGGCGCCAGGCTCGCCATTGAGGTATCGCGATGACGGATGAGGTGACATTTCGGCCAGTCGCGCCCGACTGTTGGGAGGATTTCGAAAGACTCTTCGAAAGCCGCGGCGGCCCCAAAACATGCTGGTGCATGGCTTGGCGAAGCATGGAGAAATTTCCGTCCGTGGAGCGGCCGGCCGTCGCCAAAAAACGTGAGATGAAAAAACGAATCTTGTCCGGAGCGCCCGTCGGGTTGCTCGGCTACATCGGTTCAGAACCCGTCGCATGGTGCTCGGTCGCGCCTCGGACCACATACCGCGCATCAATGAGTGACGTGATGCCGGGCGATCAGGACCATGGAATCTGGTCCATCGCGTGTTTCTTCGTGTCACGGCCCTGGCGTGGACAAGGGATGTTTCAGCGGTTGATCGCCGCTGCGGAGGAATATGCCGGCAAGAACGGAGCGACGTTGCTCGAAGCATATCCCGTCGATCCAGATTCTCCGAGTTACCGCTTTGGAGGCTTCCTGCCCGCTTTCGAGCAGGCGGAATATACGCTGTGCGGCCGAAAGGGAGCGCGTCGGCATATTGTGCGAAAGAGCCTCAGCCGAAACTAGTGGATTGACCGAAACAAACGAGGCCGGAGAGGGATTCCGCAGATCGCGGCCCCGTGCGAAACTGGGACATGCACCGGTGATTTCCATCACTGTCGGCACGGCTGGGCGTGCCGATCAGCGTCATAGCGGAGGATGAGGCGTGGGGATGCCGCGTATGATTGGAGCCACGATCCATATCGCATAGAGAAAAATTCTTGAATGATCGTTCCAGATCGCCTATATGTGCGCCATGGCAAGATCGAGAGAATTCGACATAGACACAGTCCTTGACGGCGCCATCGCCGTCTTCAGGGAACACGGATACGAAGGAACGTCGGCGCAGATGCTTGTCGATGCGATGGGCATCGGCAGGCAGAGCCTCTACACGGCCTTTGGCGACAAATGGCAGCTCTATTGCTCGGCGGTCCGCCGCTACGGCCTGGGCGAATGCGCGGAGCATTTCGACGCGCTCAGAAGTGGGGTTCGCGCCATCGACGGCATCAGGGCGATGCTGGATCGGGTCGTATCCACGGCGGATCGGCCCTGCCTCGGCGTCGGCTCGATCTGCGAGTTCGGCACCGCGCGCCCCGATCTCGCGGAGATCAAGGCCAGCCTTTCCAGTAGCCTGCACCGTGCAATTGCAAGCCGCATCCGCGAAGCGCAGCGCGAGGGAACGATCGCGGACGGGCTCGATCCCGGCGAAGCCGCCGAATTCGTGATGGCCAATATCGCGGGAATCCGGGTTGCTGGTCGCGGAGGGGCGAACCCCGCAACGCTGGCCAGTCTTGCGGCTCTCGCGCTGAAGGCGTTGCAGTAAAAAAATTTGTCCAATTATGGAATGAATGTTCAAGAAAGGAAGAGCCGATGAAAGCTGTCGTCATGAACGGTCCGGGCGGGCAGGACGTCCTCGACTATGTCGGGCGCCCGGAACCGGTGGCGGGCCCCGGCAAAGCGCTGGTCGAGATCGCCTATGCGGGCGTCAATTTCATGGATATCGGCGCCCGGCAGGGCACGGTCTGGACCGAGATGCCCAACCCCAAGATTCTCGGCGTGGAAGGGGCCGGCCGGGTTCTGGAGCTGGGAGACGGTGTCGAGGGTTTAAAGCCCGGCCAACGTGTCGCATGGGTCTACGCGCCCGGCAGCTATGCGGAGCGGATCGCGATCCCTGCCACAGCGCTGGTGCCCATCCCCGACACGATCGACGACCGGACCGCCGCATCGATCATGATGAATGGCCTGACCGCCAGCCATTTCGCGACCGACTTCTATTGCGTGCAGCCGGGTGACATAGCTTTCATCCATGCTGCGGCCGGCGGCGTCGGCCTGTTGCTGACGCAGGTCGTGAAACTGCGCGGCGGCACCGTCATCGGCCGCGTGTCGTCGGAAGCGAAGGTGGCTGCGGCGAAGGAAGCGGGCGCGGATCATGTCATCGTCGATACGCAGGGCCGTTTCGCAGAAGAGACCCTGCGGCTGACCGGCGGAGACGGCGTGCATGTCGTCTACGACGGATCGGGGCCGACGACCTTTAAAGGATCGCTCGACATATTGCGGCGCTCCGGCACGTTCTGCTGGTACGGGCCGGTCCTTGGGGGGCCCGGTCCTCTCGACATCATGAAACTGCCGAAAAGCATCAAGATCGGCTATGCGACCTTCTTCGATCATATCCGCACGCCCGAACTGCTGCGCCAGCATGCGACACGCCTGTTCGACTGGCTATCCGAAGGCAAGATCGCGATCAGGAACGGCGGCGAGTACAGATTAGAGGATGCCGCACAGGCCCATGCGGACATGGAAAGCCGCAGGACCTGCGGCAAGCTGGTGCTGGTCCCATGAGCGCCCGCGTCGCAATCGTCTTCGGCGGATCGCGCGGCATTGGTGCGGCGATTGCCCTGCGGCTGGCCCATGATGGCTTCGATATCGCGCTCACCTATGTTTCGCAGCCCGACAAGGCCAACGATCTGGTCGCCGCCATCGAGGCGCTGGGCCGCAGGGCCATCGCGATCAGGGCCGACAGCGCCGATCCCGCGGCAATCCGCGGCGCGGTGGACGAAACCGCCCGTCAACTCGGCGAGCTCGACGTTGCGGTCATCAATGCCGGTGTCCTGCGCCAGTCCTCCGTCGAGGCGGTTTCTCTCGAAGAACTGGACCTCATGCTGGACGTGAACGTGCGGGGCGTCTTCCTCGCCATTCAGGCATCGGTGGCGTACATGCGTGACAATGGACGCATCATTACCATCGGCAGCAATACCGCAGTCTGGACCGGCACAAAGGGGCTCAGCGTCTATTCCATGACCAAGGCGGCCGTCGCCTCCATGGTGAAGGGGATAGCCCTCGACCTCGCATCGCGCCGGATCACCGTCAACAATATCCAGCCCGGTCCGACCGAAACCGACATGACGGCGACCATGGCGGAACAGCTTGGCGAAATCATCCCGATCGGCCGCATCGGTCAACCCGACGAGATCGCTGGACTGGCCTCCTGGCTCGCCAGCCCAGCGGCCGGCTACATGACGGGTGCCAGCCTGACCATCGACGGCGGCTACGTTCTGTGACGAGGCGGTGTCGGCCAGCTCTCCGATGGCCCTCATTGAACGTGACATGAAGGGACGCGACCGAGACCATTGCCCAACCGAAGGCGATCCTCCCGAATTGCGAGAATCCGCGCGCCGGAACGCCGGGAAGCCGCTGAGATTTCAGCGATTTCCGACAAAATTCCGGTCGGATTTTAGGGGCTATAGAGTAGACATAGTTCTCCGTTCCATCGTTCTCTGCCCGCCACCCCATGCCCTGCGGGCGCCGGGTGGCGGGTCACCTGAAGGCCTTAAATAGTTTCACCCCCATATTCTGCTGACAACGCGCATTTCGACGCCCGCCGTTCCGCGCCTGCGCGGTGGTGTCCCGCATCTCCCGCGAATCGTTCACGCACTTCCGAATCGAATCGGCCCCACCGCCCTCGTGCGGCTTTTCCCTGTGCCGTCGCGTGCGCCGCCGTGGCCGAAGCGGGGCGGTGGATTGCGCAAAACCCTCCGAAATTGCAGGGAAACGGCTGGAAAAAGGCGGTGCAGCCTGCCGCGGCGGCGCGCCTGCCGTTACGTAAGTGCCCGCCGAATAAGGATTTTCTTAATGAATTCTAAACGAGCGGAAGGGTTATGTGGCAACTTTGTGTCGTTTGGGCAACATGATCTAATGAAGAGGTCGGTAAATAAGTAATTTAGGTGAAATGCAGATTGCTTGAGGAGCGCCGTCTTGTATTTTCAACCTCGGAAGCAAGGGCGGTTGATCGTCCGACTTCTTGAAACATGGGGATGGGGCAGGGACTGCCCTCGGGCAAAAAATCCCAGACCCGATCGAAACTTTGAATTGGAGGTCAATATGAACATCAAGAGCCTTCTTCTCGGCTCCGCTGCTGCTCTGGCAGTCGTATCCGGTGCTCATGCAGCCGACGCTATCGTTGCTGCCGAGCCGGAGCCGCTTGAGTATGTTCGCATTTGCGACGCTTATGGTAAGGGTTACTTCTACATTCCCGGCACCGAAACCTGCCTTCAGGTCGGCGGCAAGGTCCGTAGCGACGTTCAGTGGGGCGATGCCTACGGTAACAAGGGCGGCGCCGGCACCTACAACAACGGCACCTACTGGCACACCCGTTTCGAGCTGAACGTCAACACCGCGACCGACACCGAATACGGTCCGCTGAAGACGGCAACCATCCTGCGCTTCGACTATTCTGAAGCTGGTCAAGGTCAGGACAACGGCGTCAACCTGCTGCATGCCAACATCAGCCTCGGCGGCTTCCTGATCGGTAAGGACGACTCGCAGTACAACCAGTTCACCGGTTACGCCGGCGACGTCATCAACGACGACGTGATCTATGACGGCCCGTACGAACTGAACCAGGTCACCTACCTCTATGACGCCGGCAACGGCTTCACGGCGGTCGCCTCGCTCGAAGACACCAACTCCGCTAACGACAAGTACGCTTACGGCACCGCCTGGGAACAGAACAAGCAGAACCACTACGCTCCGAACGGCGTTCTCGGTCTCGGCTACAAGGCCGGTAACTGGGGCATCAAGGTTGTCGGCGGTTACGACTCGATCGTCGAAGAAGGCGCCATCAAGGCCCGTATCGATGCCGACTTCGGCGGCTTCACGGCCTTCTTGATGGGCGGCTGGAACACCGATGGCAACAAGCTGAACCAGTATGCCGGCTCGAACCTCAACGTATCGGCCTGCACGAACGAGGCTGGTGTGGTAAACGGTGCAAAATGCGGCTGGGGCGACTGGGCAGTCTGGGGCGGCGTTGGCGTTCCG
>Ga0153956_1002065_pt1 | contig 15683 bp, 13 predicted proteins | sample TSFL040MetaG_FD_104704 | JGI IMG/M metagenome (GOLD analysis project Ga0153956, IMG submission 104704) | Attine ant fungus gardens microbial communities from Florida, USA - TSFL040 MetaG | ecosystem: Host-associated > Fungi > Mycelium > Unclassified | place: USA: Florida, Wekiwa Springs... | reverse complement strand
GGCATCAGCGAGGCGTTCTCCACCGGGTCCCAGAACCACCAGCCGCCCCAGCCCAGCTCGTAATAGGCCCAGTACGACCCCATCGCGATGCCGAGGGTGAGGAAAATCCACGCCATCAGCGTCCATGGCCGCACCCAGCGCGCCCAGGCCGCATCGATGCGGCCTTCGATCAGCGCGGCGACGGCGAACGAGAACGAAATCGAGAAGCCGACATAGCCGAGATAGAGCATCGGCGGATGCAGCGCGAGGCCGATGTCCTGCAGGATCGGATTGAGGTCACGACCTTCGATCGGCGGATTGGCGATGCGCAGGAACGGGTTCGAGGTGGCGAGGATGAAGAGATAGAACGCGGTGCCGACCCACGCCTGCGCCGCCAGCACATGCGCGCGCAACGAGCGCGGCAGGTTGTTGCCGAAGGCCGCCACCATCGCGCCGAACAGCGCGAGGATCAGCACCCACAGCAGCATCGAGCCTTCGTGGTTTCCCCACACGCCGGTGATCTTGTAGAGCATCGGCTTCAGCGAATGGGAGTTCTCGTAAACGTTGACGACGGAGAAATCCGACGTGACATGCAGCCATGTCAGCGCCGCGAACGAAGACGCCGTGAAGACGAATTGCACCAGCGCCGTCGCGCGCGCGACATTCATCAAAGCCGGATCGCGCAGCCGCGCGCCGATCACCGGCACCACCGACTGGATCAGCGCCAGCGCGAGCGCCAGGACGAGCGCGAAGTGTCCGGCCTCGGCGATCACTTCGCAGTCCCCTGCGCATCGGCCTTGCGGCCGTAATCGTCCTTCCAGTGGCCGGTCTTCTTCAGCTCATCCGCGACAGCCTTCGGCATGTAGGTCTCGTCATGCTTGGCGAGGACGGTGTCAGCCTTGAACACCCCGTTGGCGTCGAGCGCACCTTCGGAAATGATGCCCTGCCCCTCGCGGAACAGATCCGGCAGGATACCCTGATACGTCACCGGAAGCGTTGCGTTTCCGTCGGTGACATCGAACTTCACTTTCAACTGGTCGCCGCGCACCAGCGATCCCTCGCGCACCATGCCGCCGAGCCGGAAACGCTGACCCGGCTGAATGTGTTTCTCGGCCGCCATGCTCGGCGTCGAAAAGAACAGGATGGAATCGCGTAGCGCGTTGAGCACGAGCCCGGCAGCGATCGCCAGCACCACGAGCGCACATCCGATCAACGTCAACCGCCGCTGTTTGCGTGTCATGAGATTATCCGTCCAGTCCGAGGCTCTTGAGCCCGTCGTTCAATTGCTGCAGCCGCGCCGCATCGCCGCCCACCGCCTGCCGCGCATCGCCACGCGCCGCCTGCGCCTTGTCGCGCTCGCCGAGAACCATATAGGCGCGCACCAGCCGCAACCAACCGTCGACATCGTTGCCGTTGTCCTTCAGCCGCGTGGCAAGCCGATCCACCATGCCGCGGATCATCGTATTGCGCTCGCCTTCGTTCATGCTCTTGGCGGCGGCCACGTCGTCATCCGACAGCTTCGGCGCGGCAATGCCGATGCGCGTCAGCGAATCCTGAACCAGTGGCCGCCACGGCGCATCCGCCGGCGCGGTCTCCAGCATCGCGCGCCAGATCGTCGCCGCATCGTCCTTGCGCCCGTCCTGCTCGGCGGCGAGACCGATGAAATAGCGCGCCTTCGCGTCGGTCGGATCAAGCGCGACGGCGCGGTCGAACTCCGCCTTCGCATCAGCCGTAACGACGCCCCCGCCCGCCGCTGCGATTGCTTCGCCGAGATCGGCGCGGCGCGCGGCGGTCTCGCCGCTATAGGTGATGGCGTTGCGATAGGCGCGCACCGCATCATCGAAACGACCGATTTTCAAAAGCACCGGCGCGAGCACATCCCAGCCCCGCCCGTCGGTGGGATTTTTCTCAAGATGGCTTTCGACCTGCGCCACCAGCTTGTCCATCGAGGCCGACGCCAGCGGCGCCCGTGCGCGCTCCGCGAGCGGAAAGTCCCCGAGCCAGGGCGATCCATATTTCGCGTAGATCACGACCGACACCAGTGGCAATGCGACCAGCGCAACCACCGCGACCGCGCGGCGGAACCACAGGCTCGCGGACAGCGGCACTGCCGCCTCCGCATCGGACGCCGCCAGAAGACGGCGGCTGATCTCGACGCGCGCGGCTTCCGCCTCGCCCGCGCCGATCATGCCATTGGCGGCATCCCGCTGAACCTCGGCGAGCTGATCCTTGTAGACCACCGCCTCGCTGCCTTCGCGCGCGGACCCCGTGCCACGCCCGAGCGGCCACAGCACGGCAAACACCGCCGCGGCAGTCATCAGCGCGAACACGAACCAGAGCGTCATTCCACCAAGTTCCCGGCCAACCTAGAAGCGTTGTAAACGGCTTTTCCGTGCCGGGTTACACCACGGCTGGCGGGGGTGTGCAATTGACATTTCCGGCAGGAATTCAATGGGATTCGAGGCCCGTTTGCGGCCTTTCGACACGGGAAGGCATGCGGGCTTTATCGCGCCCGGGGGCAGCCTCAACGTTGCGCTGGATCAACCTGCGCGCGAGGACTTGCGCTCAGTGGCGGGCTTGGCTGCGGGTTTGGCCCCAGCCTTGGCGCCGTCCGCCTCCTTCGGCTCGACCGGCCGCGCCATCTCGGCGGCCTTGCTCATCAGCGAAGCGTAGTCGGGGCCGAACAACACGTCGCAGAAGCGGATCGCCGCCTTGATCTGCATCTGGCGGAATGTGCGCACCCGCTGGTCGGGCGTGCGCAGCGATTCCACCAGCGTCTCGGTGGCCTTTTCGACGTAGTGCTGGAGTTCCGTGTAAGCGCGCAGCGAGACCTCGTTGATCGCAAGCTCGCTGGCATAGTTGCGGCAGACCGCGACGAAATCGATCAGCGCCGCCGTCTCCTCCACTTCCACCGCATCGACGCGGCTGGCGGAGGTGACGTCCTTGTCCGGCCCCTGCCGCAGCAGACGCCGCACGCGCCCGGGCACGCTGTCGATCTCGGATTGCAGGGAATTGGAAATCTCGGCGCGGATCGCCGCGAGCTGCTTGCCCCAGGCCGAATCCGAGCGGATGTCGAGTTCGGTGCGCAGGCCGCGCACGCCGTCGTGCAGCGCCTTGAGATGGTTGGAGGTTTCCTGGAACTGGCCGCGCTTGATGTCGCTGCGCAGATCCGACGCGACGCGCGACAGCTCCTGAATCGCCATGGTCACGGTCACGCCGAAGGGCGTGCCCGCGACCCGGATCTCGTCGTCCGACCCCGCGACCATGATTCCAAGGCGGACGATCTGCCAGGGCGAGGCAAGCCGGCTCATCACCAGAGAGACGGAGAACGGCAGCACATGCGGAGTCTGCAACGACGGCAGGTTGAGCGCATCCATGACGGAGCGGATGTGGGATTCGGTGAAGTTCCGGATATGGCCCGGCAGCTTCTGATTGAGCTTGTCGAATTGCTCGGTCGCGCCGAGGACAGCGCCGATGGAGCCGATATCCTCGATCACGCTGGTGGCGCCGAGGCGGCCCAATGTGCGCTGACGCTCACCGCCCGTGAGCGCACCGGTCACGTTGGCGATGGCGTCCGCCGCGGCAAGCTGGGCGGCGCGGACCGCGCTTTTAATGTCCGGCGCTCCCCCCGCCACCGTCGCCTCGAAAGCCTTGATGGCGTCCGGGCAGCCCTCGCGGCCGAGCCAGAGCCAGACCGGCCCGAGGGACGAGCGGCGGATCTGGCCGGGCCGGATGCTGGGAGGATTGTCGACCAGAAACGGATCGAGCGGACGGAACAGATGCCGCATCGGGTCTTCGGTGCGGGCCGTTATGTCCTCGCTGGGCGCGCGGACAATGGCGCGGAGCTGTTCCAGCACGAAATTGGCGACGGCGACGTCCTCGCCGCGCTCGATGGCCCGTTCGAACTCGCGCATCAGCAGGGCCTGCGCCTTCGGCGGCAGTTGCCCCAGATACTCCCTCAACCGCTCGATCGACGATTGGCTCATGCGCCCAAACGCTCACCCCGGCCGCCGACACAGGCGTCCCCACCGGGTTTGATAGCCGGAACGTCGTTAATTTGGGGTTGAGATAGGCGTTTCTCACGCAGGTGAGAGTAACGTCTCTTTCGCAGAGGACTTAGAAATGCTTGGGAAGTCCGGCCTGCTTCAGCACCGCGTTGGCGGTATGTCGCGATTTGATATTGTTACCGACGGTAAATCGGATACCGGTGAGCGGGCTTTCCCATATCTCGTGATCGCCCCGACCCTGGCGGACAAAAAAACAGTTCGCAGCCTCCAGAAGCTTCTTTAGCTCTGGAGTGAAGCTCTTCATGCAGCCTTGGCGCCGATCCGGATCGTTTTGGAGAAGCTCGCAATAACCTCGACCGGCACGTCGAACCCGCCTTCCACGTCATCGCGATCGAGCAGGTCGCGGATCAGATCGGGCAACTTCGCATCCAGTTCGTCGAGGCTTGCGGCTTCAGTCACAAGACCGGGCAGATCGGTGCTTTCGGCAGTCCAGACCGCCGCCTCGCTATCCCAGGTCGCTCGAACGACGATGAGATGTCCCATTTTCAACCTGTCTCCGGAAGGAATGGCGACCATCAAAGCAGTCCTGTCGTGCTCACACAAGTGCGCCTGCCAGCATGCCGGACAACGCATTAAGCTTTGGTTAGGCATCAATCGTCGGAGCTTGGATCGCCCGATCCTAACATATTGGAGCGGATAGGCGCTTCTCACACCCCCGGCAGGATCAGCTCCGCCCGCAGGCCCCCGATCGGGGCCGCGCCCAGCCTGAGGCTGCCGCCGTAGAGCGCCGCGAGGTCGGTCACGATCGACAGGCCAAGACCCGAACCGGGCTTGGTCTCGTCCAGCCGCTGGCCGCGGATGGCGACCTGGCTGCGCTGATCGGGCGACAGACCCGGCCCGTCGTCGTCCACGATAATCCGCAGGGTCGGATCGAGCGCGCCGCCGGGCGTCAGTTCCAGCAGCACCTCGATGAAGACTTTCTGCTCCGCCCATTTGCAGGCGTTGTCGACCAGATTGCCGGTCATCTCCTCAAGGTCCTGCCGCTCGCCGCGGAATTTCGCGCCGGACGCCGCCTCGACATCGATCAGGATGTCGCGGTCGCGGTGGATCTTCTCCATGGTCCGGCCCAGCGCCTCGATCACCGGCCCGACCTGCGTGACGGTACCGATGGTCTGGGCCCGCGCGGCGATGCGCGCCCGCTCCAGGTGATGCGCGACCTGATCGCGCATGATGTCCGCCTGTTCGAGAATCTTCAGCGCGAACGGATCGCTCCCGTGGATGGCCGCCTCATTGACGATGACGGACAGCGGCGTCTTGATCGCATGCGCCAGATTGCCGACATGGGTGCGCGACCGCTCGACAATGGCGCGGTTGGCATCGAGCAGCGCGTTGGTCTCGCGCGCGAGCGGCGCGATTTCCTCCGGGAAATTACCCTCCAGCCGCTCGGCATCGCCGGAGCGGATCGCCGCCAGCCCGCTCGAAATACGCTTGAGCGGCGCGAGGCCGAAACGGACCTGAAAAATCGTGGTAAGCAGCAGCCCGATGCTGAGCGCGGCGAAGGTCGCGGCGAGATAAGTGTTGAAGGCCCAGGTCTCGTCATCGATCTCGGACGCATCGCCCGCAACCGAGGCGAGATATTTTCCCTCGGTGCCGAGATCGACCTGACGCTCCACCATGCGCAGGCGCTGGTCATCCGGACCGTTGACATAGGCCAAGCGCACGCCGGACTGATCCAGTTCGATGCCCATGTCCTCGAGCTTCGGCAAAGTGGCGTCCCACAACGAGCGCGAGGCACGCACTTCCGGCTTGTCGCCGTCGATCCGCGCCATGCGCCAGTACCAGCCGGACAGCGGCAGATCGAACAGCGGCTCGCCCAGCGACTGCACCGAGCGATCCGAGGACTTGTCGCTCTTGTCGCCCTTGTCGTTCGGATCTTCGGGCTGCGCCGCTTCGGCGATCAACGTGCGCAGATAGAAATTGAGGCGGCGATCGAACGCGCGCTCGACCGACCGCTTGTAGACCGACGACAGCACGATGCCGGTGATGAGCAGGATCGCCACCACCCACGCCGTCGCGGACAAGAACAGGCGTGTCGCGAGAGAGTTGGTGCGAAGCTTCAAAACTTCTCCTCGTGCATCTCTGCAAGCCGTGGTCCGGATACGCCGCGCGCCGCCGTTCATCCATGCGCGCGAATCCGGCGAGCGCCGGATCAGGCCGGATTGTACAGCGAAGATCGTGCCGGGAACACCGTCGCATCAGGTTGTGACGGGCGGTGCAGCGTCCGTTCTCAGCGCGCGCTCGTCGCCGTCGACGATGGCACATCCGTGACAGGCGGCGGCGCCAAGAGATAGCCGAGACCGCGCACGGTCTGGATGATATCGACCTCGAGCTTCTTGCGGATGCGCCCGACGAACACCTCGATGGTGTTGGAGTCGCGGTCGAAGTCCTGATCGTACAGATGCTCGACCAGCTCGGTGCGCGACACCACGCGCCCGGCATGATGCATCAGGTAAGCCAGCAGCCGGTATTCGTGCGACGTCATCTTGATGGGATTGCCGTTGACGCTGACGCGGTTGGTGCGCGTGTCCAGCATCACCGGCCCGCAGGTCAGTTCGGACTGCGCGTGGCCCGCGCTTCGACGCAGCAGCGCACGGATGCGCGCCAGCACCTCTTCAAGATGGAAAGGCTTGGCGACATAGTCGTCGGCGCCGGCATCGAAGCCCTGCACCTTGTCGCTCCAGCGATCGCGGGCGGTGAGGATCAGCACCGGCATGGTGCGCTTGTTGCGCCGCCAGGCTTCCAGCACCGAGATGCCGTCCATCTTCGGCAGGCCGATGTCGAGCACGACGGCATCGTAAGGCTCGCTGTCGCCGAGGAAATGCCCCTCCTCGCCATCGAACGCGCGGTCCACGACATAACCAGCGTCCGACAGAGCGGTGGTAAGCTGGCGGTTCAAGTCCGGGTCGTCTTCAACAACAAGAAGGCGCAACGTCGTCTCCAGTGTTAGCCTTGCGATAGCCTAACATGAATGGTTCCGCGCTGAATGCCGGATGAACGAAGTTCACCTTAAAGAACCTCGAAAATTACTTTTTCGTCACGGTTACCGGTTTGGCCCCCTTTCCGGTCAACGCTTTGACCAAGGTGTCCAGAACACCGGGATTGTCCTGACCGGTGGCCACGCAGACCTTTTCCCGTGTCCTTCCGCTGACGTAGACGCCGAGCACGCCGAAGCGGAACCCCCAATAGCTGACCAGCAGGCCCGTCGCGCCGATCAGGGCGTTGATCGTCTTCATGTCGCCGATCCAGAATCCATAGATCAGGACGGCCCAGAGGCTGCCGCATTCCGCCATGAGTTCCAGCGCGTAAAACGGTCTCCACACCCTGAGCAGAAAACTCTCGCTGCCGATCTCCGCGCGGATGGTGGCCTGCGTCTCGGCGACCGATCCGCGCACGACCTCCGCTTCGGCGCGGATCGCCTCGGCCCATGTATTTTCCGCCTGCGCGATTCGATCTGCGCCGGATGTTTCCAGCGCCTTGCCGACAGCCTCGGGCGTGGCATCCGCACCGAGCGCCTCGGCCAGCACACGCGCCGCCGCGCCGCCGAGCGGACCGCCGAGTGCCGTTCCGAGGATCGGCGCGCCGAGGCCGATCACCTGTTTGGCCACATTAGCCCAGTCCATGGGATGCTCCTTCCGCAAGCGACGTGACAGCCGCTTCCTGATGCGCGCGGCGCCGCCAGCGCCAGATCAGAAAAACCGCGACGGCCGCGAGCGCGGCGGCGATGGCCACCAGCGCCGCGATCTCCCAACGTGATGTCGTCGCGGCGCTGGCCGCTCCGGCAGCGATCACCGCACCGGCCGACGCCGTGCCCGCCGGAACAGTCGCAGGCACGATGGCCTTCGCGGATGGCGCTTCACTACGCTTATCTTCTGGCGTCGGCGCAGGCGCGCGGCGTTGCGCCATCGCCAGCGCCGCGACGCGCACGCCATCGACGCGCGCAGTCCATCCGCGTCCGAACACGGAGAATGTTTTCAGCGACTTGAGAAACGCGAGCCGCTCGGCACAAAGGGCAACGACAAGATCGTTCGGGGCGGATGCGTTCGCGGCCGCGATCACCTCGTCGCTCACGGCGCTGCCGCGATCGGACAGCTTGAGCAGACGCCGGAGCACCTTGCCGGCGCGGCCGACACCCGAATTCACGCCATAGTCGAACACGGCATAGTCGACGCCGGGCGGAAGCTCGTCGCAGCGCAACGCGTTCCAGTAATGTTCGCGATAAATCCTGCGCGCGATGCTTTGCGGCATGGCGCGCATGTCGGCGGCGGTGGCGTTGCCCTTCCAGTAGCGCCGCGCATCGCTGAGCGTGATGCCGAAATTGGTCGGGCCGCCGGGATCGGCGGGATGTTCGGTATACCCGCCCTCATCCCGCAGCAGACGTGCGAGCGATTGCTCATAGGACTCCGCCGCCATGTCAGAACACCCACGCAACAAGCGCGAGCGACAGAATCCAGACGACCAGCGCCGCTTTCGGCCGCGCCGCGATCTGCTTTACCATCCACTCAGCAGGCGCAATCACGCGCGCCACGAATGCGGCGTTGAGCATGTCAGTTCTCCATGGATATGCGCCCGCGAGGGGCGGTGGTGGCCTTGATGATGTCTCGTCTGCGCGTTAACGTCGTCCGCTACTGATTTTTGCCTTGCTTCGCGCGGCCTAACAGAAACGGCAGCAACCCCCGGCGAGCCGTCGATTGCGGATTGTGTTCTTGGATGCAAAAGGTCGCATCTCTCCAGATTCTTCGCGCCGTAGCCGCCATGCTGGTTGTCGTCAGCCACGCCTGGACGTGGTCAAAGCCATACGCTTCCGCTCCGACCATTTTGGACCGCATCCGAATAGAGTTCATGGGCGGCCTGGGCGTTGATATATTCTTCTGCCTGAGCGGCTTCATCATGATGTGGACCGTCACCGATGCGGCCCCGGCACTCTCAAAAGGCATTCGGTTTTTTGCCAAGCGAATGCAGCGGATTTATCCCATCTATCTGATTTGCCTATCAGCGATCGTCGTGCCATCGCTGATCTGGCAACACGGAGCTATCGATAGCGCCAGAATCCTGTTTCTGATCAGGAACGCGCTGCTCCTCCCCGGACTGCCGTCCGAACCAGAGTATCGCATGCTTCTGTTTCCGGCATGGACTCTGGTCTACGAGATGTATTTCTATCTCGTCTTCGCCATATGCGTCGTTGCCATCCCGAAACGCTATCTCGCCTATGGCCTCGCTATGGCGCTTATTTTCATTTTTTCCGTGTCGCATCTCATCATCGGTTACGGACCCCGCCTCGCATGGGTCAATATCACACACATCATCGGCGACCCTTTGATCCTCAACTTTCTCGTTGGATCGCTGATCGCTCATTTCGGGCGGCGTTTTGTCGACACTTTCACCGGCGCGGGCGCGAAATACTTCGCCTTGGCATTGAGCATATTAGTTTGTGCCGTCGGGTATTATGTATTCACCGGATATCCTCGAATCATAAAATTCGGAATCCCCGCGATGATTGTGGTTGCCCTATCATGCGTTTGCAGTGTGAGAAGAGGCCGCTTGAATGACGCGCTCGTTTATCTGGGGAACGCGTCCTACAGTATCTATCTCACGCACATCTTCGCTTTTGAATTGACCGGTCGCGCCGCGGCCCTATTCGGCGGAAATCCGTTTCTGGTTTTCGGAACGATCATCATCCTGGCAACCCTCCTTGGATGCGTCGTTTATTCGCTTCTGGAAAAGCCGATCACGCAGGGGCTGAAATCAATATCGGCGCGGAAGAAGCCGAAAGAAGATGTGCTTTTGCACAGTGCCTGACTCATACATAGAGTCCCCACGGCGACGCACTGAAATTGGCGCCGGAACCCGCCGCATTGCCGGGGAAATAGGATGTGTTGCCGCCGGAGCCGGTATTGATGACGCCCCCGGACGCGGCGGAATACCGCGATCCGGTGGCAGACCCTGAATAAGTCATGCTCGGCGCCTGAATGATGCCGGACAAGGAGGCATCAGCGAACGCGGTCGAGAACGCGGGCGTGCCGCTCAATGTGACCGTTTTTCCAGACCCGCTAATGACCCCGCCCTGTCCCGCGACATAGTGCCGGGTGCCGCCTCCGGAGATTGCGTAGTCATTGTCGAGCGACACCAGCGCGTTTCTGTTGGAGAAAATATGGGAGCCGCTGCAGCTTCCGAAAACCATCGACGGGCCGATGAAGATATTGACTCCCGCGCCGGCCGCGCTGATGCAACGGTTGTTGGTGCTTCCTGTTGTCTGCAGAGTCAGCCCCGACAAGGTGGCGTTGACGGGCGAGATGAATCCGAGAGCCGGAGCCGTTGAGGTCGAGATGATCACGTTCGCCGGCGTGGCGACATTTCCCACGATCGCGACATTTCCACCGACCGGCGAGACCGTCTGATTCAGCCCGGCGGTGTATGTGCCGTCCGCGATCTGGATCGTGGCGGTAAAGCCGCCGAGATCCAGCGTGGTGATGATGTCGTAAGCCCGCTGTATCGTCGCGAACGCGCCGCCCGAGGCATTCGACAATCCGTCGTTGGCGTCGTTGCCGTCCGTGCGGACATAATAGGTCCGGTCCGCGGTCAGCACCTCGCGGCCGCCAGGCCGGACCAGCGCATACCATCGCGACGCGGTGCCGTCATAGCGCAACAGCGCGGCCTGCTTTCCCGCGATGGACAGATCGCTGCCGATGGCGAAACGATTCGCGGCCGTCGACGATGCGCTTTCGTTCAGCAGCTTGATGATCTGGCTGCCGGTGTTGACGACGGCGATAATCATCCCTTCGCTGCCGCCTGCAAGACCGGTGACGCTCCGCAGCGCGTCGGACGACAGATTCAGCACCGAAGCCGAGACGATCCCCGCCGGATTGTAATCGTTCTGGTTCGACGTGATCTGCGACGGCGCAATCACCCCGGTGAGCGCAAGCCCGCGGGGCAGCGCCGCGCTGCCCGATGCCTGATCGATCACCAGCGCTTCGACAAAGGTCGTGCCGTCGTCCGAAACTTTCAGTTTGAACGCATTCGACCCCACCAGGCCGAATTCGGCGCGGCCGGAAAACGCTTCGGAGAACACCACCGACGCCGTCCCGCCGGTCGCCTCCTTGGAAATCTGCAGGCGCATATCGCCTGTTCCGCCATCGCCCGTGTCGATGGCGTTCAACAGCACATCGTTGGATTTCACCGTCAGCAGGTTCGGATCGCTCGCGATGTCATTGATGCCGAGGCGGGCAAGGCTTCCCGAACCGCCGCCTCCGCCGCCGCCGCTCGCGACATCGGTCCAGGCCGAACCATCGTAGACCAGCAGCGCCGCGTCGGCCTCGGACCACGCGCACCAGCCGAGCTTCGGGCTCAGAAAGCGCCACGCGCCGTCCTCATAAGCGGCGACAGCGTTCGCCTGCCCGGCCCACGCACCGGTCGCGCCGCCCGCCACGATATGCCTGTCGCCTTCAACCGGAGTCGAAGGCGGCACGGTCCGGTCGGTATCATGCACGCCGATCTGGATGACGGCGTCCAATATCCGCAATGCCTCATTATGCGTGACATGCTTCTGCGCCTGGCTGCCTTCGATGAAAGGCATCCCGAGATGGATTGTGTCTGTCATGATCGCTCAGAGCGTGAGAGTGAATTCGGCGGGACGGCCCCGCCCCACGGTGCTCGACATCTGCACGACACGGCCGTGCAGTCTGATTTGCGGCGCGCCGAAGTCGGCGAGTTCGTCGGCGTTGGCATAAAGTGCGGACGGTGTCGGACACGCGATGCTTCGCACCACCGACGCGCCGGACAGAATCTCCAGCGCATAAGCCTCGACGTCTTCGCCGAGCGGCACTTCGACGCCCCAGTTGTCGCCGTCGCGCCGGGTGCGGCGAATCCACGAGACATGAATTCCATCAGCGCTGCGCCTTGCACTGACATGGACCGGCGACAGCGGCATCAAGGCCGTCGCTTTCGGCGTCACCGTCAGCGCCAGCGCGGACGGATCGTCGTGACTGTGGCCCGCGGCGACAATGCGCAGATCGATGGCGCGATCCAGCGCGCCGAGGCCGCTGGCGAGCGTGACGAGATGATCGTCCAGCAGCACGAACGGCGTGCCCGCCGCAAGCGGCGCGGCGATGGCGTATTCACTGCCCGCCTGCCCGCGCAGCAACCGCGACAGCCGGTAGACCTTATCGCCAATCAGCTCCGCATTGGCGAATTGCAGCACTTCCCATTCGCCGTCGCCATTGAGCACCGCGGCGGCGTTCGCGCCGTCCAGCACGCGCGCGTCCCCTGCGGCGGCCAGCGCGCCGCCATAAAGCTGCACGCGCACCTCGTTTGCACGATCCCACCGGCTTGTCGGTCCCGCAGGCAGCGGATCGAGCGTCTCGCCGATGATCGACGGCGCAAGCACGCTGGCCATGCGCGTGAAACTCAGCCCGTCGGTCGAGCGCCACACCGCGACAGAACCGGGCCACGGATCGGCGAACACCGCAAGGCGCGTCAGCACCGGCGGTTCGGTCGCGTCGAGACTCGGCAGATCGAGCACCAATGCCTGGACCGGCCCGAGCGCGGGCGGAATCGCAGGCGGTTTCACACGCGGCGCGAACAGCGGCACCGAAAACACTTCCGGGTCGATGCTGCGCGCCTTGACCTGCCGCGATGTGGTGTCGACAAGTTCGCCGACCTCGAACAGACGACGCCGTGCATTGATGGTCACGCCGATCACGTCGCCCGGCGTCAGCGCCAGCGCCTTCATGCCGAGCGCGAATTCCGCACTCTCGCGTCCCGCCCATAAATCCTGCAGCCAGATGTCGGCGCGGCGCGTGGCCGCCGCGTCGTCCGTCACCACCGCAAAATCCGAGTGCAGCGTGCGGTTCGATCCGCCGACCAGCCGCCGCGAGGTGACGGCGGAACGGCGATAATCCGCCGCGCCGTCCGTGAATCCGAAACTGACTTCGCGCGGCAATTCCGTCTCCTGCCCGCGGACCAGCCGCGCCAGCGCGCCCTTCTCGGGATCGACCAGATCGTCTTCCGACATTTCCGCCACGGGCGCTGCACCGCGCTGCACGAACGTCAGCTCGCCGCCCGCCACCGTTGCATCGAACCCATAGGCCATGGCCAGCGGATCGATCGCCGCGCGCGGCGACATCGGCCGGTCGATGACATAGCCGTCGCAGCTTTCGCGCAGATTCTCCGTGCGCGCGCCATCGACCTCCGCGTCGTCGAGGATTGCGCCGACCAGCGCATCGAGCGGCGCGGCGCCCAGTCGCCCCGTCAGCCAGTGTCCCGTCTGCCAGTTCGGCCCGTCGCTCCACACGTCCACCGCCGCCGGAAACACCGGATAGGGCCGCGCGTCCCAGGTCCACAGATGCAGGCCGGACACGTCGATCATGCGGCCGCCATAGACCGGCGAAACCGGATTCAGATCGCTGCCGAATTCAGGATCGAAAGCGGTGATGACCGTTTCGATGTAGCGGCGCTGGATCAGGTCGTCGCGCTGGCCATTGGAAAAGTAAGGAACATTGCCCTCGGCGGATTTCGAATCCGGAAACACGCTCGGCTGGTTCGTGCCTTTATCCACCGCCGGACAGCCGATCTCCGCCAGCCAGATCGGCTTTCCGCCCGGTGTCCATGCCGTCGTGCTGCCGAGTTCGACGCCATCGACACGCTCGACATGCGCATTCGCCCACCAGTTCCACAAATCCTTGGCGCGATAGATCCACGGCTTGCCGAGACCGTCGGTGATCGGCAGACGCTCCTGCGCGGCACGCCCACCATCGTCGGCGTAATACCAGTCATAAGCCTCGCCGCCGTTCAGATTTCCCGCGAGATAGTCGCGATCGTAAATGGACGATGCGATCGATGCATCCCGATGCCCTGCATCGTCGCGCCAGTCCGACAACGGTGCATAATAATCGATACCGACAGCATCGACGGCCGGTGACGCCCATAGCGGATCGAGCGGGAAACGCACCTCGTCGCCGATCACGTGCGAACCGTATTCCGTCCAGTCCGCCGCATAGGTCACGACCGTGCCCGCGCCGACGATGGCCTTTACATCCGAGGCCAGGGTCGTCAGCGCGGTCACCGCCGGATACGCGCCCGATGACGAGCGAACGCGGGTCAATGCTTTCAGTTCCGATCCGATCAGGAACGCATCGACGCCGCCGCTCGTCTTGGCGAGATCGGCGTAATGCAAAATCATGCGGCGATAATTCCAGCCGCTTGTGCCGCCGCCGGAAAAGAAGGCCACGATCTGCGCCGCCGCCGTCGCCGTGCCGTCGGGCGAGCCCGCAACGGCGGGCGCGGGGTCGCAGGTGATCCGCCCGCGCCAGGGAAATGCGGGCTGCGACGCCGCGCCGGTCCAGGGATCGGGCAGCGTGTTGCCGGGCGGAATGTCCATCATCAAAAACGGATAGAGCGTGACTTTCAGTCCGCGTGCTTTCAGCTCCGTGATCAGATGGCGCAGGCCGCTGTCCGACGGCGTGCCGCCGTAGGACGGACGGCCATCGACGGAAGACACGACATAAGCGCCCGGCCTGCTCACGCCCGCGACAGACCATGTGCCGCCGGAGGTGACCTTGATGGCGTTGTCCACGCCCGGCCGCACCAGGCAGTTACCCGCGCGCAGATCGCTGCCGAACCACGCGACGACAATCGCGACGCGTTCGAGATTGGGACAGGTCGCCTGCAGATCGTCGAGCGAGGCGATGACGTCCGACGCCGCGCTGGTGACGTGGCGGTTTTCCGGCGCGGACTGGCCGGGACCGAGCACGCGCACCACGGGCGAGGTCTCGTAGCCGAATTCGCTCGCGCCGGGGATCAGCGTCACCGCGCGCATCATCCGTTCCAGCCTGCCCACCGGCCGCACGATCTCGAACGACAGTTGCGGAATGCGGTTGCCGAAATCCGCCAGCGGAAGACGCTCGAACACCGCGTAGGCCAGTCCGCGATAGGCCGGCGCGTTGTCCGCGCCCTCCTTCGCGACGATCAGATCGTCCGCGGGCTGGTCGTCGCTGCCGCGATGAATGCGGATGTTAAGCGTCGATGTGTCGAGCGGCTTGCCGTCGGCCCAGATGCGGCCGACATGGCCGATCTCGCCTTCGCACAGCGCCACCGCGAAGTTGGCATAATAAGAGTATGTGGTTGTGGTGACGCTGCCGCCGCCGACACCACCCTTGCCGCCGCTGGCGCTCTCCGTGCGGGTGGAGACCACTTCCTCAAGCCGTGTGGCCCAGATCACCTGACCCGACAGACGTGCGCGCCCGTAGACGCGCGGGATCGGCGCGCCTTCGGTGGAGGCCATGACGTCGAGATCGGCAAGGCGCGGCCCCTCGACGCTGCGGTCCGGTGTCAGCAGCGCGCGGTCGATGAAATTGCCCGCGAGCGCGCCCGCGATGCGCCCCGCAATCGCACCTGCGGGACCGAACACCGCGCCCGCCGCGCCGCCGGCGATGGAAAGAACAAGGGCTGCCATGAGAACTATCTCACTAATTGAATGCTGCGGGCTCGCGACGAACACGGTGCGCCCCCTCTCCCCGCTTGCGGGGAGAGGTAAAGAGAAACGTCATTGCAATGACGATCACTCCACCCCCGGAAACCGGAACACGAAGGCCAGCCGCCGCTGCCACCATGGCGACAGCGCGACCTCGCATACCGCCGCGCCAT
>Ga0153956_1002064_pt1 | contig 15688 bp, 12 predicted proteins | sample TSFL040MetaG_FD_104704 | JGI IMG/M metagenome (GOLD analysis project Ga0153956, IMG submission 104704) | Attine ant fungus gardens microbial communities from Florida, USA - TSFL040 MetaG | ecosystem: Host-associated > Fungi > Mycelium > Unclassified | place: USA: Florida, Wekiwa Springs... | reverse complement strand
CGCGCGGCATAGACTCGCCATAATTCGCGTTAGCTTGCGTCTCGCGCCAGACTCGATACGGTGCCCGCGTGTGCGGGAAGTGTCGGCTGGCGACTTCGTCGCAAATCAGCAAGCGAAAGCGCAAGCAGGGACGCTGGCATGTCGGGCGAAATACCGCCGCAGAACGAACCTCGTGAGGAACCGCGCGAAGAGCCGCGCCGCGTGCGCGGAACGCGCGAAGCCCTGATGCCCGAGCGGCTGCCGCCGCCGCCCTCCGCGCGCGTGCGCAACCCCGTCGTCATGGCGGGCAATGCCGTCTTCACCGGCCTTCTGCTGCTCATCCTTGCCGCCGGCGCCGTGATCTATTTCGGCAAGCAGAAGCTCGAGGCGGCGGGTCCGCTCGACCGCGACCGCAGCGTGGTGATCGAAAGCCGCAAGGGCGTGCGCGACATCGCCGATACCCTCAAGCGCGAGGGCGTGATCGACCAGACGCTGCCCTTTATCGCCGGCGCGATCCTGCTCGGCGTCAAGGAAGACCTGAAGGCGGGCGAATACGTCTTCGAGGCCCGCACCAGCATGGCGAAAGTGCTGCAGACGATGGTGGAGGGCCGCTCGGTCCAGTACTCGATCACGATCCCGGAAGGGCTGACCAGCCAGCAGATCGTGCAGCGCCTGAGGGATTCGAACGTCCTGACCGGCGACATCGCGGCGGTGCCTCCGGAGGGTTCGCTCCTGCCGGAAACCTACAAGATCACGCGCGGCATGACGCGCGAGCAGGCGTTGCAGCGCATGGCGAACGCGCACAAACGGCTGCTCGATGACATCTGGGCGAAGCGCGCGCCGGACCTTCCGGTGAAGACGCCGGAAGAACTCGTGACGCTGGCTTCCATCGTCGAGAAGGAAACCGGCAAGGCCGACGAGCGCGCGCGCGTCGCCGGCGTGTTCGTCAACCGGCTGAAGAAGAAGATGCGCCTGCAATCCGATCCGACCATCATCTATGGTCTGATGAAGGGGAAGGGGCCGCTCGGCCGTCCCCTGCTCAAGGTCGAGATGGACGAGCCGAACCCGTACAACACCTACCAGATCGACGGCTTGCCGCCGGGCCCGATCGCCAATCCGGGCCGCGCCTCGCTGGAGGCGACCGCGCATCCGATGAAATCGAACGAGCTGTATTTCGTCGCCGACGGCACCGGCGGCCATGTCTTCTCGGACTCGCTCGACGAGCACAACAGGAACGTCTCGCACTGGCGGAACATCGAGAAACAGCAGAACGCCGAGCAGGCCGCGCCGCAACCGGCGCCCCAGCCGGTGGACGAGGCGGCCAAGGCCGCGGCGCCCAAAGCCGCGGAAGTTGCGCCGGCGCCGAAAAGTGCCGGACCGCTGACTTCCCCGCGCACGCCGTCCGCGCCGCATAAGAAAAAGCACGAAAAGAAAACATCCGCGGCAAAGAAGCAGGCCGCGCCTGCGGCGGAAGCGCCGAAGCAATAAGCGTTCGAGCGGGAAGCGCACTTGAGGGCGCTACCGCGCGCGGCTAAGTTCCGGCGAGCGATTCAACGGGCCGGGGTTTTCTGCGAATGCCATTAGCCAGCATGACCGGCTTTGCCCGCACGCAAGGGACGAGCGGCCCCTATGCGTGGGCGTGGGAGCTGAAATCCGTCAACGCCAAGGGGCTCGATCTTCGGCTGCGGCTGCCGCCGGGCTGGGATTCCGTGGAGGTGCCCGCGCGCGCGGCGCTCGGACGCGTGCTTGCGCGCGGCACGGTGTCGGCGACGCTTTCGGTCGACCGCTCCGGCGCGCAGCCTTCCGTTCGCGTGAACGAGGACGTGCTGACCGCGCTGATGGAAGCCGCGGGAAACGCCGCCAACCGTTTCGGCATGAGCCCGCCGACGCTCGACAGCCTGCTCGGCATGAAGGGCGTGGTCGAGATCGTCGAGACGGAAGAGAATGCCGAGGAACGCCAGGCGGCGGAGAAAGCGGTCGCCGCGGGATTCGAGGAGGCGCTGAAAAGCCTTGCCGCGATGCGCGCGCGCGAAGGCGAGGCGCTGGCGCGCATCCTGTCCGAGCGCATCGACGAGATCGAGCGGCTTTCCGCCGCCGCCGATGCGAACCCCGCGCGGAAAGCGGAAGCGATCCGCGCGAAACTCGCCGAACAGGTGAAAACGCTGCTCGCGACCGGCGAGAAGTTCGATCCGGATCGCTTGCATCAGGAAGCGATGATGCTCGCGGCCAAGGCCGATATCCGCGAGGAGCTCGACCGGCTGACGACGCATGTCGCCGCCGTCCGCAAGCTGCTGAAGGACGGCGGCCCTGTCGGCCGCAAGCTCGATTTCCTCGCGCAGGAACTCAACCGCGAGTCCAACACGTTGTGCTCGAAGGCGAACGACGTCTCGCTCACGGCGACGGGGCTCGATCTCAAGGCCGCCGTGGACCAGTTCCGCGAGCAGGTGGCGAACCTGGAATGAAAAAAGCGAAGAATCGCCCGAAGAAAAATTCGCGTATTTCCGCCAGGCGTATTCCGCGGCGCGGCATGATGCTGGTGCTTTCGTCTCCGTCGGGGGCGGGGAAAACGACGCTTTCGCATCGCCTGATGAACGCAGACAAGACAATCAAGCTGTCGGTTTCGGTCACGACGCGCCAGAAGCGAAAGGGCGAAGTCCACGGCAAGCACTACTACTTTATCGATCATCCCGATTTCGATGCGATGATCAAAAAGGACGAATTGCTGGAATGGGCGGAAGTTTTCGGCAATCGATACGGTACGCCGCGCGGGCCGGTGGATAAGGCGTTGAATGCCGGCCGCGATGTGCTCTTCGATCTCGACTGGCAGGGTACGCAGCAGTTGCGGGAAAAAGAGCGCAACGATGTCGTCAGTGTCTTTATTCTGCCGCCTAGCGCGACAGCCTTGGCGAAGCGGCTGAAGACGCGCGCGCAGGATTCGAAGGCCGTGATCCGCAGCCGCATGGACAAGGCCTCCGACGAGATGAGCCACTGGCCGGAATATGATTATGTGATCGTCAACGACGATCTCGAAAAGAGCTTTCGTCAGCTTGTATCGATTCTCGAAGCCGAGCGCGTGAAGCGCGAAAGGCAGACGGGTCTTTCGGATTTCGTCCGCAATCTTCAGGAAAATCTTTAAGGCACCAGCACCGCGCGGCCGACGGTCTTGCCGGCCTTGAGGTCGTCGAGCGCGGCCTGCGCCTCCGAAAGCGGACGCGTCGAAACCGGAATCGCCGGCACCTTGCCGCCGCGCACGAGATCGAGCATCGCCTTCGCCTCTTTGAGCGAGCCGACATAATTACCGATGATCGAGACGCCTTTCAGCGGGAGCGTCGGAACCGAAAGTTTCATCTCGCCGCCGATCAGGCCCGCGACGACGAGCTTGCCGCCTTTCGCCAGCACGCCATAGGCGAGTGCTGCGGTCCTGTCGGAGCCGACGAAATCGATCGCGCCCCGGAATCCGCCGTGGCTCGCGGCCATCAATGCCTTGCGGGCCGCCGGATCGTTCGGATCGAAAGCCGCGCTCGCGCCGTTCGCCGTCGCATATTCCCGTTTCTTCGGATCGATATCGGCGACGATGGGCGGGTGTTTCGAGCGCGCGCGCAGGAACGAGAATCCCATCATGCCGACGCCGCCGAGGCCGACGATCAGCACGGGCGCGTCGGTCGCGGCCGCGCCGAGCTTTTCGATCGAGGAATAGGCCGTGACGCCCGAGCACATATACGTGCCCGCGAGCGCGGCCGGGATCGGATCGTAGTCGAGCAGGTAACGCGGATGCGGCACCATCACATGGGTCGCGTAGCCTCCGTCCACCTGAATCCCGATCTGCCGGGGCTTGAGGCAAAGATGTTCTTCGCCGGAGCGGCAAAGCCCGCATTCGCCGCAGCCGATCCATGGGTAAACGACGACCCGGCGGCCGATCTTCGCGTCCTTCGCCCCGGGGCCCGCGGCTTCGATCTCGCCCTCGATCTCGTGGCCGAGCGTGAAGGGCAGCGCGCGCCCGCCCGCGAGCTCGAGCTTCCGGCCGCCGCCGAGATCGAAATGGCCCTCGTGCAGATGGAGGTCGGAATGGCAGACGCCGCAATGGCCGACCCGCACTAGCACCTCGGTGCTCTGCGGCGTGGGGGTCGCGCCGGAAATTTCACCGAGTGGCGTACCGTAATCCGCGAATGCCTGCTTTTTCATGTCGCCGCTGCTTTCTTTGCCTCGACTTTAGCAAGCGCGTTGGCGAGCGCAACGAAACCCGCGACGGGGATTTCCTCGGCGCGTTGCGTGGGCTCGATCCCCGCTTCCGCGAGCAGGGGCAGCGGATCGTGCCCGAGCGAGCGCAGGCTTTGCCGCAGCATCTTGCGCCGCTGCCCGAAGGCGGCCGCGGTGACGCGCTCGAGCGTCTTCAGGCCGCAGGGCGCGGGCGAGGGCCGCGGCACGAGCCTGACCAGCGATGACGTGACCTTCGGCGGCGGCACGAAAGCGTTGCGGTTGATGTCGAACAGGATTTCCGCTTCCGTCCGCCAGCCGGCCAGCACCGCGAGCCGTCCGTAATGCCTGTCTCCTTCGCGCGCCGCGATGCGCTCGGCGACTTCCCGCTGGAACATGAGGATCAGCGAGTCGTACCAAGGCGGCCATTTCTCCGGCGTGAGCCAGCGCAGGAGCAGCGCCGTGCCGATATTGTAGGGAAGGTTCGCGGCGATGCGGGCGGGGCCGCCGTCGAAATGATCGCGCGGATCGATCTCCATCGCGTCGCCCTCGACGACTTTCAGCCGTCCTCCGCTCCGCTCGACCAGCGGATAGAGCGCCTCGACGCAGCGCCGGTCCTGTTCGATCGCGACGACCTGTTTCGCGCCATGCGACAGCAGCGCGCGCGTCAGCCCGCCGGGTCCGGGGCCGATCTCGATGACGGTGACATTTTCGAGCGGTCCGGCCGCGCGCGCGATCCGGTCGATCAGATTGAGGTCGAGCAGAAAGTTCTGCCCGAGCGATTTCTTCGCGCGCAGTTCGTATTGCCGGATGACGTCGCGAAGCGGAAGCAGCCCTTCGATGTTGTTCATCAAGCGGAAGGATGCGCGCCGGAAAGCCTGCGCGCAAGCTTGAGCGCGGCAAGCAGGCTCGACGGGTTCGCCTGTTTTTTCCCGGCGATGTCGAAAGCGGTGCCGTGGTCGGGAGAGGTGCGGACGAAGGGCAGGCCGAGCGTGACGTTCACGGCGCGGTCGAAGGCGAGCGTCTTCGCGGGCACCAGCACCTGGTCGTGATACATGCCGAGCGCCACGTCATAGTGCTTGCGCGCTTCGGGATGAAAAAGCGTGTCGGCGGGATAGGGCCCGCTTGCCTGGATGCCTTCCGAAACGAGCTTCCGGATCGCGGGCGCGATGACCGTCTCTTCCTCGTTGCCGATGCCGCCGCCTTCGCCCGCATGCGGGTTGAGGCCGCAGACCGCGATGCGGACATGCGGAAGGCCGAAGCGCTCCCTGTAGTCGCGCGCGACGATGCGGCCCGTTTCGACGATCAAGCCTTCACTGAGCCGGATGGGCACGTTGAGGAGCGGCACGTGGACGGTGACGGGCACGACCGCGAGCGTCTCCGACCAGATCAGCATGACGGGCCGCGGCGCGAGCTGGCCCGGTTCGCTCGCCAGATGCGCGAGATATTCGGTATGGCCGGGGAACTCGAACCCGGCGTCGTAAAGAACCGCCTTCGCGATCGGATTGGTGACGATCGCGGCGGCATCCCCGTTTTTGACGAGCGCGGCCGCGCCGTCGATCGCGGCGAGGGCCGCCTGCGCGCTGGTCCTGTCGGGCTTTCCGGGCGCGGCGGTCGCCGTTTGGCCCGTGCGGACCACGGGCAGGGCGGAGGGAAATATCTTCTCGGCTTCCGCCGCGGTGCATTCGCGGATCTGCGCGTCGAACCCGAGATCGCGAACGCGCATGCGCAAGAGGTCGGGATCGCCCACCGCCACGAAGCAGGGAACGTTCAGCGCCTTGCGCTGTGTCCAGAGCATCAGGGTGAGTTCGGGGCCAATGCCCGCGGGTTCGCCGAGAGTCAGCGCAAGCGGGCGCATATGTTCCTGTCCGTGTGCTAGCGGTATTCGATGACGGCCTGGCTGCGAAGCTTGGCAATGTACTCCTTGCCGTACTCCTCCAGCCGTTTTTTCAGCAGTTCCTGCCGGAATTCGCGGCGGGACGAGATGTCCGCGACGACCTCCTTGCGGCTGCAGATCACGATCGTCTCCATTCCGGCGGAGGTGACTTCGGTAGGGGTCATCTTTCCGTCCGGAATGCTTTCGAGCAGCTTGCGATACTGCAGGCTGAGGTCGAGCGAGAACTTCTTCATCTGGTCCTTGACCACCGTCTCGCGGATGGTGCGCGCTTGCGCCACTGCTTCGTCGCAGCCCTGCACGCGGCTGCGGAACGCTTCCGCCTCCTTCAGGCGCGCGGCCCTCGCCGAGTCGGGGGCCTTGCGGCCGACGACGAAAATGATGGGCTGCAACGTATATTGGATCGCCCGCGTCTCCGCACTCTCGCCGTGGGCGTTCAGGATCGCGACGAGATCGGCGTCGCGGATCTGGAAGGTGCCGGGTGAAGTCTGCTCCAGCACTTTTCTCCACGCGAGCTCGGCGCGCATGCGCGCGCGGAAGCGGCCGGGATCGATGCCCTGCTTTTTGATGGATTCCTCGAAGCCGGAGACGTTGCGGCCGCCCGTCATGTTGGAAATGCCGGCGTCGACATCCTTGTCCGAGAGATCGATATTCAGGCGCTTGGCCGTGTGCAGCTTGATCTTTTCGTCGATCAGTTCTTCCAGCGCTTCCTTGCGCGAGGGCGACTTGTGGCTGAACGTCTGCAGCATCTTGATGCGCTGGGAGATATCGACGTTGGTGATCGGATCGCCGTTCACCAGCGCCGCGACCTGCGCCCTGGCGGGCGCCGGCAGAAACAGGACGAGCGACAGGCCGAGCAGCGCCCCCGCCAGCGGCAGCGCACGAAGGGAAGGGATGTCGCGGTCATGAGGCATGGCGTTTTCGTTCGATGCTTTCAGCCAAGTCTTCCTAAGCCAAGTCTTTTTAATCCGAGTCTTCTTAGCCGAGTCCTGGTTTAGCAAATCCTAGGCCTACCCCATCCGGCCAGGATGGAAAACTCCTGTGGCCGGATTGCGGCTGCGTTGCGTTAGCGGCCGAAAGAATCGGCCACGTTGGTGCCCGCGAGCGGACCTTCCGTCACGATCCCGGTGGGGAGGTCGGGGCTGCTAAGCTGGCGCAGCACGACGCGGAAGACGAAGCGGTGGTCCACCTGGTTCGTAACGAGGTGCGTGTAGTCGGCGGTGTAGGTCGCGCTGACGCCGATGCACTCGTTCAGATAGCCGAAGCCGATCGAGTAGAGGTCGATGTCCTGCTTGTCGAGATCGTAGCGGATCGCGCCCGTCAGGCTCCAGTTCTTGCGGAAATTGTAGGTCGCCGTCTGCCAGATGCCCTCGCGGCGATCCAGGAAGCCGATCAGCGGCTGCGGGTCGTAGCGCGCGTAGATCGTGGAAAGCTGCAGGCGGTTCCAGTTGCTGCGGACTTCCGCTTCGAAGCGTTTTGCGTCCAGGTTTTTCTTGTCGAGCAGGTAGCGGGTGATGAAGGCGAGGTTGGCGTTCGGCTGCCAGTAGAGCCGCGCGACGTAATCGGAAACGTCTTCCTGCAGCCCCGACTCGAGGCCCGAGTTCACGTTGTCGGCTTCGGCATACGAGTTCTTGCCGAAGATCTGGTAGGACTGGCCGAACAATGCGTTGAAGGAACCGTAATTGTTGGTGTTCGCCGTGTACTGCACGCCGGCGTTCACGCGGCCGCCGCCTTCGACGCGGTCCCAGCCGCCGAACTTGTTGATCGCGAACAGGTTGGCGTCGCTGAACACCACGTTCTGCGAATCCTCGTTCGGCATCTTGCCGATGTTCGTTTCGTTCGGCCGGAGAATGACCTGCGCGATCGGCTCGATGATCTGCGTGCCCCATTCCTGCACGGAGAGGAACGGCCAGCGCCACTCCATGCCGATCGCCGGCATGGCGCGCGCGACGGTGTCGCTGCCCGGGTTCATGTAGTTGGAGACGCCCGTGTCGTTGTCGATGTGGACGTAGGCGATGTCGGCGCGGAGCTGCATGAACGGCGTGAACACCATGCCGATCGAGTTGATCAGCTTGCGCTTCCAGTTGAGCTCGATGCTCGCGCGGTCGTACTGGCCGGGCACGCCGCGCAGCATGCAGTTGGCGGCATTGGCGGGGGTGATCTGCGCTGGGTCGCACTGGTTGACGCCGTTGCCGGGCGTGTTGGGATTGAGAATTAAGTTAGGGTTCAGTGTATTATTCAACGCGTCTTTGTTTATCGCGTCGAACTGCGCCTGCTGCCGCGTCATGCCGGTGAGATTGATCTTGAAGCCGAATTCGCCGCCGAGCACCGGCTGGCCGTAGATGTACGAGTAGTCGAGCGACGGGGCGACGATCGGCTGCTGCTTGTTGTTGTCGGCGAGCGACATGCCCATGAAGCCGAGCGCGCGCAGGTCGAAATAGCTGCGGTCGCCCTGGCCGACGAGATAGATCTGCGAGACTTTCTCGGTGAGGCGCGTGTCGGTCAGCGTGTTGTAGTCGTTCAGGAACGTCCGGTCGCTCGCGAGGGTGCCGTCCCATCCCCACGACCATTGCTTGTTGATGGCGAACTGGCCCTTGGTCTCGATGGCGCCGCGGAATTCGCGGTCGCCCGGCAGCCCGCTGAAAGCGCCCGGATCCGCCTGATAGGCGCCGGTCGCCTTGATCGTATAGGCGCCGTTCACGAAACGCTGCCGGTATTCGACGCTGCCGAACACGCCCTGGCGCGACATCGGCGCGATCGTGAAGGTCACGTCCTTGTCCGGCGCGGCGGCCCAGAAGTAGGGGATCGCGGCGCCGAAGCCGAGATTGTCGCTGGAGAACAGATTCGGGACGAGAAAGCCGGACTGCCGCTTCACGGTCGGATCGGGCGACCAGAAGAACGGGAAGTAGGCGATCGGCGCGCCGAAGAATTCGAGCTGCGCGTTTTCGTAATAGATGACGCGCTCGTTTTCCTTGTGGATGATGCGTTTCGCTTTCACCTGCCAGATCGGCGCGCGTTCGGGATGCTCCTTGCAGCTTTCGCAAGCCGTATAGACGCCGCTCTGGAACACCGACGTGTCGCCGCCCGTGCGGTCGACGCGGGCGGCGGCGAAGCGGGCCTTCTGCGGCGTCTCGAGCAGCAGGGAACTGACGAAGCCTTCCTTGAAGTCCTTCGTAAGCTCGACGACGTCGCCGTAGACGACCTTGCCGTCCTTCGAGCGGTAGCGGACGTTGCCCTGCGCGTGGATGCGGTCGGTCTTGCGGTCGTAGATCACGCGGTCGGCTTCGAGCACCGCGCCGTCGTTGTAGATCTGGACGTGGCCGACGGCCGAAACCTTGTCGTTCTTGTAGTCGTGCACGAGCTCGTCCGCCTGGATGAGCATCGGCGACTTCGATTTCGAGCCTTGCTCTTTTTTATCCTTGACCATCTCGGTCAGCGTCGACCGCTTGGCCTGCGGCGTCGTGCGGAGCGATTCCGGAATCTGTTGCGAGGGCTGGCTCATGTCGGGCTGTGCCGGCTGCGCGAGGACCGGGGCCGCGAGCAGGGAGGAGGCGAGCGCAAGCGCGCAGGCGCGCGCAAGGGCCATCCCCCGCAACCGCAAATTCATCCCCATGCTGACGGTACGCAACACCATCAACCGTCCTCTTGCTGCAACAATACGGAGCAGCCCATGACCGCCCCAAAGACAGCAGGTAACCACCCCGCGATAACGGGATGTAAAATCCCGTTTTCGCCGAGTTCCCCAGCCAGTTTTGAGGCTACATAGAGCAGAAAGCCTGATAAAACGCCACCTAAAATCATTTTTCCGACCCCGCCGAGGCGGAAAACCCTGAGACTGACCGCTGCGGCGATTAGCACCATGGCCGCCAGCAACACGGGACGCGCGAGTAGGGTCTGATATTGCAACTCATAGCGTTCGGTCCGGATGCCGGCGCGCTCGGAATCGCGAATCGCGCCCGGCAAATCCCAGAATGACAGCGAATCGGGGCTGCCGAGGCTGCCCTGCACCTGGGCCGGGGTGAGGTTCGTGCTGACGATGTAGGTGGCGTATTCCTGCGGCTCGTAGCCGGCCGGGAACACGCGGGCATCCGTTAACAGCCAGTAACCGTTGTGCAGCGTCGCCGACTTCGCCTCGACGCGCTCGGAGAATTCGCCCTTCAGGTCGAACGAGTAGATTCGCACGTTCGTCAGGACGCGCCCTTTCTCCGTGGAGGTCAGCGCCTGCACGATCGCCTGGCCGTCGGGGCTCTGCTGCCGCACCCAGATGCCGTCGCCGCTGCGCTGAAACAGCCCGCTCTTGTCGGAGAAGAGCTGTGCCTCGAGCTTGTTGGCGCGCTCTTTGGCGGCCGCCGACAGCGGATTGTAGACGGTGGTGAGGAAGACCCCGAGCAGCACCGCGATCGAGATCGTCGAGAAGGTGAATTGCCACACCGAGGCCCCGACCGTGCGCGCGATCACGAGTTCGAGCCGGCGCGAGAGCGTGAGGAAGGTCGCCATCGCGCCGATGAGCACGGCGAACGGAAACATCTGCTCGCTGAACGAGGGCAGGCGGAGCAGCACGAGCCACGCGATGTTGAGCACCGAAACGTCGGCGCGGTCGCCGAGGCGGCGGCTGAATTCGAAGAAATCCACGATGCCGATCAGGCCCGAGCACGTCATGTAGACGAGCAGCACCGAGCCGAGGAATCGGCGGCCGAAGTAACGCCCGAGTTTTCCGAACGCGACCATGGGCGATCCTCAGGCCGTTTCCATGCGCCGCAGCCGCGCGGCGATGTCATCCATGAATTTCTGGATGGCGGGGGGCGTCGAGAATTCGACGAGTCCCGACGCCGCGAGGATCGCCGGAATGATCGCGCTCAGCGGCACGATGTACGGCAGCGGCCACGCCATCGCGTTGCGCTGCACGAATCCCCACGTGCCGAAGCCGGCAAGCTCGATGATCAGGAACACCAAGCCCGCGCCCGCCATCGAGGTGCTGCGCGTCTGCCGCGTGGTGCGCGGCAGCCCGAGGAACGCGAACGGAATCACGAAGGCGGCCAGCGGATAGAGCGGCGTGGAAAGGCGCTTGTGCAGTTCGACGCGGATGCGGGACGCTTCGATCGCCGCCTGCGCGGGATCGTCGATCTTATTGGGCGAAGACAGCAGCTCCGCAAAAGACATGTCGTTCGCGCGCGACTTGTCGGCGTTCTTGCCGCCGGTCAGCTGCGACATGTCGAATGCGTAGCGCTCGAATTCGACCATCGAGGCGTTGCGGGTTTGCGGCGCCGATCGGTGCATCGTGCCGTGCTCCAGCACGAGAAAGATGCCCGCGTCCGAATTCACGATCTGCCCGCGGTCGGCGACGTAGGTCGTGATCCCGTTCTTGTCGCGCGAGTCGTTCACGAAGATGCCGCGCAGGATGCCGTTGGCGTCGCGCTCGCGGACGTGGAAGGTGAGGCCCTGGCCGATCGAGGCGAAGCGCCCCGGCTGCGCGATGTTGCTCACGAGGTCGGCGGTGACGGCCGACAGCTGCTCGCGCAGTATCCGCACGCTGAGCGGCCCGAAATGCACGCTGATGAGCGCCGAGAACACCATCACCATCGCGGTGAAGATCGCGAGCGGCTTGAACACCTGCCACGGGCTCATGCCCGACGCGCTCATGACGATCAGCTCGGAATCGCCGCCGAATTTGTTGAGCGTGTAGGAGATCGAAAGGAAGACCGCGATCGGCGCGGTGAGAAGCATGAGGGTGGGAAGCGCGAGGCTGGTGACGGTGAGGAAGATCCAGACCGATTGCCCCTGGCTCGTGAGCAAATCGAAGCGGCGCAGGATCTGCGTGAGCCAAACCATTCCCGTCAGCGTGAACAGCGCGGCCAGAAAAGCCCCGCCCGCCGTCAGCAGAATGTAGCGGTCCATGCGCCCCAAGTTGTACCCCACTGTTCCTCGCGCGAGGCGCGAAGCCTTTCCCCCGTATCCCCTGTCTAAAGACTTGGAAGATTAGGCGATATTGGGGCCTTGCCGGGACCCTTCAACCGCTTCCGAGGGACTCTGTAGACTTGTCGTAAACCCTTGAAGAAACTGGAAAGATTCTGGAGATGGGTGTGGTCCGGAAGCCACGCCCCGCATGTTCCTGCGGGCGAAGGCATGTGGAGGCGGGAAATGCAACCTGAAATTACATTTTCCGTGCTGAAATGGTCCGCAAGTCGCGGACTTTTCGTCATGATTCGCAAAATCAGCCCAAGGTTGCAGCCTTTAGAAGCGGGTAACCACGTTCGCCGAATGAAGCGCCGGTTTGTGTTGTGCTACCCATGCAGAATCCTTCGATGAACAGGAAGAACCAGCAATCATGGCCCGTGCCCTCAAAATTTCCTTCGCCGATCTGAAGCCTGCCGCCGCCGGCACCGCTGTCGTGTTCGTGGACGAGAGTCTCGGCCTTGGCCGTATCGCCAAGCGCGCGCTCGCGCCCTCCGGCCAGCTGCTGCAACGGGCGGCGAAGGCCGAAGGCTACAAGGGCAAGCTCGGCAAGACGCTGGAGCTGATCGCGCCCGCGGGGCTCGCTGCCGACCGCTTGATCGTGTTCGGCCTCGGCAAGCTGAAGGATCTGAAAGCGGGAGAGTGGATCAAGCTCGGCGGCAAGGCGGCGGCGAAGATCCCGGCGGCGGCAAGGAACGTGACGGTGCTGCTCGAGCTGCCCGAAGGCGCTCTCCCGGCGGCTGCCGCCGCGGAATTCGCGCTCGGCATGCGGCTCCGCGCCTACAGCTTCGATCGCTACAAGACGAAAAAGAAAAACGACGACAACGGCGGCAGCGAAACGCCGGTGAACGTCACGCTCGCGGTTTCCAATCCCGCGGAAGCGCGCAAGGAATGGAAGACGCGCGAAGCGATCGCGAACGGAGTCGTCGTCGCGCGCGATCTCGTCAACGAGCCGGCGAACGTTCTCTATCCTGTCGAGTTCGCGCGCCGCGCTTCGCTGCTGAGAAAGCTCGGCGTCGGCATCGACGTGCTCGACATGAAGGCGATGAAGAAGCTCGGCATGAACGCGCTGCTCGGCGTGGGCCAGGGCTCCGCGCACGAGTCGCGCCTCGTGGTGATGCGCTGGAACGGCGGCAAGAAGGGCGCGGCCCCGGTCGCGATCGTCGGCAAGGGCGTCTGCTTCGACACCGGCGGCATCTCGATCAAGCCCGCCGGCGGCATGGAGGACATGAAGGGCGACATGGCGGGCGCGGCCTGCGTCGTCGGCCTGATGCACGCGCTCGCCGCGCGCAAGGCGAAGGTGAACGCGGTCGGCGTGATCGGTCTTGTCGAGAACATGCCCGACGGCAACGCGCAGCGCCCCGGCGACATCGTGAAGTCGATGTCGGGCCAGACGATCGAGATCATCAACACCGACGCGGAGGGGCGCCTCGTGCTCGGGGACGCGCTCTGGTACACGAAGGAGCGCTTCAAGCCGCGCTACATGGTGAACCTCGCGACGCTTACGGGCGCGATCCTCGTCGCGCTCGCGCAGGAATACGCGGGCATGTTCTCGAACGACGACAAGCTTTGCGCGCATCTCACCGAAGCGGGGCAGGAGACGGGCGAGCGCGTGTGGCGCATGCCGATCGGCCCGGAATACGACAAGATGATCGACTCCAAATTCGCCGACATGAAAAACACCGGCGGCCGTTACGGCGGCTCGATCACCGCGGCGCAATTCCTGAAGCGCTTCGTCGGCGACACGCCATGGGCGCATCTCGACGTCGCCGGTACCGCGATGGCGGTCCAGCCCTCCGACTTCAACGTGAGCTGGGGTCCGGGATGGGGCGTAAGGCTCTTGAATCAATGGATAAAAAACAACCACGAGGGTTGATGTGACGGAGGTCCATTTCTATCACCTGCAGCGCCAGCCGCTGGAGCGGGCGCTGCCGGTGCTGATCGAGAAGTGCCTCGATCGCGGCTGGCGTTGCGTCGTGCAGGCGTCGTCGCCCGAACGCGTCGACGCGCTCGATCAGTTGTTGTGGACCTATCGCGACGACTCGTTCCTGCCGCACGGCACCGGCCGCGATGACAACGCCGCCGAGCAGCCGGTGCTGATTACGACGCGCGAGGAAAATCCGAACAGCGCCAACATCCGCTTCCTTGTCGAAGGCGCTTCGGCGAACGACCTTTCTTCCTACGAGCGCGCGATCTATCTGTTCGACGGCAACGATCCCGACGCCGTCGACGTCGCGCGCGACCAGTGGAAGGAAGCGCAGGGCGAAGGTTTCCAGACGGTCTACTGGCAGCAGGACGCCGACGGCCGCTGGCAGAAGAAAGCCTGAGCGTTACAGAAACATCCGAACGATGATTTCGCGCAACGCGATCACGCCGGCGATTGCTGTGAGCGGCGCGAGCCGCAACATGGCGGAGGCGTTCTTGTTGCAGATCACGCGCGCCACGATCACGGGCGTCGCAATCAGCGCGCACAGCATCGTCCAGTCGATATAGCGGTAATCGCTGGCGACCCCGACGACGGCAAAGGCAGCCGCATACATCGCGCCGGAGAGCGTGAGCATCAGCGTCGCGTATCGCGTCTTAATGCCGGGAATGGCGAAGGCCGCCGCCGACCACGCCAAGCAAAGAAGCAGCCAGACGTAAGGCGGCCCGAGCGGCGAGCGGTCGATCGCCTGCGCGGCGAAGTCGATCGCGCGGTAAAGCACGTTCGGCACGAAGGTGAATTCGTTCTGCTTGTTCGACTGCTCGCCGGTGAAGACCGATTCCTTGCAGTCGTTGCAGGCGAATTGCAGGAAGCGATTGAAGTGGGCGAGCCTGTGCTCGAGATAGGAGAGCGGGTGCGCGGCGATTCCTTCGAGCCACAGCTTCGTGAGCGCGTCTCCGAATTGCGGCTTCAGGTTCTCATAAACTTCCGGGCAGCGCATCCAGCCGTAAACGTCCCAGTAGCGCGGCGAGTAGCAGAACCTGTTTCGCTCGACGAAATCCGGCCCGAAGAATCCCTTGAAGGCATCCGCGCCGGAAAAATACGTGATGCCGCCGAGGTCGAAGACCTGCAGCGGCGAGATCGGCTTCATGTCCTTGATGGTGAAGACATGCCGGTCGGCGATGAAGTGGCCGGGGATGAACAGCAGCGAAAGCAATAGCGCTGTGGCCGCGCGCTTCTTCCAGCCGATCATCGCCCAGCGCGTGCTGCTCGCGCATGCCAGCAGATCGATGAGCGGCGGCATCGCGAACAGGGCGTTCGCGCGCATGAAGCCGCCCGCGATCAGAAAAATCCAGGCGGCCGCGAGCCGGGTTCCGTTCCGCCGCGCGGCGCCGAATTGAATCGAGATCGCGATGCCCGCGGCCAGCAGGAGACACCCGCTCATGGCGATGTCTTTCACCAGCACGCTGTTGAAATTCAGCGCCATCGGAAAGAACGCCGCCGCCAAGACCCATGCGCCGATGGCGCGGCTCTCGGTGGCATAGGCGCGCGCCAGCAGGAAAAAGCCGCCCCAGTAGGCGGCGAGGAACAGCGCCAGCATCGGCTGCGGGCCGGGATAAATCCTTTGCAGCGGCATCCATAGATAGCCCAGGAGCGGCGGCTGCCAGTTGTTCAGCGTATGGGTGCGCGCGCCGTCGTAATAGGCCCAGGCGTCGTGATGCAGGATGCCGGGATGGAAGGCGATG
>Ga0153956_1002063_pt1 | contig 15690 bp, 12 predicted proteins | sample TSFL040MetaG_FD_104704 | JGI IMG/M metagenome (GOLD analysis project Ga0153956, IMG submission 104704) | Attine ant fungus gardens microbial communities from Florida, USA - TSFL040 MetaG | ecosystem: Host-associated > Fungi > Mycelium > Unclassified | place: USA: Florida, Wekiwa Springs... | reverse complement strand
TACGAGGAAAACCAGGAGGCCGTGTTCCGGTATGCGGCGAGCCGGGCGGGTCGACGGCGGGCAGGCGACATCGCCGCCGACACGTTCGTCGAGGCGGCCAGGTCTCGGGACCGTTTTGATCCGGACCGTGGGACCGAGAGCGCTTGGCTGCTCGGTATCGCGACCAATGTGATCCGCCGGACCCTCCGCGAGGAAGCCCGGCAACTGCCGGTCGCGCCGGTGATCGACGACTGGCACGGTGCGATGGACCCCGAGTTGGACGGGCTTCCCGAGCGGCTGGATGATCTCGGCCGGTCGGGGCAGATCAAGCGGGCCATCAGGGCGCTGCCGGCCGGCGAGCAGGAGGCGTTCCTGCTCCATGCGGTGGAGGACCTGAGCCTCCGTGAGGTGGCCGACGTGCTCTCGATCTCGTGGGGGGCGGCGAAGCTGCGGGTCTTCCGCGCGCGTCGTCGCCTCCGTGCCTATTTGAGCCAGACAGAGAAGGAGCAGCGATGAGCAGCAAGCGAGAGCCCACCATCGACCGAGAGGTCAGGGCGGTGTTGAGGGATGAGAAGCGGAACGAGGCCAAGGCCTCCGCGACCTGGGATGAGATCGAGGCGGAGGCCAGGCCGATCCTGACCGCTCGCGGAGACGGCATGCTCGACGCCGCCCCGGGTCGAGGACGCTCCCGGCATCATGGGCGGAAGCGGCTGGTCTTGGCCGGGTCGGGCGTTCTGGCCGCGGTTGCTCTGGGAGTGGCGCTTCTGCCGCTTTCGCAGGATGAAGGTTCGGGTCCGGTCGGCCTGGACGAGGCCAGTGCCGCCGAGGTGCTTGGCCAGGCCGCTGAAAGCACGGATCGTCTCGGCAGCCTCGTTCCCGGACCGGGCCAAGTCCTCTACTCGCGCCGGGTCGAACGTACCGGTAGTCCGGCTGACGGCGGCGACTGGCTGCGGGTCGCGACTCAGGAGTGGATCTACCCGAGCGGAGCGGCGGTCGCGCAGGTGGACACGGCAGGCAGTCCGGACAAGGCGGTGCGACCCGATGTGGCCTCTCCGTCAACCGCGACGCGGCAATACTTCACGAAAGACGGCCGCACCCAGTACGGGACCGGTCCCGGCGAGACCTGGCGGGTGGCGATGCGCGCGGCCGATCTGCGGGACATCCCGGTCGACCCGGCCGGTGCGCTGGCGGCCGTGCGCCGGGCGGCCGGTGCGATGGACTACGTGGGATCCAAGGCCGACCGCGACCAGTACGGGACCGATCTGCTCGCCACCGCGACGATCGTAAGCCTGCTCGCCCAGGCGCCACTGGAAGCGGATCAACGGGCGGCCCTGTTCGAGGTGCTCGCGACCGCCCCGGACTGGTTCCGCTCTGGCGACGGCGTGGCGCTCTCTATGGGCAGCCTCGGCCCGCGGCGCACTCACGAGGGGCGGGAGGGCATCGGCATCCGGGTCAAGCTGCAGCTGCCGGCCGGAGAACCCGGGGCCGGCAGTCCCGGTATCTGGACGCTCGACGTGATCTCCGACCTCGACCGAGGCCAGATCCTGGAGACGGTCGAAACCGAACCGGGCAGCAAGCCGACGGTGACCAGCTACGACCCCGCGAAGGTCATCCCACGCGGTCAGATGCCCATCTCGGGCTGAGCCGCCCGTCGTCGCCAATCGGGAGGCAGGCTGCTCGACGGCGGTCTGCCTCCCGATAACACCGCAAGCCGGTCGAGGCTGGATAATTCCGGCCTTGAACGGGATCTCGAACATACGGCGTGGGCGGTGGGTCTCCGTGATCTGCTGGGTTCTGGCCGGGTTCTTCACGGTCTGGGCGATCGTGCGGACCGGAGGGTTGGAACGGGGATACCCGCTCGTCCAGCTGATCGCCTACACGCCGTACATCCTGATGCTTTCCCTGCTGGCGCTTCTCTTCGTCGTCCTCTGCAGGCGTTGGCTGGCGGCCGGGTTCCTCGGCCTGGCCGTCTTGGCGCTGACGCTGGCGGTGCTGCCGCGGGCGATCGGCGGCCCGGAGTCGGTTCCGGGTGCGCGGCCGGTCCGGATCTTGACCTTCAACCTGGCCAAGTCGAAGGCGGACACACAGGCGGTGGTCGACGAGGCGGAAGCCCGGCAGGCCGATCTGGTCTTTCTGCAAGAGCTGACCAGGAAGAAGGCGGAAGAATTGAACCAGGCAGGTTTCAGCGCGTCCTATCCCCACCAGGCGACGAGATTCAGTGAGAAGTTCGGCAACGCGATCTGGTCGCGTTGGCCGCTGGTTCGTCGCGATCCGCTCGCGACGAAAGAGCAGCCGAGAGCGGATGTTGAGGTGCCGGATTCGATCCCGATCGAGGTCGTCTCGGTCCATCCCACCGCGCCCATTCACCGGTCGGACATGAAGCTCTGGGAACGCGACTACAGGTATCTGCCGACGGCGTTCAGCGCCGACATCCCCATCGTCCTGGCCGGTGACTTCAACGCCACGTTGGACCACGACAACCTGCGCGACCTGATCGGCACCGGCTACCGCGACGCAGCCGAGGTGTTGGGAGACGGACTGGTCCCGACCTGGCCCTCGAAGATCGAATTTCCACCACCGGTCACGATCGACCACGTTCTCGCCGAAAAGGGGATCTCCGTTTCGGAATACGACGTGGTCCAGCTTCCGGGCTCGGACCACAAGGCGGTCTTCGCGGAGATCCTCCTACCGCCGGTCCCCGGCGAGTCCTGACTCAGAACCTGAGGCGACCACGCCTCAGGCGCGGCGGGGCTGCGGCCCGTATCCACACCAGACGGCGAAGCCGATGACGGCGATCAGGGTGCCGAGCCAGTGGATGCCGATCACCACCGCGATCAGAGCGGGGATGCCGGCGAGGATGACTCCGAGCAGGGTGCGGCCAACCGGCAGTCTCAGGATTCGAGCGGTGCCGAAGGCGCAGAGCAGCAGCGCCGCCGGGCCGGAGATCCAGCCCCAGTCCTCGAAGAACGACTTCGGCAGGAGCAGCGCCAAGAGGGTCGCCAGGACGGCGACCAGTGCGAACATCACGAGAGCTGATTTGAGGGCGAGCCTGGTGTCCATCTGGATCGACCGGCCGCAGGATTGGCCGGAACGGTGCCTATACTGCCATGCCGATGACGGCCGGAACGTTCAGAGCCCTCCGGCCACCGCGCCGCGCACACCAGCGCATGGCTCTCCTCCTTTTCTTCCTGCTCGCGATTCTGTTGGCGGTTCTCGTCCCGTCCTCGGCACCGGGCGCCGGTGATCAGCCGATTCAGGTGGCGAAGCTGAAGCAGGCCGGCAGGTCTCTGATCTTGCAGGTCCGGACCAGCCGCGACGTGAACATGAGCAAGCTCGACCGGCGTCCCGACTTCGCGGCCGGGGAAGGGCAGTACCTCTGCCTCGAGATGAACCCCCGCGGCGGGCACATGATCTCGCGGATCTGCCTGGGTGGCCGCACCCGGACCTACCAGGTGCTCGGGGTCTCGCGGACGACCGAAGCCGGGAAGGTCCTTTCCAGCAAGGTGATCCGCGCCGAGGTCAAGAAGGTCGACAAGTTCAAGCTCGTCGCGACCTTTGACCCCGGTGCCGCCGGTCTGTCCGCCGGCAGCTATGCCTGGCGGGTCTCCAGTCGCTCCGGTCGCTGCTCGGACTCGGGCTCGAAGCCGGCCATGGACGATGCCTGCCTCGTCCAGTATCCGCCCCGGCACCGTGCGGTCTATGACCTGCGTCCGGTTCAGGTGGTGGGCTGCACCGGGGGCGACGGGGGTCTGGTCACGAACGGTCCGCGCGGCAGCAAGCGGGTCGCCCTCACCTTCGACGACGGGCCCAGCGACTACACCCCCGACGTGCTGAAGATCCTGCGTGAGCGGCACGTCAAGGCCACTTTCTTCGAGCTCGGCCAGCAGGTGGCGAGCTACCCGTCCTACTCCCGCCGGGTGCTGGCGGAGGGTCATGAGATCGGCAATCACAGTTACGACCACCCGCAGTTTCCGAGCGCTTCGAACATTCGCCGTTCGACCCGGATAATCGAGCGGGTGACCGGATTCAGGCCCTGCCTCTTCCGGCCGCCTTACGGAGCGATCAACGGCGCCCTCGAGCGGACGGTCCGGGGTGAGCACATGAAGAGCGTCAACTGGGACGTCGACACGACCGACTGGAAGCTGCCCGGGTCGGCCTCGATCCGGTCGACCATCCTCAACCGGGTGCGACCCGGCTCGATCGTGCTCATGCATGACGGCGGCGGCCCCCGAAGCGAAACGGTCGACGCGCTTGCCGGCGCGATCTACGGTCTGCGGGCGCGTGGATACCGGTTCGTCACGGTCTCCGAACTGCTCGGCGATCGGATGATCTACCGCCCCGTTCCCTGAACCTGCCGCTGCAATAGAAAAGCCCCGGAGCGGTGATCCCCGGGGCTTTCCTCGACTCATGTGGTTCCCACCTACGGCAGGCTGCCGTCCCAGGCATCGCCGTAGCAGGCATGCGGTGAGCAGACGTCGTTGATGTAACCGTTCGGCTGCAGAAAGGTCGAGGTCAGGGCGACCGCGACGCTCGCTCCGCCCGGAGCCCCGTGCGGATCCTGGGCGATCCGGTTCGGCCGATTGGGGAAGGGCGGCACCGGGGTGCCGATGGTCTTCGACGGATTGCTCGGGTCCGGGCGCGGCGGCCCGCCATCGAAGTAGATGACGTTGTCGCCATGGTAGGGGAAGTCCGAAGCGGTCAGCCGCGGCACGTTCCAGAGCACGTCGAAGTCGGGCCAGCGCCCGTCGTCGATCGGCACTGGGTTGGTCTTCATCCCCAGGGTGCGGGCCTCGACTTCCGAGGCGTAGTTCGAGACCTGGTGGTCGCCGACCGCGAGCATCAGGGTCACATGGTGCGGCGGGGTGTTCGGCGGCGGGTTATCTGTCATCACGTGGGCGTAGCCGTTCGGCTCGCTGCGATCCCAGGGCATCTGCATCAGCTGGAAGAGCAGCGGATGATCGAGCGACGTCGGGTAGTTGTAGTAGAGGACCGATGCGTAGAGGTCGAAGTCGATCGACCGGGGCAGCATGACCGAGTAGTTCATCGAACCGACCAGCAAGGAGGACTGGACGAAGTCCGGTGAGATCGCGGTCAGCGGGCCGCCCATGATGCCGCCCTGGCTGGCCCCCATGTAATAGACGTGATCGGTCCTGATCAGCGAGTTGCCGGCCGTGAATCCGTCACCGTCCTGGAATGCGGGAGCTTTCCCCAGGCCGTCCGGGTGGTACATCAGACGAGCCAGGAACAGCTCGTTGATCAGTCCCTGGGCGAGACGGTCGGTCAGGACGTTGAAATGCGAGAGGTCCTGGAGGGCGGTGGTCATCACCTTGGCCACGTCCGAGTTCGACATGCCGATCTCGTCGGTGCCGCAGATCGTCATACCGGTCTGGGCGAGCGGTGGGTTCGGGCCGCCGTTGACGCCGCTGGCGTCACCGAAGAGGCCGTGGCCGAAGACCATCGGGCGGGTCTTCTCGGCGCCGGGGGCGACCGCGACCTGGGGCACGACGCACTCCATGTTGGCCTCGTACCAGCCGTTTCGGATAGGCAGGCCGTCATCGTCCAACTTCATGGTGCCGCCCGACCCGCAGGTCGGCCAGAGGAAGCACGGGACCATGTAATGCCCTCTGATCTTGCGGGCGATCTGCGAGTTCTGGGCCGGGGTGTAGTTGCGGACGCCCTGATCGTCGAAGCCCTCGTCGCCGAATTCCAGTGTCCGATCAGTGGGATCAATGGTGAACTCCGGCGCCTCGCCCTGGACGATCTGGTCGCCCATGGTCTCGTCGCCGATCGCTGCGAAAGCGTCGTCGCGCATGCTGAGCGCCCGGCGGTAGTTGTTCTCGTCGCTGGCCGTGGTGAAGTCCCAGGCCAGATAGAGGTCGCTGCGCTTGATGCCGGCTTTCTTGAGGTCCCTGAAGATCTCTTCGTAGTGGCTGCGCCTCGCGTTGATCTTCTCCTCGCTCGAGGCGATGTCGTCGCGGTAATAGCGGAAAGCGTTCGGCGCCGTCAACGGGGCGCCGTCGGCGTCGGTCAGGTTGCGCAGGGCGACCACGTAGCGGGTCTTCTGATCGAAGTTGACGGAGGGGTGGATCTCCAGGACACGATCCTCGTCGGTGTCGGCGTTGGCGTCGACGTTGACCCAGATCGGCTGGCGCTCACCGGTCCGGGTGTTGATCACCACGGCTCGCTGGTCCGGTTCCGCGTAGCGGCCGGGATGGTTGATCGGCACGAAGTCGTTCTTGTCGGCGGCGGCCTGCGAGTCGAGGCCGGGGATCTTCACGACGATTCCCGCGCCCTGGCTGAATCCGTCCGAGTAGCTGTACTGGCCGGCGTCGATCGGCTTGTGCTCGATGTTCTGGGGCATTCCGCCGTCGGTGAAGTGGATGCGCTTTCCGGTGGGGCTCTTCGCGTCATCGACGGTGTAGTAGTCGTCGGGGAAGGGGAGCATGCACATGCCCTCCTTCGGCTGGGCGATGAAATCGCAGTCGGCGGCCCGGCTCATGTCGACCGTTTCCAGCCGGCAGTCGGCCTGATCGCGGACCACGGTCTGCTTGCGGTTCGCCTTGCGCTTGCCGTTCTTCGCCTTGAGGGTCAGCGTGCGAAGCTGGCAGGTGTCCATGCTCGATCTCGCCGGTGAAGCGATCCTGATGCTCACGATCCGGCTCTTCTTCTTGCCGAGCTTGACCGTGCGGGCCTTGATGAGCTGCTGGTTTCCGTCGTCGAAGGTGTTGGTGGTGGCGGACACGCGGACCTTGGCGCCCTTGTTCGCCCTGACCTTGACCTTGACCTTGCCCCGGGCCAGCTGGCTGGCTTTCAGGTTCAGCACCTTGACGGTCGGCTTGACCGCCTTGGTCTTCTTGTGCTTCTTCCGCTTCTTCGACTTCTTGGCCGAGGCCGTGGCCTGACCCGCCGATGCGATCGACGTGACACCGCCGGTGAACACGGCACCGGCCAGCAGAACCGCCAGCAGAACGAGAAAACGACGCATCCGTACTTCCTCCCTCATCAATTGAGCTACTCCCTGCCTTCAGGCTACAGGGGAACCGCACTTCTGTGTCGTCGGTCACATAGGCGGCCACGGCCGTCCGGGTGCCGTATGTTGAGAGTGGCTTCCGGCTCCGGGAGCTCCGGACGAGGTGCGCCGTACCCGGCTCGACGACGACGCAGGTTCATTCACGCCTACGTCTGGAGTCAAAGAAATGTCCTGGTTGCCTCTGATTCTCGCCGGTTTGCTCGAAGTCGCCTGGGCCTTGGCCCTGAAGGAATCGAACGGATTCAGCCGGCTGGTCCCGACCATCCTGTTCGTGCCCACCTACGCCGCGAGCGCGGCGCTGCTCGGCATCGCGCTTCGCGATCTGCCGGTCGGCACGGGGTATGCCGTCTGGGTCGGGATCGGTGCGATCGGCACCGCCCTGCTCGGTATCTCGTTCCTGGGAGACCCGATCAGTCCGGCTCGCATCGGGGCGGTAGCGTTGATCGCCGCCGGCGTCATCTGGCTGGCTCTCGGAGAGCATTGACCGGATGAAAGAAACCTTGCCGGGAGGCGGTGGGATCGCCGCTCCCGGCGGGATCGGTGCGACTCTGCTCCTGCCCGGTTCAGGGGAGTGGCCGGGGCAGGTACCCGCTCCGAATCGATGTCGACCGTGTTCCAGGAACTGATGACAAAGACTTTCCCCCGGCGCATCGGGCTGTTCGCCCTGCTGCTGCCGGTTCTCTTCATCGCCATCCAGTCCAGTCCCCCGCCTGCGCAGGCAGCGCTGCAGGCAGGGCTTACCGTACCTTCTCCCAAGCCACGCACGGTCGCCAATCCCTTTGCCCGACCGGGAATGTGGATTTGGTACATCGATTCCTCGAACGGCGGCAATCTCGGCTCGATCATCCGTCAGGCCCGCCAGGCGAAGGTCGGCACCCTCTACGTCAAGTCCGGCGATGGCGACGGCATCTGGAGCCAGTTCAATCGCGGCATGGTCCGCCGCTTCCACCGGGCTGGATTGAAGGTCTGCGGCTGGCAGTACGTGTACGGCAAGCGGCCGATCGCCGAGGCCCAGGTTTCGGCCGCGGCCAAGCGTCGCGGGGCGGACTGCTTCGTGATCGACGCCGAAGCCGAGTACGAGGGTCGCTACGCCTCGGCCGACTGGTACATCCGCAAGCTGCGGGCCCTGGTCGGACCGCGCTTCCCGCTCGGACTTTCATCTTTCCCCTATGTGAACTACCACCCGGGGTTCCCCTACTCGGTGTTTCTCGGGCCGGGGGCTGCGACCGCCAACGTGCCCCAGGTCTACTGGCACACCATCGGCGACACGGTCCGCCGATCGCTCGAAGTCACCTGGGAGCAGAACAGCATCTACAAGCGGCCGATCTACCCGGTGGGGCAGACCTACGAGAACCCGGGCAACCGCGAGCTGCTGGCCTTCCGCCGGTTCATGCTCAACTACGGCACCCAGCCCAGCTGGTGGTCGTGGCAGGAAACCGATCCGGCCGAGTGGGCGGCACTCAGCAAGCCGGTGGCGAAAGTCCCCGGATACCGGGCCTACGCGGGGCATGTGACCCTCGACAGCGGTGATCGCGGCGACCAGGTGGTCTGGCTCCAGCAGCATCTGATCGCGGCCGGCTACTCGATGGAGCCGACCGGCATCTTCGGAGGTGGGACCTACCAGGCTGTACGCAAGTTTCAGGCATCGAGGGGGCTCGGGGCCGACGGTGTGGTCGGAACCCAGACCTGGAACCGCCTGATGCGGGTCACTCCGGTCCGGGTCAAGTGGTCGGCCGCCCACAGACGCAACCGCGTAGCCGGGGTATCCTCCGCCGGCCCGGACCTCAAGGCGCCGCTGTCGGCCGACCTGCCGATGGTCCGCAACGAACTGGCCGGCGCCAAGAAATAGCGCAGGCCGGTTTCAGCAGCGACCCGGCGAAGACCGAATCGCTTGCGGCTATCGCGAGATCGTGGTTTTCAGTTCGCCCAACTGGGGCGAGCTGACCACCAGTTCGTCGCCGTCGGCGAGCCAGGTGCGAGGGTTCATCGCCAGGCCGACTCCCGAGGGGGTGCCGGTCGAGATGATGTCGCCTGGTTCCAGGGTCATCCAGGTCGAGAGGATCGAGATCAACTCGGGCACCGAGAAGATCAGATCTCCGGTCGAGGAGCTCTGGCGCTGCTCGCCGTTGACGTGCATAGCGATGCCGATCCCGTCGTGGGGGCCGGCCTCGTCCGGAGTGATCAGGGCGGGGCCGCAGGGGGCCGCGCCGTCGAAGACCTTGCCGGCCATCCACTGCATGGTCAGGCCCTGGAGGTCCCGGGCCGAGAGATCGTTGAGCAGGGTGTAGCCGGCGACGTGGTCGAGCGCGTCCTCGACGGACACCTCCGAGGCGCGCCGTCCGATCACGAAGGCGACCTCGGCCTCGTAGTCGACCTTGCGGCTGGCTGCCGGCAGGGCCACCGTCGCGCCATCCGGGACCAGGGCATTGCGGTACTTGGCGAAGATGGTCGGCGCCTTGGGGATGTCAGCCCCCGTCTCCTCGGCATGCGCCCGGTAGTTGAGCCCGATGCAGATGATCTTGTCCGGATCCGGCAGGGGCGCGAGGATGCCGCCCGAGCCCAGCGCCACCGCCTCGCCGGAGCCACCGTCGATTGCCGACCTCACCTCGTCGAGACGATCGGAAGCGATCAGCTCCTTGAGGCTGGAGCCGCCATCGTCACCGATCAGATCCCAGGCGTCGATCACGCCCCCGTCGGTCTGAACTCCGGCCCTGGGGCCCCGGTCGGATGCGTAGGTGACGAGTCTCATGGCAGGGAGATTAGTCCGAGTCCACGCGCCGGGCGCCGCCAGGCGCGGACCGGCCCTGGAAGCCATGACTTCCTCTGGACAGGTAAACGGGAGCGACGGGACTTGAACCCGCGGCCTCTGGCGTGACAGGCCAGCGCTCTAACCAACTGAGCTACGCCCCCGTGAAGGGGTCGACCAAAATCGACCGGGCGGGCATTATCGCAGTCTCGCCCGAATGGCGGCTGCTGACCCCCGGGGCGCTACCAGGGCGAGGTCTTGTAGTCCTTGAGGAAGACTCCGTGGACGTCTTCACCGGCCTCTCCGCGGATGATCGGGTCGTAGACGCGGGCCGCGCCGTCGACCAGGTCGAGAGGTGCGTGGAAGCCGTCGTCGGCGAGGCGCTTCTTCATCGGATGGGGCCGCTCGTCGGTGATCCAACCGGTGTCGACAGCGGTCATCAGGATGCCGTCGCTCTCCAGCATCTCCTGGGCGCTGGTTCGGGTCAGCATGTTGAGGGCGGCCTTGGCCATGTTCGTGTGAGGGTGGCCGGGCCCCTTGTAGCCCCGGGAGAACTGGCCTTCCATCGCCGAGACGTTGACGACGTAGGTGCGGCGGGCCGGGGATTGGGACATCGCCTTCCTCAGCCGTCCGATCAGGATGAAGGGAGCGGTCATGTTGCAGAGCTGGACCTCGAGCAGCTCGATCGGGTCGACCTCGTTCACCCGCTGGATCCAGCTGTTGCTGTCAACCACGTCCGGCACCAACCCACCGGCGTCGATCGCCCGGCCCGAGTCGACCAGGTCGAAGTCAGCCGACCCGGCGGTCAGCGCCATCGCGGTGATCGCATGGGGCGTCGGCGCCCAGTGAGAAGCCGCTTCGGCGGTGGGTCGGATTTCCGTTCCCTCGGCAGTTTTTCCGACCCACCGGTTTTCGCCGTCTTCGAGGTGGGCTGGCTCGAGGCGGTGCTCGCCGTGGCGGGCGAAGGTCTCGACGTCGGGGACCGGTCCCGGTTCCAGCTCCTCCAGCTCGGCCTGGACCAGCGGGGCGTAGGCCTCGGGGGTGCGACGGACGGTTTGGCAGGCGTTGTTGATCAGGATGTCGAGCGGGCCCTTGGCGGCGATCGAGTCGGCCAGGTCGACGACCTGGCCCGGGTCCCTCAGATCGATGCCGACGATGTGCAGGCGGTCGAACCATTCGTCGGCGTCTTCCATCGCCCGGAACCGACGCACCGCATCGTTGGGAAAACGGGTGGTGATCGTGGTGTCGGCGCCGTCGCGGAGTAGGCGCAGGGCGATGTACATCCCGATCTTGGCCCGGCCTCCGGTCAGCAGCGCCCGTTTGCCGGTCAGGTCGGTGCGAGCGTCGCGGCGGGCGTGATTGAAGGCGGCGCAGTCGGGACATAGCTGGTGATAGAAGGCGTCGACCACCCGGAAGCTCTGCTTGCAGATGTAACAGGCCCGGGGTTCGATCAGGGTGCCGGCGCTGGCGCCCTTGGCCGACGAAACGAGCGGCAGGCCCTCGGTCTCGTCATCGATCCTGCCCGGGGCGGCGGTGGCCGTGCGGGCGGTCACGGCGGCGTCATGTTCGAGCACCTGGCGGCGCTTCTCCAGCTTGCGGCGTTTCTTCACCGACTTGTAGAGGCCCGCGGCCGCCTGCTGGACCGTGATCGAATCGGGATGCTCGGTCGGCAGGCGATCGAGCTCGCCGATCACCCGGAGGGCGGTTTCCAGATCGTCGGGGTCAATCCGATCGTCGCTCTTGGGTCGGTTGCGCTGGTCCATGGAGTGGGCTGCAAAAGCCGCAGGAGACCATAGCCTGCGTTCGCTGAAGGGGGCGGTAGGCTCGGGCACATGATCAATCTCCTCGTCGTCATTGCCAGCGTCCGTCCCGGCCGGGTCGGTGAACCCGTCGCCAACTGGTTCGTCCCGATCGCCGAAGCCGACGAGCGCTTCAGCGTCGAGGTGGCCGACCTGATGGAGCTGAACCTTCCCTTCATGGACGAGCCGAGCATGCCCGGGCGGCGCGAATACACCAAGGAGCACACCAAGCGGTGGAGCGCGATAGTCGATCGCAGCGACGCGATCGTCTTCGTGACTCCCGAGTACAACGCGACCCCGGCCCCGGCGCTGAAGAACGCGATCGACTTCCTGTACCACGAGTGGAGCCACAAGCCCTGCTCCTTCGTCAGCTACGGCGGGGTCTGGGCGGGCGCCCGGGCGGTCCAGGCGCTGAAGCCGACGCTGACCCAGCTTTCCGTGATGCCGGTTCCGGAGATGGTGCCGATCCCCGGGGTGGCCGGGCTGATCGACGAGGAAGGCGATTTCCAGGGGACCGAGGTCCACGAGCGGAGCGTCGCCGGGATGCTCGACTCCCTGGCTAAGTGGTCCGGAGCCCTGAAGACCCTGCGCTGAGAGCGGCCCCATGCGGTGAAGCAGGTTCGAGGGTCAATCGCCCCAAACCTGCTTCACCGCCGCGGGTGGGTCGGCTAACGCCGGGTGCGGAGCTTCACCGTCTTCCTGACGGTCTTGAGGCCCTTGGCGCTGAGCACGACCTGAGGCTTGACCACGGCCTTCGCCTTGCGGGTCGTCTTCAGCTTGAAGCCGACCGTGCGGCTCTTGCCGGCCGCCAGCTTGCCCAGGCTGCGGCAGGCGGGCTTGGCCTTGACGCCCTTCTTCGCCTTGCCGGGAACCTTGACGCAGACCTTGGCTCGGGTGGCGACGGCATCGCCGGTGTTCTTCACGGTCACCGAGACCTTCGCGGCCTTGCCCCGTTTGACCTTGCCGGGCTTGACCCTGGCCTTGGCGATCTTCAGCTTCGCGGCCGGCTTGGCCGGGGCCTTGCCGATCGCGACGCTCGCCTCCGCGGTGTTGCCGGCGCCGTCGGTCGCGGTCACGGTCGCGGTGCCCGCCTGGGTCGAGGCGCAGGTGACGCTGAGGCCGTTCACCTTGGTGCCGTCCTGGCAGGTCCAGTGGGCCGAGACCAGAGTTCCCTGGCCGCCGTCGGTCTTGACCGACAGCTTGGCGCCGTTCCAGGCCCGGGTCCCGAGCGAGGCGGTGGCGGTCAGCGCCGGGTCGACGACGATCGTGTCGGTCCACGAACGGGTCTGCGAGTTACTGGTCACCGTGGCGGTCACGTCGTAGCGGCCGGGACCGGGGAAGGTGTGCTCGAGGCGGGCCCCGACCTCGGTGGTGGCGGTGGTTTCGTCGCCGAAGTCCCAGTCGATCTCGGTGGGCACGGGCGCGGTGCCGTCCAGCGACTTGGCCGCCGACCCGAGGATGTTGAACGTCGGATCCGCCGACTCGTACTGGTCGGGGTACCACTGGACGCCCGGCCGGCTGGAGACATCGGGATCGAACGCCGCATGCACGGACTGCGGCGTCGTGGTGAAGCCGATCGCCTGCAGCCCGGCGAGCGCCTTGTCGACATTGTCCTGGGGCATGTCGGGCCCGACGTTGTACTGCTCGAAGTCACTCGAGCCGAACTGCTGGTCGGTGTAGTCGCCCCGCTCGTAGTAGTAGCCGAGCATGTCACCGGCCTGCGCGATCGCGTTCACCTGACGCGTCCCCGAGACGCCGTCCCGGATCGCCCAGTTGACCTCCGGGAAGGCCTCGCCCGGGTTGGTCGCGAAAGCGACGTCGCCGATCCGGGCGGCCTCGACGTAGGTGCCGATCTTCTTGCCGCTGGGGCCGTCCTCCAGGTAGGGGGACACCTTCGAACGCGGGATCGTGCAGATCTCGATCTCGTCGATGCATGACCCGGGGTAGCTGAAGATGTTCATCGCGAAGATGAGGTCGCTGTTGTCCGCGTCGGTCTGCATGTACTGCTCGCTGGCGGCGATGGTGCTATCGGTCAGCGGGGTCGACTTGGCCATGGTCCGTTGGATCTCGTTGGCGACGATGTCGCCCTGGGCTTCCACCTCGGAGTAGGCGGTGACGCTTCCGGGGGGCTCCTGGCGACCGAGCGTGCCGGCGGCCAGGACCGCGGTGCCACCGTTTTGCGAGTCGAGCTTGCGCCGGGCGTAGCCGGGCCAGTCGGCGGACATCTTCAGCCCGTTGTCATCGGCCTGGTACTGGTCGGGGTGGTTCGGCACGTTTGCGTAGAGCGCGTTCGTGGCCCCGGTCTCGGGGTCCCGGGCCCAGAGGATCGGCAGCTTGTTGTCGGTCGCGAACCCGTCCGGGTGGTTGGTGCCCTGGCCGTTCTGCCAGATGAAGGAGGCGATGTCACCGACTCCGGCCCAGATCTCCGAGGGTCGGGCCTCGTCGACCGCGCTGGTCGCGGCGCTCACCGCGGCGTCACTGACCTTCTGCAGGTAGGCGCCGTCCAGCGTGCCCCAGATGCCGACGACGGACGGAGCGGCGTGGACGTGGGTGCTGGAGATGATCACCGACTCGCGGCCGACGTCATAGCCCTTGGCGACGAGCATGTCGGCGATCTTCTGGCGGGTGGCGTCGATGCCGTAAGGGGCCTGGTCGCCGTCGTATGCGGCGAACCAGCCGACCAGGTCGACCGAGACGAAGGCGACCGCCTTGTCGCCGTTTCCGACCACGAAGGCACGTGCCTCGAGGTCGTCGTGGGTGTCCTTGGTCGGGCCTTGCTTGTAGCCGTAGCCGCCGACGTACTGCGGGGTGTCCGGGTTGATGCTGGACGAGGCCGCGCCGACGTCGAAGATCGCCGGGTCGGCCGCGCCCGCGCGGTCTGAGGCGACGGCCAGACAGAGCAGCGCGGCGGCGAACACCGCAAAGGTTGCGGCCAATCCTCTAGCCCGGGCAAAACGAATACCTGAAGACATGGAAAACTCCTCTCACCCGGTGCTTCCGCACCGGTCTCCCTATCCAGGCCGACAACGCCGACCTCTCCTGAAGGAGAGGATACCGCAGCGAATTCCGCGGGCAGGTATTGCTTTGGCGCCGCCGGCTCAGATGCCGCCGGCGGGCGGCGGCGCGGTCGGGTCATCGCCCTCCTCGCCGAGACCTTCGCGGGCGATGTACTCCTCCGCCAGCAGCAGGTTCTCCTTCGAGCGTTCGACCACGTTGAGCAGGTCTCCCATCAGGGCGACTTCCTCGACCTGCTCCTTGACGAACCACTGCATGAAGTGCTCGGCCCGGTAGTCCTTGATCTCGCGGGCCAGCTCGAAGAGGCCGAAGATCTCATCGGAGACCCGTTCCTCCTGGGCAAGGGCCTCCTTGACAGGGGTGATGCCGTCCTTGTACCGGGTCGGCTGCGACTTGATGTCCGGAACCTTGACCTCTTCGTCGACATCGAGCAGGTACTGGATCATCATCATCGCGTGCTCCCGCTCCTCCACCGCCTGGCGGTAGAAGAAAGAGGCGAGCCGGGGCAGGGTCTCGCTGTCGTAGTAGACGGCCATCGCGACGTACTGCTGCGAGGCCGCGAACTCGTTCGAGATCTGGGCGTTCAGTGCCTTGCCGAAACTTTTCTTTGCAGCCATTGCGTCTCCGATCGTCAGAGGTCAGGTGAGGTCGTCATACTCAACCTAGCGCAGTCCGCGGCTTTGGTCCGCCGCATCCGGAGTTAGACCTGTCTAACTCTGATCCGGCTTTCCGAAGCCGTTTCCAGGGACTTTCATCGGGCTGGCCGGGAGTCCCGGCTCCGGCTCTGCCGCGTTGTATCCGACCGGGGCCGTGTCGTTCGGGGTGTCGGGGTGAAAGAGCGCGGCCAGGTACTGGATCTGCTCCCGCCCGATCCCGAGTTCCCACTGCCCGCCGCCGTAGGCGCCGATGCCTTCTGCTTCGCAGTAGTCGTAGGCGCCGAAGGTCGACTCGAGGCCACCCATCCGTGAGGGCTTGATGTTGATCACGGTCGGCTTGTGCTCGAGCGAGGCGATGTCGTCGACCGAGTGGATCGGCGCGTCCCAGGTCACCCGATGCCAGTCGTCCTTCAGCACCTCGCTGGTCTCCGGGGTCACATCGGGGTCCTCGATCCAGGCGTCGGG
>Ga0153956_1002062_pt1 | contig 15701 bp, 20 predicted proteins | sample TSFL040MetaG_FD_104704 | JGI IMG/M metagenome (GOLD analysis project Ga0153956, IMG submission 104704) | Attine ant fungus gardens microbial communities from Florida, USA - TSFL040 MetaG | ecosystem: Host-associated > Fungi > Mycelium > Unclassified | place: USA: Florida, Wekiwa Springs... | reverse complement strand
GGCCGACGAAGAAGAAGTTGAGGACGCGAGCGATCATCATTTCCTCCTATGCCGCCAGTTTTTCGGCGGCTCTGAGACGGGCCGAGCGCGCGCGGGGGTTTTGCGCGATCTCGGTTTCGGTGGGCATGCGGGGCTTGGACGTAATCAAGCGAAAAGTCTGTTTGCGTTTCGCGGTGGCAACGGGCGCGTGACGCGAACCGGCGGGTTGCGGTTTGCCGCGTTCGCTGAAGAAGCGCTTCACGATGCGGTCTTCCAGCGAATGGAAGGCGACGACGACCAACCGGCCACCGGTGTTCAACACGCGTTCGGCGGCTTCGAGACCGCGTTCCAATTCGCCCAGCTCATCGTTCACATGGATGCGCAGGGCCTGGAAGGTGCGTGTCGCCGGATGGATCGGGTGACGCATCGCGGCAGGACCGAGCGCCTTCGCGACAACGTCTGCCAACTCCGCGGTGCGCGACAACGGCCTTGCGGCGACGATGGCGCGGGCGACGCGGCGGGCGAAGCGTTCTTCGCCGAGGTGATGGATCACGTCGGCGAGCACCGACTCTTCTGCGGTGTTCACGAAGTCTGCCGCAGACACGCCGGACTTGCTCATGCGCATATCGAGCGGGCCGTCTTCACGGAAAGAGAAACCGCGATCGGCTTCATCGAACTGGAAGGACGAGACGCCGAGATCCAGAACGACGCCGTCGCTCTTGCCGGGAAACAGCTCGTCCATCTGCGAGAACTCGCCCTGCACGATGGTCAGACGATCGCCGAACTGTTTCGCCAAGGCCTTGCCGCGCGCGATGGCGTCAGGATCGCGGTCGATGCCGAGGACGCGGCAATCGGCGGCTTCGAGGATCGCCTTCGTGTATCCGCCGCCACCGAAGGTGCCGTCGATATAGGTTTCGCCGGCGCGCGGAGACAACGCTTCCAGCACTTCCGCCAGCATCACGGGGAGATGGCCGCTCATGAGGCGTCTCCGCTGGCGTTGTAGATTTCTTCGACAACCGCAACGCGCGCGGCGGCGGTGGCTTCGAGCGTTTCCGGATTCCAGATCTCGAAGATCGCGTTCAGACCGACGAACGCGACGCGTTCCGTGATTCCGCAATGCGCGATGAGATCATCGGGCAACCGCACGCGGCCTTCATCATCGATTGCGAGGTGACGGATCTGGCCGAACATGCCGTGCGCCTGCGCGGCGTAATTGCGATCGAGCAGCGGATTGGCGGGCTTCATCTGCTGCGAAAGATCGGTGAGCAGCGTGTTGCCGAAACCTGTCAGCGATTTTTCGCGGCTGATCGACTTGATGCAGTACAGGCCTTCAGTGCCCTGGCCAGCGAGCACCTTGCGGAATTCCGCGGGCACGCTGACGCGGCCCTTCGCGTCGAGCTTGTTGAGGATGGTTGAGAGAAACCAATCCACGGCTGTGTCGAAGCCCCCTTGTCCCGGCGCTCCCCCGACCTTCGGTGGATTCCGCACTGGGCAAAGGGGTTTGGCCCTTCTCGCCCGTTTGGGACTAGATGGGATAACATGGGCTGCGATGGCCCGTCAACGGAAAACGCAGGGATTAGAAGGACTTGAGTCTAAATCTTGAATCGAGACATCTACCCCTAGATTCCGCATGAACGAATGTTGAACGTCTAAACCATGGCTTCACCCGGGTTAAGAAAGTGTTAAAGACCCGGCTCGGAACGCCAGCCGAGACACAACCATGAGTAGCACGATCACCCTCGCCCCCATCGGCCATGTCCGCGGGGGACGAGCGGAGCCGATCGACGACGCGTGGGACGCCGTCACCGCGCGCATCGAACTGGACCCCGCGCAGTTCAAAACCGACGCCACCGCCAGCCTCGGCGACTTCTCCCACATCGAGGTCGTCTTCCATTTCGACCAGGTGCCGGATGCCGAGATCCATTCCGGTGCGCGCCATCCGCGCGGGCGCAAAGACTGGCCGCTGGTCGGCATCTTCGCGCAACGCGGCAAGGGCCGGCCCAACCGCATCGGCGTCACCCTCTGCAAGCTGGAGCGCGCCGATGGGCTGACGCTGCATGTGCGCGGCCTCGATGCGATCGACGGCACGCCGATCCTCGACATCAAGCCGGTGATGAAAGGCTTCCTCCCGCGCGGCGAGATTCGCGAACCGGTATGGGCGGGCGAACTCATGAAGGATTATTGGTGAAACGCAGTCACCTCCCTCTACCCCTTCAGGGGGAGAGGGTTGGGGTGAGGGGGCGGCAAAGCCAAGTTCATTTCGTCCTTTTGCGCGTTGCCCGAGAAGCAAGGCGCGCGTTTCCCCTCCACAGCTTTGCATCAGCGCCCCCTCACCCTGCCCTCTCCCCCTGAAAGGGGAGAGGGAAATTCTTTTTCGATTTGTTGGAGCAGCGCTCTGGTTGTTCGCTTCCAATTTGCGACCTGCTTTTTCAGATCGCGCACTTCTTTCACGAAACGTCCATTTTTCAAGGCGTTTCGATTGCCGCGCGGCGCTCCAATCTTTGGGTGCCATACATCGTCCGACCGCAAAATATTGATCGTTGTTTTCACGTTTTCGCCTACCCCCTCCCCCTCTCCCCCTCCAGATGATTGACGTTGATGTTCTGCTCGGAGCGCGAGACTTGTCCGCGCAACCGGCCGACGACTTTGCCGACATCCGCGCTGGCGCCGAGCATCGCCGTCATCCGGTCCATGAACGACATGCAGACGGAAGGATCGGTGTCGTTGCGCGCGACATAGTTCGAGAGATAACCGATCAGCGCCGCACTGGACGCGATCTGCTTTTCCAGCAGCAGCGCTGCATCGCCTTCCGGCAGGGTGAGCGGGATTTGCGCTGCGTCCACGCGCACCTTCGCGCGCAATTCGGCGTCGTGCATTTCATCGAGCAACAGGCGCGTGCGGTCTTCGCGGCTGGCGGGCAGCGGTTCAGGTGTGGCCGGCGCGTCGGTGGCGTCTTCGGCATCGTCCAGCGCCTCGATCGCGTCCTCCCGCGCCCGCCACCAAGCGTCGAGGGCCTCGTTGCTCAAATCCAACGGGACAGGCATCGCGAGAAGTTCGGATTTGCCTTTGTTTTCAAAGTCTTTGGCCCAGTCGCGGGCTTCTGTGTTGTCCATATTGACTCTCCTAGGAGGAAAGAACAAAATGGGAACATATAACTAGGAAGTCAAGCTGCCGTCACGGATTATTCCCCCATAAGTATTTTGATCTTTCAGGCCTGTAACAAAACCAAGATGTAGGCGGTCAAAGACACGTCCGCACAATATAACTCACAGCTTCCAGACGGCTGGTTTGCGCTAAGTCTTTAAAAGCGGAAATCGTTATTTATCGTTCTTTGCACAGCCCTCCCAATAGAAGCGGGGTGGGCGCGTCGGTACTGCATCGCGCACCCTGTTGTCTCAAAAAATATCTTTGATGTTGCCGCGCAATTTCGCACGGCGGTTGCAATGAGTGACGGGTGCTTCGAGCGCGGCTGAAAGGGGCAATGAAAACACGGTTTCATTTTTTGGGGGCGAAAAATGAGAATTCTTTTTTTAAGCGTCACACTGCTTGGCGCGATAATTTTCCAAACACAGGCTTTCTCGGACACTCCCGCTGACACTGCGCCAGCACCGATATGCTCAACATTGAAATCTCCCATCGGTGGTTTCACGGGATCGGCCGTTTCCACGGCAACATGGGCATCAATCGTCCAAACCGCGATAGAAGCGAAAAAGCAAACACGCTTGAGCGCCACATTTCTCAACGCGCTCAAGCCGCGTTTGAAGACGGCCTTCGGGGGCATTGTCTACGCCGGCACAGGAGCCCCTCAATCGGACCCGCTCGCAGACAAGAAGGGCAAAGGCAACGACAACGCGGTGCTGAATGAGGAGCGGCAGATATTGGAAGAAGCCGGGGTTACAGTTCCGGCAGGAAAAACCGTCGATGAGACTTACCAACAAAATTATAAAACACAGTTTGCTCTCGCGATCGAGGTATACGACGCAATGCGAAACTTCCTGGTAGACAATGTTCTACTGGATACGGCGGCACACTGGGATAAGAAAAAGCATGGCTGGGACGGCGAGGATTCGCCGATCCCTGAGGGCAAATATTTTTTCATCAATGCCAACGGCACACGCATGCGGACGAACGACTGGTTCAAATATCAGGACTATTGGGCCACGTCCGATGAAAGGGCCAGAAACAAGGACAGGTCACCATACGATTCTTTGTCGTCGCAGGCGCTGAATGAGATAGCGCAATTTCTTTTGGAACAGATGGCAAATGGCGAGCCTTATCAGATCGCTTGTGGCGCCAATAGACCAGCGAAACCCCAGCAATACTGGAAGGCCTTCGGCAATCAGAGTTCGTCATTCGTCAATCAGGTGCACGCCTCGGGCGCGCGGGACGACCTTGTTCTATCGGATTATGCGTTGAACGACGGCTTCGTCAGCGACCCGACTCTTGCGGCGCAGCCGCAAAGCGGCACCGATGCGGGCGGCAAGAAGAAATCGTCGCTCAATTACACAGTCATCGGCACGCTGGGGTATACGTTTGCGAGCAAGCAATGCGACCTAAGCGGCGCGACCTGCGAAAATCCGGAATCTTTCACCGTGTTCGCCGATTCCTATTACGGTGAAGACAAATACGCGCCCAAAACACCAACCGGAAAGACGGGCGTAATCGATCGCGCGGGAATGGGGTTGGATTATGCAATCCGGGCGGACTGGTCTCCTTACAATACAAGCGTAAGCGCTCTTTTCCAGCTCATCCCGGAATTCGTGAGCGATACACGTTTCGAATCCAAAACCTTTTACGCCGAAGCCCGCGCGGATCTGATCGACGCTCCATATCTTCCCTGCATGGGCGCCGGAACGATACCGATTTTCGACGCGATCGATCTAGGCTGCGGTTTCGCCGGCATTGTCGATTATGCGCACAACTTCCGTGAAGGCCGGCAGACCGTCCTGCATGAAACCTTTCTTCGTGCCGGCGGCGAAGTTGGAGTGACGCTGGTGCCCGACAAAAATCTCTGCAATGCCGGTTTCGTTTGCGATTATCTTATCAATCGCTTGAGTACCTCCGCGTGGTACAAAGTTGTCGAAGATACGTCGCAATATCATGCGTCGCTTCATAACGTGAACTTCAAGATCTCGCTCGATATCGGTGGCGACGATAGCAAAGAAAAAGGGCTTTCCATCACTGCGAAATATACGGGCGGTCGCGAAGACCTCACATTGTATAAACTACCAAAATGGAATGTTGGCTTCTCGATGAGCAGCTTCTGAGTTGCTCGCTTGGAAACGGAAAACTGGCGACAACGTGCCTATTTCCCAAACACGTGCTCTGGAGTTACCCGCATCGCAACCTCGGAGCGCAGCGCTCTCCGCGCTGCGCTCCGATACTGATCACATGCGATGCAACGCACACAGCTTGTTGCCGTCCGGGTCGCGCAGGTAGGCGAGATAGAGCTTCGGGCCGCCGCTGTCGCGCACGCCCGGCGGGTCTTCGATCGAGACGCCGCCGGCGGCGACGCCCGCTTTGTGCCAGGCATCGGCCTGCGCCGAATCCTTGCACGCGAAACCAATCGTGCCGCCATTGGCATGCGTCGCGCCCTTGCCGTCGATCGGCTTGGACACGCCGAAGATGCCCTGCGGCGTCATATAGAAAAGACGGCCTTTCGGATCGATCACGCCGGGCGGCACGCCCAGCGCGCCGAGCGTGGCGTCATAGAATTTCTTGGACCGTTCGATGTCGTTCGATCCCACGAAGATATGCGAAAACATGCTCTCCCTCTCCCTTGATGAGTGATGGTGGTGCGCGGGAGTTTGCAGCAGGAATCCGGTCCGGCGCAAATGCAGCCGCTTCCACAAGCAAAAGCCGCCCGCGCCTTCACGCACGGACGGCTCTCATTTCCGAACTCAGTCTACAGCATGTTCTTGATTGCGGCCTGCACATGCATCTTGCAGGAAGCTTCATTGCCCGCGGCCATCGCGGTCTTGGCTTCGGCCATGTCCTTCTGCGCGGCGGATTTCTTGGTGAGGTCCGTCGGCTGCGTCATGGCGTCGGCCTTCGCCATCATCGCCTGACAGGTCATGTTGCTGTTGGCGGTGCCGGACATGCTGTTCGACATGCCGTTCGCGGTCGCGTTGCTGTTGGACATCGCGCTGCCCGACATCGGGCTTTGTTGCGCCAGCGCCGGGGCGGCGAGTAGTGCCGCAGCGAGCGCGGCGGGGACGATCAGGGACATTTTCATGGGGCAATTCCTTCCGGCTTGTTGTTGTTCTGTGGCACCCCCATGAAATAACGGGTAGGACGGCGTGGGCGTTCCAAGCCCATTTTCCGGTTGTTTTGCCGATATTCCGCTTCGCGCGATTGCGGAACACACGCGGTGCGCGCAGGCTCCGCACATGCCGCTTCGCGCGGCGAAGATTCGAAAAGGGGAGCATCCCAATGACGCTTGAGATACTCATTATCTGGCTGATCGTGGGCGCCATCGCGGGCTGGATCGCGGGCGCGGTGGTGCGCGGCGGCGGCTTCGGCCTGCTGGGCGATATCGTGGTGGGCATCATCGGCGCGTTTATCGCCGGATGGCTGTTCCCGTATTTCGGCATAAGCCTAGGCGGAGGGATCATCGGCGTGATCATCGCCGCAGCCATCGGCGCGATCATCCTGCTGCTCATCATCCGGCTGATAAAACGCGCCTGACAGACTTCAAAGCGTGCGCCGCAGATCCGGCGCACGCTTTTCTCAAATCATTTCTTCTTTTTCTTCGCCGGTTTCTTGGCGGCTTTCGCGGCGGCTTCGGCGGCCTTGGCCTGGGCGGCATTGTTCTTCTCCGCGCGCGCGGCGAGGGCTTTCACATTGGGCTTCCCGTCTGGAACTCTAGGCATCGGCATTCCTTCTTTTCGTACTGGCATCGAATCGCTGGAACGACGCCCCCGCGCATCTTAGCGCAAACTGCCTTCCAATGCGCGCGACGCTGCGGAAACCTTGATTTTGCAGGCTTTGGCGGCGCGTGCCTATGATCGGGCAACCGATAAAGGGAGCCTGCCATGGATTATCAGCACCTTCTCATCCGCGAAGACGGCCCGACGCTGTGGGTGACGATGAACCGGCCCGAACGGCTGAACGCGCTGAACCGGCAGATGGTGGAGGAGCTGCGCGATGTCTTCGTGGGCCTTTATTGGCGGCAGGATGTGCGGGTGGTGGTGCTGGGCGGCGCGGGGCGCGGCTTCTGCGCGGGGCTCGATCTGAAAGAGCGCGACGACAGCAACACCGTGCGCGGGGTTTCAGGTGGATTGGTCAGCCAGCGCAAGATCAGCGAGATCGTGATGGCGATGCGCCGTTGCCCGCAGCCGATCATTGCGATGGTGAACGGCCCGGCGAGCGGTGGCGGGTTTGCCTTGGCGTTGGCAAGCGATGTGCGCGTTGGCACGCCCACCGTGCGCATGAATGCCGCTTTCATCCGCATCGGCCTGTCGGCCTGCGATATCGGCGTGAGCTATTTCCTGCCGCGCATGATCGGCGCCAGCGCCGCGAGCGAATTCATGCTCACCGGCCGCTTCATCGATGCGGAGCGCGGACAACAGTTGGGCTTGCTTTCGAAGATCGTGAGCGAAGACAAATTGGAAGAGGAAGCGCGCGGCTTCGTGAAGGACATGCTGCACGCGACGCCGCTGGGATTGCGGCTGACGAAAGAGGCGCTCAACCACGCCATCGATGCGGGCTCGCTGGAAGCGGCCATCGCGATGGAAGACCGCAACCAGATCCTCTGTGCGCAAGGCGAGGATTTCCGCGAAGGGATTTCTGCCTTCCTGGAGAAGCGCGAACCGCATTACGGCTGACGGGAACTTTGCAATCGCCGGTAGCGTTCCGATGCCATGGAAGCGCTGTTCGGGATCAAGGATCACCTGACGCTCGCGCAGGAATGCGCCCGCGCGGTGCTGATCTTCGCCTATGGGCTGGTGATGCTGCGGCTATCCGGGCGGCGCACCTTCGCGCGCTGGTCGGCGCTGGATCTGATCATCTCCATCGTCGTGGGATCGGCGCTGGCGCGCGCGATGACCGGCAGCGCGCCGCTCGCCGGAACGCTGGCGGCAGTGGCGGTGCTCATGATCCTGCATATCGCGTTCTCCTTCGTGGTGGCACGCAGCGAAAAGTTGTCCGATCTGATCGAAGGCAGCGCCGTGGCGTTGGGCCGCGACGGCACGATCGATCACGGCATAAGACGCAGGCATTATATCTCGACGGAAGACCTGACCGAAGCGCTGCGCCGTCAGGGCGTGGAGCGCATCGAAGACACGAAGGCGATCTATCTGGAAGCCAATGGCAAGATCAGCGTGATCAAGGCGTGACATGGCGCGGCTGAAAGTCTTTCGCGCACATCAGGGCTTCTATGACAGCATCGTCGCGGCAAGCTCGCGGCCCAAAGCGTTGCAAGCTTGGGGCGCGAAGCCTTCGCTGTTCGCGCAGGGCTTCGCGAAAGAGACCAAGGATTCCGATGCGGTGGAAGCGGCGCTGGCGCAACCGGGCGTGGTGTTGCGCCGGCCGTTCGGCACGCGCGGTGCGTTCAAAGCCGAACCCGATCTGCCCAAAGCGCCCAAGCTGACGAAGAAGCAGAAATTAACGCACGTCAACGCGGTGAAGAAGCGCGCCGCGGAAGACGCCCGCAAAGCCAAGGCCGCGCGCGCGGCGGAACGGCGCAAGGAACGCGTGGCGAAAAAGGAACTCGAAGATATCGAACGCGAAGAAGCCAAGCTGCGCGAACGCCGGCAGAAACTTCAGCAGAAATTCAAATTGCGCGGCGTCTGATCCGCGTTCTGTGCGTGGACAGTAAAAGCTCTCCGACGCCGGGCGAACACAGCCGGTAGCGCCTAGCGCGCCGCCATTTCCAGCAACACAAGGGCGAACGGCGCAAGGATCGCTGCCGCCAAAGCGAGCAGGAAATTGCGCGAGCCGGTCATGCAATGATGTCGATGAGCGACTTGTAAGCGCGGCCCGCGGCGGAGAACACGGCCATGTTCGCTTTCATGGCGGTGGACGCTTCCATCTGGCTCACCATCTGCGTCTCCAGATCGGCGCGGGGCGACGGCACGAGTTTTCCCGACACGCCGCCATCCGCCGTGGTCTGGTTCGCGACCGTCGTCGGCTGATAATTCGGCGTGTTCATATTGGCGACGTTCGACGCGGTGGATTGCATCCACAGCGACGCTGTCTGGATTCCAGAAGCGGCTTTCATCATCGCGTCGATCATCGCGGCATTAGGCGCAGGCCGAAGTTCCATCCCGGTGGAAAAAAACGGAGGCCTTTGAATCAAAGGCGCCCGATCCGCCCTGAACATGGGATTTTCAGGGAACTTTCCCATTTTGACACCGTTGATGTTCCGCAGGCCGGCCTTTTCGGTCTGCTCGTAGCGCTTCCGGGGGAGAGTCGGGTCGATTCCGTTGGCGTTTCGCGAGGGGCGAAACTGTCTCAACTCATATCAAGGATGAAACCCATGAAAACCGTTCTTGCTTCGGTGTTTGCGTTTGCCCTGTTGGGCGCCACGGCGGCTTCGGCCGGCGTGGGCGTTGGCGTTCATGTCGGCGGCGTTGGCGTCGGCGTCGGCGTGCATGCGCACCACCACTACCGCCACCACCGCCATGAAGTCTGCCATTGGCACCACCATCACCGCGTTTGCCACTGGGAGTAGTCCCGGCGGATTAACGCTGCGAAAGGCCGGGTCCCGACGGATCCGGCCTTTTTCGTTGACCTTGCGGCGACTGGCCGCTCATCACTTTTCAACTCCCCGGGCCTATCGTCCCGATCGGGGACAGATGGGGAGACCGAATGGCGGAGGACAAGCTTCCGGGCGTGATGGAATTGACGCCGTTCAATCCCGTCTTCAACGACGATCCCCATGTCCTGCTCGACAAGCTGCGCAACGGATGCCCGGTCTATCGCGACAATGCATCCGGCAGTTTCGTGCTCACCAGCTATGACGATGTGCGCGCGGTGCTGTCGGATACGACGATGTGGCGCTCGCCCACGCGCGCGGAAGAAGCCGCCGTGCTCAGCCGCGCGGGGCTTCAACCCGCGCCGCCGGGCCTGACCATTCCCGAAGACGAACGCGGCGCCGGCATCTTGTTCATGGACGAGCCGGACCACATGCGCGTGCGCGCGCCGTTGGCGAAAGCACTCTACAAGCGCGTCGCCAAATCGCGCCCGCTGGTGCAGCAGGTGGTGGACGAATGGCTGGACCGCGTGGCGCAGAACGGCAGCCTCGACATCATGGGCGATTTCGCGACGCGCGTTCCGGTGGACGTCATCGCGCGCACCCTGGGCGTGGACCCGGCGCGGCTGGCCGAATTCCGCGAATGGAGCGAAGGCGCGATTTTGGGGCTTTATCCTCTTCGCAGCGAAGAAGAGACGCGCGGCTATGTGCATGCGCGCAACTGCCTTTCGGAATACACGCATGAATTGATGGCCGCGCGCCGCGCGAAGCCGCAGGACGATCTGACCAGCGACATGGTTCAGTTGCTGGCCGAAGGCGCGGAGCTTTCCGACGGCGAACTTTCCACCAACCTGCAAGGCCTTCTGATCGCGGGCAGCCTGACCACCACCGATCTCATCGGCAATGCGATCTGGCTGTTTCTGACCCATCCGGAAGAACTGGCGAAGCTGAAGGCCGATCCGTCATTGATCGGCAGCGCGGTGGAAGAAGCGTTGCGCATCGAATGTCCGGTGGATCTGACCAGCCGCATCGCGCCGCGCGACATGGAGGTGGGCGGCTGCCCGGTGCATCCCACGCAATCCATGCTGCTGCATCTGCGCGCGGCCAATCACGACCCGAAAGTCTTCCCCGATCCGCGCCGCTTCGACATCGCGCGCAAGGATGCGCCGCATGTGGCGTTCGGCGGCGGCCTGCATCTGTGCATCGGCGCGCCTTTGGGACGGCTGATGGGACAGGTGGCGATCATGACGTTCTTCGAGCGCTTCCCCAACGCGCGCCTCGCCCATCCCGACGAGAAGCCGCAATGGGCGACACTGCCCCTGTTTCGCGGGTTCAAGACATTGAAGGTCGCGATCTGATCGCCGTTTTTTGAAACGCTCTCATAGAGAACGCCAAAGCGGATCTTCAAAACTTGTCGTTGTCTCGATAGAAGAAGGCGATAATCGCAAATAGAACAGCTAAAGGAATTGCCAAAAATACCGCCGCCTGAAGGCGTACTAACCGCCGTTCGCCCCAATGCGGCCAGCCGTGAATAGAAAACCAATAAATCGCAAAACTCCCGCTGACGAACATTGCGATTGACAGGAACATCAGAAAAGCCGCGTGCGGCGTAGGCCGATCGCGCATTCAAGCACCATTCTCAACGCATACGATCCACATGAAACGCCCCTGTCAGGATCGACCTTTGCCCATAGCCCGAGCGTCCAACCTTTGGCTGGTTATGCAAAGTGTTTTTGAAGCTGGCATCGGCGTTATTTTCGGTTATGCTTCGCCCTGACAAATTGTCAGGAGATGACGATGACCGATGCCCCGCTTCCCGGCGTCCTTCAACTCACCCCGATGAATCCGGAATTCAACGAAGACCCGCACAAGCTGCTGGACCGGCTGCGCAACGAATGCCCCGTGCGCCGCGATGACATGGCGGGGCTCTTCCTGCTGACGCGCCATGGCGACGTGCGCGGCGTGCTCTCCGACACTTCCATGTGGCGCTCGCCCGAACGGGCGGAAGAAGCCGCGGTGGTGACGCGCGCGATCTTGGGATCGCGGCCCGAAGGATTGAAGGTCGATGAAGAGGAAGAACGCTCCGGCATTCTTCTGATGGATGAGCCGGACCACATGCGCATCCGCGGGCCGTTCGCCAAGGCGCTCTACAAACGTATCGCCCAATCCAAGCCCAAGGTTCAGCAGGTCGTGAATGAATGGCTGGATGGCATCGGCGACGCGAAGACTTTCGACGTGATGGACAAGTTCGCGCTGCGCGTGCCGGTGGATGTGATCGCGCGGCTGCTCGGCGTGGACAATGCGCGGCTGGTGGAATTCCGCGAATGGAGCGAAGGCTCGATCCTGGGCCTCAACCCGTTCCGCACGCCGGAGCAGACGGAATTCTATGTGAAGTCGCGCAACGCGCTATCCGCCTATATGCGCGAGCTGATGAATGCGCGGCGCAAGAACCCGCAGGACGATCTCACCACCGACATGGTGACGTTGCAGGCGGAAGGCGCGCCGCTGAACGACGGCGAGATCTCGACCAATCTTCAGGGGCTTCTCATCGGCGGCAATCTCACCACCACCGATCTGATCGGCAATGCGGTGTGGCTGTTCCTGAAGAACCCGGAGCAGCTCGCCAAGCTGAAAGCCGATCCGTCGCTCATCAACACGGCGGTGGAAGAGGTGCTGCGGTATGAATCGCCGGTGGACATCACCGGCCGCATCGCGCCGCGCGACATGGAGGTGGGCGGCTGCCCGATGAAGCAGAGCCAGTCCATGTTCCTGTCGCTGCGCGGCGCCAATCGCGATCCGCAGGCCTTCCCCGATCCGCACAAATTCGACATCGCGCGCAAGGATGCGCCACATGTGGCGTTCGGCGGCGGCATGCATCTGTGCATCGGCGCGCCGCTGGCGCGCATGGAAGCGCAGGTCGCCCTGCTCTCCTTCTTCGAGCGCTTCCCGAATTTGCGCCTCGCCGATCCGGACATGAAACCGCAATGGCGGAGCCTGCCGTTCTTCCGGGGGCTGGAGGAATTGAAGGTCGCGGTTTAGGGGGGTGCCAACACCCCGCCCGGATGTGTTACAAATAGCAACATGAGCGTTGAAGAACTCAAAAAGGCGATAGAAGGTTTGCCCGCGAAAGACTTCGCGCAATTTCGCGCGTGGTTCGACGAGCTAAGCGCCACGCTATGGGATGAACAGATCGAGCGGGACGCCAAGAGTGGAAAGCTCGATAAGCTGACCAAAGAAGCGCTCGAAGATGTGGCGGCTGGCCGCTTCCGCAAATTATGATCGGATAAGTTCTTCATATTTACTGTGCGGGCCAATCCAAAACCACGCCATGCCCTCCGGACTTTCCACCGCCAAAGCGCGATAGCTTCGTCCGATACGCACGCTCCAATAATTGCCAACCCTCTTGAAACGCAAGGATGGGTGTTGGGGATTTGCTTTCAGCAGCTCGTAGTTCTTATCAGCGAGATCGCGCACGGCCTTGGGGAGTTGATCGTAAGCTATCCAGAACCTGGCTGTCGCAATATGGGCCATGGTCCGCGAAGAGAAATGGCGTTTGGGCACCTGTCAAGCGGAGTTCCCCTTGCAGGTCCTGCAGATGCCTTAATCGGTCCCTAACCGGAACGCGCGAGCATAGGGTGCCGATCCGGGGAGAACCCATGCCGACGACATTCGGCCGCCGCGCCAGCCCACAAGCCAACACGCCGGCACCGCGCACCAACACTGTCCGCGCACCGGCCATGGCGGAAACGAAGCCGGCGGAGCCACCGGTCTTCGAGAGCACGGCACCGTCGATAGATACGCTTTCGCTTGAAGACGAATTGCGCGAATGGAAGCGAAACCGCACATCCGGATTCCAGATTCCGTGGCGGCAGATTTCGCTCATGGCGACGCTGTGCTTCGGCATCGCCTCGTTTGTGCTGCCGCCTTCGACGAACGAGGCGGTAAGCTGGCTGCTCTATGCGCTGATGGCGATCAGCTTCGTCGCTGGAGTCTCCCGCCGCCGCAAGCGCGCGGAAGTGGCGCAGTCGGGCTAGCCGGCCTGCGCCCGGCATAACAGCACCACAATTTTGACGCTCCGCGCGTTAAGATAGCCGTGATGATTTGGTTGCGGCGGATCGGCATCGTTCTGGCGTGCGTGGCGGTGCTGGCCATCGTGGCGTGGCTGCTGCGCGCGCCTATCGCGGGCGCGCTGATCGGTGCTTATTTCAACGAACAGGGCGTCGCGTCCGACGTGACGATCAACCGGCTGGAGTGGTCCGGGCTGGCGGGGCGTTTCGCGCTGGGCGATGCGCGCACCCCGACGGTTTCCGCCGAGACCGTCGAAGCGGTGTTCGACAACAGCGGATGGCTGCCGAAACTGATCGCGCTGCGCGTGGTGCATCCGGTGGTGCGCGCGCGCGTGGATACGAACGGTCGTGTGACGCTTCCGGCGCTGCAAAGCTGGATCGACAGCATCACATCAGGTCCTGCCGGGCATTCGCGCTTCGTGAGCGACGATCTCGCCGTCGATCTGCAAGGCCTGCGCGCGATCGTGACGACGGCGGGCGGCATGATCGATCTCAGCGGAAATGCGCAACTGAAGCGCAGCGCGCTCGTCTCGCTGGACCTTACGGCGCAGCCCACGGCGCTTTCGCGCAACGGACAAGTATTGCGGGTGGATGGCGCGCGTCTCACCGCGCAAGCATTGGCAGCGGGGCTTTCCGTGAAGGCGCAATTCGCCGGTTCGCTCAATCGCGACCAGCCGCAGCAAAAGCTGCGTGCGACAGGTGCGACGGCCACGCTCACGGCGTCAGGTATCCGCTGGAGCGGCGGCTCTGCGAGCGTGGCTTCGGCGCAGATCGCATTCGCCGCGCAGGATGTACGTGCGGATGCCGCGCATGTGATCGGGCCGAATGTGCAAGCGACGCTGGCGAACACCCAAACTTCACCTGGCGGCCATTGGAAGGCGGATGTTCGCGCGCAGGTGACAGCGCAAACGATGCCCGCCGAAATTCGAAATCTCTTCGCGCAGATTCCGGTGGTGGGCGCGGACAAGACGCTCGGCAATGCCGTCACGGCCGCCGCCCAAGCGATGACGCTGACGATCGCGGCTCACGCACATGGCGCCAGCGATGGCGGCTTTGGCTTGCGGCTCGCGGCACCTGCAACACTCGATGGCCGCAACGGCGCGATGCTGCGTGTGAATGCGCTTACGCTGGAACACACAGCACGCGCCACGCAAGGCTCTGCCGATGCGCAACTGGGCGGCGGCGGCCTCCCTTCGCTGGCACTGGTCTCGCATCGCTTCGTCTGGACGCCAAACGACTTCGATGCCGATGTGGCGCTGCGCGCGCAATTCGATTTCGACATGCTGCGGGAGGCCGATCTCTCCGCGGTGGGCAATGCTTCGCTGCACCAAGGCCGGTTCGCGTTCGCCCTCGCCCAATGCGCGCAGACACGGATCGGCGCGGTGCGCGTGGGCCGCAAGACGATGCTGCGCAAGATCGGCGGTGCAGTCTGCGCGAGCGGCAGCGCGCCGTTGATCGTTAGCGATGCGAGTGGATGGACCGCGACGGGTGTCGCGAAGACTCTCGCCGCCAGTATACCCGCCGTTCCGGCGAAGCTTTCCAACGCGAATGGGAAGTTTCTGTTGAACGACCGGAGCGGCAATCTGTCGGGACGTTTCCAATTCGCCAATGCGCGCATCGCCGATGGCGCGAAATCCGCGCGTTTCCATCCGTTCACCGGCAGCGGCACCGCGACGTTGGCGAACAATCGCGTCACCGGCGAAGCGGATGTCACCGGCCCGCATCGCACACGCATCGGGCGCGTGACATTCACGCATGACATCGCCAGCAGCGCGGGCAAAGCAGAAATCGCGGCGCGCGATCTGCGCTTCGATCCCAAAGGGCTTCAGCCGAACGATCTTTCGCCGCTGTTGGTGCAGATCCGCAATGCGACGGGCCGCGCGAGCTTCACCGGCACGGCCGCGTGGACACGCAGGAACATGACGAGCTATGGCCTGCTGAACATTGCGCAACTGGATTTC
>Ga0153956_1002061_pt1 | contig 15702 bp, 17 predicted proteins | sample TSFL040MetaG_FD_104704 | JGI IMG/M metagenome (GOLD analysis project Ga0153956, IMG submission 104704) | Attine ant fungus gardens microbial communities from Florida, USA - TSFL040 MetaG | ecosystem: Host-associated > Fungi > Mycelium > Unclassified | place: USA: Florida, Wekiwa Springs... | reverse complement strand
CGCCGCGCTGCCGGTCGCCGAGGCTCGGGAGAACGTGATGCTCAAGGAGGAGGTCAGCCCCGACGACATCGCCGACGTGGTGTCGGCGTGGACCGGCATTCCGGCCGGCCGAATGATGGAAGGCGAGACCGCCAAGCTGCTGCGCATGGAGGAGGAGCTGGGCAAGCGCGTCATCGGACAGCGCGAGGCCGTGGCCGCGGTCTCTGATGCGGTGCGCCGGGCCCGGGCCGGGGTCGCCGATCCGAACCGTCCCACCGGCTCGTTCCTGTTCCTGGGCCCGACCGGTGTCGGTAAGACCGAGCTGGCCAAGGCGTTGGCGGACTTCCTGTTCGATGACGAGCGCGCCATGACCCGCATCGACATGAGCGAGTACGGCGAGAAGCACTCGGTGGCCCGTCTGGTCGGTGCCCCTCCGGGCTACGTCGGGTACGACGCCGGTGGTCAGCTGACCGAGGCGGTGCGGCGACGCCCGTACACGGTGGTGCTGTTCGACGAGGTCGAGAAGGCCCACCCGGATGTGTTCGACGTATTGCTGCAGGTGCTCGACGAGGGACGCCTGACCGATGGTCAGGGCCGCACTGTCGACTTCCGCAACACCATCCTCATCCTGACGTCCAACCTCGGTGCGGGCGGCAGCGAAGAGGTCGTGATGGCCGCGGTGCGGGCCAAGTTCAAGCCGGAGTTCATCAACCGGCTGGACGACGTGCTGATGTTCCAGGCGCTCGATCCGAGCGAGCTGGTGCGGATCGTGGACATCCAGCTGGCCCAGCTGCAGAAGCGGCTGGCGCAGCGGCGCCTGCAGCTCGAGGTCTCACTGGAGGCCAAGAAGTGGCTGGGTGAGCGTGGTTTCGACCCGCTGTACGGGGCCCGTCCGCTGCGCCGGTTGGTGCAGCAGGCCATCGGCGACCAGTTGGCCAAGATGCTGTTGGCCGGCCAGGTGCACGACGGTGACGTCGTTCCGGTCAACGTGTCGGCCGACGGCGAAAGCCTGACCCTGGGCTGACGGAGGTGTCGACTGGCCACTTATCGCACGGTTTCGAGCGGATTCCGTGCGATAAGTGGCCGTTCGGCATTCACGCCACGCCAAGTAATCAGCTTGTGACCAAGAAGTGTTCGGGCATTTCGGCGAACAGCAAGTAGGCTTGGCCCGATGGTCCCGCTCTGGTTCACGCTCTCCGCGCTGTGTTTCGTCGGCGCGGCGGTGCTGCTGTACGTCGATATCGACCGTCGGCGCGGCCTCGGTCGGCGCCGTAAATCCTGGGCGAAATCACACGGCTTCGACTACGAACATGAGTCGGCCGACCTGGCCAAACGTTGGAGCCGCGGCATCATGTCGACGGTCGGCGAGCATGTGCACGCCCGCAACGTGGTGCTGGGCCAGATCCGCGGCGAGGCCGTGTTCATCTTCGATCTCGACGAGGTCGCCACGGTGATCGCGCTGCACCGCAAGATCGGTACCAATGTCGCCGTCGACCTGCGACTGAAGGATATCCCCGAGCCCCGCGAGAGCGATATCTGGCTGCTCGGCGCCATCGGTCCGCGGATGGTCTACTCGACCAATCTCGATGCCGCCCGTCGGGCGTGTGATCGCCGCATGGTCACCTTCGCGCATACCGCTCCCGACTGCGCCGAGGTCATGTGGAACGAGCCGAACTGGACCCTGGTGTCGATGCCGATCACCAGCACCCGCGCCCAGTGGGACGAGGGATTGCGCACCGTACGCCAATTCAATGACCTCCTTCGGGTACTGCCGCCGGCGCAGCAGGGTGGTCCGGCCTTGGCTCGACGCAGTGGCTCGCCCAGTCGGCCCCTGGTATCGGGTCCGGTCCGTCAGGCCGAATTGCCGGCCGGCCGCACCCACCAGCCGCAGGGCCGCGCCGATATCGGCCGCTACACGCAGTTCGCCGACGCCCGCAACGCCCAGCCGGCGCCGAACTTCCAGCGCTGACCCCTCACCCGGCAGCTGGTCCGGGTTCCGGGCAGTAACGTAATTCGCATGTCACGCCCCGTTGCATTGATCACTGGGCCCACCGCTGGGCTGGGTTCCGGGTTCGCCCATCGTTACGCCACCGACGGCTATGACCTGGTTCTGGTGGCCCGGGATCGGGAGCGGCTGGAGCAATTGGCCGCCGAACTGCGCGCCGACGCCGGAGTCGACGTCGAGGTACTGCCCGCCGATCTGGCCGTGGCCGCCGACCGTGAGCGGGTCGCCGAGCGGCTGGCCGAGGGTGTGCAGGTACTGGTCAACAATGCCGGGTTCGGCACCTCCGGCGAATTCTGGAACGCGCACTTTTCGCTGCTGCAGTCCCAGCTGGACGTCAACGTCACCGCGGTCATGCAACTGACCCACGCCGCGCTGCCCTCGATGTTGGAGGCCGGTAAGGGCACCGTCATCAACGTCGCCAGTGTGGCCGGCCTGCTGCCCGGTCGGGGCTCGACCTATTCGGCGTCCAAGGCCTGGGTCATCGCGTTCTCCGAGGGCCTGGCCAACGGACTGGAAGGCACCGGTGTCGGTGTGCACGCACTGTGCCCGGGTTTCGTGCGCACCGAATTCCACGAACGGGCCGGAATCGAGATGGCGGGCACCCCGTCGTTTCTCTGGCTGGAAGTGCCCGAGGTGGTCCGTGACACCTTGGCCGCGGTGGCCGACGGCCAGGTGGTGATCGTCCCGGGCCTGCAGTACAAGGCGCTGACCACGGTGGGACGGATGGTGCCGCGCGGCCTGGTGCGGGCGGCGACCAAGGTGGTCGGCCGCGGTCGTGGTCGCACATGAGGATTGCGCGCATCGCTCTGGCGCTGCTGTCGGCCGCCGTATTGGCGGCCTGTTCCGGCGACCCTGCCCCCTCGACGTCCTACTCGGCGCAGACCACGAAATTCGGTGAGTCCCAAGCGGTTCTGGGCTGGAACGTGTCGCTGTCGAACCTGCGTTTCGAAGCCGACCATGTGCTGGTGGACATAGATGCCGTGGCCGCGACCAAGGGTGGCGCCCACGTCAAGGCGCAGTCACTGCGACTCGGTCTATACGGCGCGCTGGCGCATCCCATCGAAGCCAACGTCATCGGTGGGTGTGCCGGTGTGACCGGCCTGGGGTTCGTCCCCGCCACCGCGTCCAATCCCGACAAGGTCTCGGGCACAGTGTGTTTGGGCCCGATGCGCGACCATTCGCAGGTCCGTGGCGCCTACCTGTATTCGCCGGAGGACCGGATCGCCGACAGCACCGTGGCCTATCCCGCCGCTTTCCCGGTGGGCCTGGTGCAGACACCGGGCACCGACGCCGGACTGGAACTGAAGTCTTCCAGCGTGGATGCGTTCCGGGCCGACGGCGCCCAACTGCCGCCGCAGGCACTCGGGGACCCGGCTGCCTTCTCCGGTAAGGGCTACATGCTGCTGGGGCTGGAGATCACCGGCCAGCGATCGGCGTATCGCGACGGCTCGGCCAAACGCGGTGGGCCACTGATGATCATGGTCAGCCCGACGCTGCCGTCACCGGGATTGTCGAAGGCCTGCGATATCTACGGCTCGTCGCTGTTGGTGCTGCCCGACACGTCATTGGACGCGGTGTCGGTGCGGGCCTCGTTGTGCACCCAGGGCGACATCAACGCCGCGCTGCTGTACGCGACTGTCGCCGTCGCGGGAACCCATGCCGCACTGTGGGTTTCGTCGTGACCGAAGCTGGACCCACCGAATGGGGAGCGGGGCCGGGCGTCGGCCCCTGGGCAGGGCCACTACCCGACGATCCGCGCTATGACCCCGAGTTGCTACGCGACGGCGATACCCGCAATGTCGTTGACGCCTACCGATATTGGACCCGGGATGCCGTCATCGAGGACATCGACCGGCGACGTCATCCGCTGCACATCGCGATCGAGAATTTCGGCAACGACGCCAATATCGGAGCGGTGGTCCGCACCGCGAACGCGTTCGCGGTCCACACCGTGCACATCGTGGGACGACGACGGTGGAATCGTCGCGGTGCCATGGTCACCGACCGCTATCAGCGTCTGCGACACCATGACAGCACCGCCGAACTGTTGGCCTTCGCCGCCGATGCCGGGCTGACCCCGGTGGCCGTGGACAACATCCCGGGATCGGTGCGGCTGGAGCAGACCACCTTGCCACGCAACGCCTTACTGATCTTCGGGCAGGAGGGCCCGGGGATCACCGACGACGCGAAGACCGGCGCGGTGATGACGGTGTCGATCGCGCAGTTCGGTTCGACGCGCAGCATCAACGCCGCAGTGGCGGCGGGTATCACCATGCACGCCTGGATTGCTCAACACGCCGACCTGGAGCGTGCCTGGTAGGGCACGATGGAACCCATGGAGCAGGTGTGGGCGACCCGGGCGGCCGCCGCCGAAGCCGCGGTCACGCGGCGCCACCTGCGGCGGCTGTGGTCGGTGCCCGGAACCCAGCTCGGGGTGGTGGGGTGGCCGTCGTCGTCGAGTGAGCGGCGCTTCGGGGTCTGGAACTATTGGTGGCAGGCCCACCTACTGGATTGCCTGGTGGATGCGCAGGTGCGTGCGCCGGACGCTGCGCGGGGTATTCGCATAGCCCGGCAGATTCGTGGACATCGGTTGCGCAACAACGGATTCTGGACCAACGACTACTACGACGACATGGCTTGGTTCGCCTTGGCGCTGGAGCGGTCCGGCCGGTTGACCGGCGTGACCCGACCCAAGGCACTCAAGGTCTTGTCCAATCAGTTGATCAACGCCTGGGTGCCCGAGGACGGCGGGGGTATCCCCTGGCGCAAGGAAGACCAGTTCTTCAACGCCCCGGCCAACGGGCCGGCCGGGATCTTCCTGGCCCGCTACGACCGGTTGCGCCGCGCCCAGCAGACCGCGGATTGGATCGACGAGACGCTGATCGACCCGATCACCCACCTGGTGTTCGACGGCATCAAGGGCGGATCGATGGTGCGCGCGCAGTACACCTATTGCCAGGGCGTGGTGCTGGGCCTGGAGACCGAATTGGCACTGCGCACCGACAGCCCGCGGCATGCGCGCCGCGTGCACCGGTTGGTGTCGGCGGTGCGTGAGCACATGGCGCCCAACGGGGTGATCGTCGGCACCGGTGGTGGTGACGGCGGATTGTTCGGTGGCATCTTGGCCCGGAATCTCGCCATCGTGGCCACCGCGCTGCCGGGGGAGCCCGACCGGGACCGCGAGGCCCGCCGATTCGCGCGCCGGCTCATCCTGGACTCGGCACAGGCGGCCTGGGACAACGCCGCCTCGGTCGACGGCCTGCCATTGTTCTCGGCCTCGTGGGATCGGGCCGCCGAGATGCCGCAGCCCGGCGGTAAGCACGCACTATCGGTCGACGGCGCGATCGACTCATCGGAGATCCCGGAGCGGGACCTGTCCGGTCAGTTGGCCGGCTGGATGCTCATGGAAGCCGCCCACACCGTGTCGGGCCCTGAGGTTTAGCGACCCGACGGTTCAGTGGCTCGACGGTTCAGTGGCTCGACTTGGGCATGTACTGACGGCAGTACGAGTAGACCGCGTAGCCGGCGAATGCCGTCGCATCGGTGGCATTCAAGCCGGAGCCCTGTTTGACGTGCTTGAGTGCCGCGTCGACAGTGCCGCCTTGCTGCAGGCCGGTGCAGGTCGAGTGGGCGAGCGAGAGCGCTTTGCCGTCGGACATCTTGATGCCCTTGGCTTTGAGCGCTTGCAGGAATTGTTCGTCAGTGGCGCTGTCGGCCGACGCGGGTCCGGCCAATCCGATGGCCAGCGGTACGCACAGTGCTGCCGCGGCAACCTTTGACAGCGTCGTCGATTTCATGAACGTCAGGGTACGGGAACACGGCGTGCGACGGCGGGGAACTCACAGCGGTTTGGTGGTGGCCCAGCCGGTCGGTCGGTTTGCCTGGGCTGCGGTTGCCCTGTTCGATCGGTGACGTGCGTAGGTTGGCCGCGGTGGTGGCGTGTGCGGTCGCGATGATGCTGTCGTCCTGCTCCGCCCGGCCCAATTCGGTGATCGATGACGCTGGTTATCACGTACGCGGCGACAAGGTGTACTACCTCAGCGATTTTCCCGGCACCGCGTTCCAGATACCGGGCGCCGACCCCGCGTCGTTCCACAGCTACGACAGCCGGTTTGCCGGCGACCGCGCCGCCGTGTATTTCCAGGGGCGGCCGGTGCCGGGCGCCGATCCGGCGACGTTCACCTTGCTGCCGGCGTTGCCGGGGTGGGCCAAGGACCGCAGCCATGTGTATCACCACGACCGGGCGGTGAGCAGCGATCCGGAGCATTTCGTGGTGATCGGCGGCGGGCTGGCCAAGGACGGTGCCGCGGTGTTCTGGTCCGACGGTTCGGTCGTGTCCCAAGATCCGGCGCACTTCTCCGTCATCGCCGATGACGATCACTATCTGTTCACCAAGGACGCGTCCGCCGTCGAGGTCAACGGCACCGTTATCGTCGATGCCGATCCGGCGAGTTTCCGTGTGCTGCAAGGGGGATACGCGCGGGACGCCCGGTCCATCTTCTATTTCATCGACCGGGTGGACGATGCCGACCCGGCGACGTTCCAGACGTTGACCGGTTCCTATGCCCGTGATGCTCGGCATGTCTACTGGATGGGCGCGCCGATCCCGGGGGCGGATTCGGCGTCGTTCCGGGTGCTCAACGCGAATCTGGAGTGTTCGGCCGATGCCCGGCATGCCTACTATCAGGACACCGTTGTCGCGGGTGCGGATCCACAGACCTTCCCGGCGCAACGTGCCGTCACCGCATGCTCGGTGTCCGCGATCACGTTCGCACGCTGAGCCCTACGCCATTTCCCGGGTCCGCGCCTGTGTCATGTCCAGCGAATGCCATCGTGGGTGCCGCGGGGTTGTGAGCCGGCGATATGCCGGATGTCTACATCAACTGCCATGCGCGACCGGCCCACTGGGTGTTGTCACCGTCTGCCCCTGGCCGGCGACTTCGGCTGGATTACGGGAGGCGAACCCACAGGCAGTAGCCGCTGAATTGAACGTTGACGACGTTCGGGTCGATCGGGAAGGACATCGGGGAATTAGGCGGTCCCTGATCGGCCAGCGGCGGGCTGATCGCGCTGGCGGCGACACCGGATTGCTGGACCGACCGGCATCGGGTCCACGGGCCCAGCGGGCGAGCCGTCCAGGTGCCCTGCACGACATTGGGGTTGGGTAACGCCTCGCCGCGCAAGGTCAGCGTCGGGCCGAAGCTCACCCAGCGGTCACTCGGCGGCACGTCGGCCGGTTGCGGCCACCACATGCCGTCGCGGCACAACATGATGACCTCGGAGGCGGCTCGCTTGGACAGCACCCCGGCCAGGTCCGGGGTGCACGAGGTATCGATGGCCGGGTCGGCGACCGCGGTCGGCGCGGTGATTGCCGACACGGCGGCCAGACCGGCGACGAGAACGCGGATCGGCAGCACGATTCGACTCTAGAGGTCGGGGCGTCAGGTCTGGCGAACCCACAGGCAGTTACCGCTGAACTGCACGTAGAAGGCGGTGGGCAGGACACGGAACGTCAGCGCGGCATCCGGGGGTCCCTGATCCACCATCGGTGTGCTCAGCGTGCCGGGGGCGATGACGGTTCGTTGCTCGGCGCGGCATCGGGTCGGTGTGCTCAGCGGGGTGGCGGTCCACTGGCCGGCGAGCACGCCGGGATTCTGCATGCCCTGCCCGTGCAGCGTCATGGCGTCGAAGCTGGCCCAGGTGTCGCTGGCCGGCGCCGGCTGGTCGACCTGCTGCCACTGGCCGCCCTGGCATCGTTGTGGGCCATCGGCCGACAGTGTCATCGCCCCGTCGGTGGCCGATGTGCACGGGCCGATCGCGGTGGGGGCGGCGTTCGCGAGCGGGGCCGCGGCCCATGCGGCCGCGGCGATCACCACGAACAGGCGGAGCACGGTCAGACCTTGGTCAGGTCGGTCTTCATCAGCATGACGTCGTACTGGCTCCACAGCGACAGGTTCCAGTACAGATCGGTTCCGGTGCCCAGCATGGAGGGCGACCACGGGTTCAGCATCGGCGCGTAGATGCCGCCGTTCTGCTGGGGCATCAACACCGTCGCCGCCGACCACTTGCCCTGCGGGGTATCCGAGGTGCGCATCACGACGTTGTTGAACTGGTCGCAATAGAGCGTGACGTACTTGCCTAGCGTCGAGTTGTACTGCACCGACAACTCGCTGACATGGTTGCCGGCCTTGGCCACGCCGCAGGCGCCGGTGTCGTGGCCGAAGACCGTGGTGGCCTTGGACGAATCCTTGTACCAGCCGGCCTTGTAGGCCCCGATCCCGAAGAATCCGGAGCTGCCCTTGCTGTAGTACTCGTACTTCGAGGCGTCGAGAATGTCCGATTCGGCGACCCGGGACAGATAGGCCGAACCGCCGCGGCCGTTCGGGGTGCCGTAGGCGTAGACGTAGCCGTCGCCGCCGCTTACGAAAGCCGATTGTTGGAAATTCTTGTTGCCGCCGAACGGCGAATTCTGCCGGATGCTCGACGGAGCGATCGACCAATTCTCGCCGTTGTCAACGGAATACGCGATCCCTGAATAATTCGTCGACCACTGCCCGGCCGAACCCCACTGCTTGACCGACATGAAGCTGAGGTACTGGGTGGCGCCGAATTGGGTGTCCGGCGTCGGGACCGAGATCCCGGCCGTCGGGATCAGTGTGACGCCGGTCGGCAGTCCGGCCGGTAGCCGTTCGGGCAGGATGATCTGCCGGGCGTAGTTCGACTGCCACAGGGGCATGCCGCCGAACATGTTGCCGTTCAACCATTGTCCGGCCGGGATGGTCAGGCCGTCCGCGAAGTTGGTGTCCGAGGTGCGGGCCAGCACGTTGCTGCGCCAGGTGCCGGTCTGGTTGGCACCGCCGAAGGTGTCGCCGAAGGCGATCAGGATCTGGTGCTCGTTGATCGGGGTGCTGGGATCGTCGGGAATTCCGTTGTCCCACATGGTTCCCACGTCAGTTCCCCACACGCCGAATCGGTTGTAGGTGTCGTTGGGGGCGAAGTTGCCGGTGATCCAGCTGACGAAACTCGTTGAGGAACTGAACTGTTGGCCAGGCGTGGGGAACGACGGCTGGGCGGCGGCGGTCGTTGCGGTTGCCGGTAGGGCCAGGCCGGTGAGATCGACGGCGACACCGGCGGTCGACTCGGCGTGGCGCGGCTTCAATGCCGCGACCAGATTGTCGATCTCCCGTCGGACGAATGCCAGTAAGGTCCAGGCCAATGTCGGATGGGCCGGGTCCCGGGGTGTCGGGTTGAAGGCCCAATTCAATACCTCGCCAACAATTTTCACCACGGTGTGCACGGGGTTGGGTGCGGAAACCGTGGTGGCCGGTTTGGTTGTCGGGGTGGGGGGTGCGGCAGTATCGGCGCCGGTCGGCGAGGGGATCACGGCGGCCGTGGTTGCCACCGCGGCAAGGGGTTTCGCGGTGACCTTGGTGGTGGAGCGGGTCTTGGGCGCGCGCGCTGTTGTTGGGGTGACGGATTGGATTGCCGTCGTTGGATCGGTTGTTGTCGATTTGGCGGCGACGGGCTTGCGTTCGGGCCGGGTCCGGGCTTTACGGGTGCGTATCGGTGCGGCCGGCTCGGACTCCGCCGGCGTCACGGTGGTCGGGTCGGCGGCCGCGGGCGTTCGGGTCCCGGATCTCTTGGTGCGCGGTGCTTTGGGACCCGCCGATCGCGCGGGGTGGGTGTTGGAATGCGAGGACTGGCCCCCCTTGCCACCGGTGCGATGGCCGGCACCGTCGTCGGCCCAGGCCACGCCATGGCCGGCGGCGCTGCCGACACCCAGTGCGACCGCGAGGACACCGACCCGACCGATATAGCTTGCCGCGCCCATCTGCCTGCCTCCGAGTGCCGGAGGGAGTCGACGCTCCCAGTTGGCGTCAATAGAACCGCAAGGATTCGGACAGCGGGAGGCTTTCCGGTCTCAAGCCGGTTGCAATTTCAGCCGGTCAGACCGGCTTCGCGCAGGGCTTCTTCATACAGCGAGATGGCCTCGTCGATACCCTCGTCGACCCAGGTATCCACGATCGCTACCCGGTCGGCGACCAACTGCACGGTGTTGACCCACTTCTCGAAATCGGCCGCCCGGCGCAGGGTGTCGATCTGTTCGCGGGAACCTTGGAGAAGAAAGAATCCGCCGAGTTCCACACTTTGCGGACGCAGGATCACCACGTCGAACCACTCGATGCGCTGCTCGTCGGTGAGCTGCTGCAGGTATTCGCGCGACTTACGAAGCGTGGCCAGCGCGGTGGTCTCGCGGCCGCGGGTGGGCAGACCCCAGGCCACCCAGAATCCGGCTTCGCTCACGGTGTCCTCCTTGGAATGGTCATGAAAGTTCGATTCCGTAGATGTTCAATGAAGATGAACGTCTATGTGTCTATGTTCAGTGAACGTTGTCGGTTATCAGTTGATCGAGCAGAGCGTCGACGATCTGGTCCGGTCATCGGCCGGTCCGGCAGGCCCGCTGTGAAATGTTGGGCGAGCAGGTCGTTCGTTGAACGACTGGTATGTCCGCGGAATCTTCCAGCGCTGCACGGCCATTGAGTCCTGGACTATTGCAACCACCGAATTCAGAGACACGGCACGTTCTACCGGAGGCGTCTACGTGCAGCCCTCCGGCACCGCTGAAGCCCCAGATCGGTGACGACACTCATCGTGACCACGATCGCTTGACCAGGTCGATGGAGCCGTTCGACCGAGGACATCGGTCCCGCGAGGCGGTTGTAGGTAACCGCACTCACTCGGTCAACAGCAGAGAATCGAGAGCCCCCCGTCGGGATTGAACCGACGACCTTCGCTTTACTTGGTCGGCTCGGGACCTGCAGGGGCTCCACTGCCTGCACACTGCGACCCGGCCGAGGTCGGCGACGGGCGTGCCGCATGAGCACCACGCCGCCGTACGAGATCAGCGAGGGGACTACGCCGTCGGGCCGATCCGTCATCCGTGCATATAGCGGGCCGGCGTGTTTCTGGATCGCCTATGCGACCCAGTCATTCGATGACTCGACGGACTGGGTGGTCGGCATGGGGCTTGACGCCGCAGCCCAGGCCGGATATGCCTGGTCGCGGTCGCCGGTGTTCTTCGTCGCCGATCGCGACCAGGCCCGTGACGCGGTCGATATGCTCGCCCAGCTGTACTTCGCCCGGCCTGCTGACGGTGACCGATCGGTGTCCGGATCGTGACGGCACCGATGCGCCAAACCTGGGATGAATCTCCAGCAAACTCCCAGCATGGAGAAATGTCGTTAGCGTCAGTAACTTCCTCCGTACTCGCTCAATGGCGGACCGACATGGTCGCCGCCGGCCTCGCACACCGCACCATTGCCGAACGGCTGGGCACCATGACCCGGTTCGAGCGCGACACCTCCACACCGGTGCTGGCCGCCGAGCGTCAGCAGCTCACCACGTGGATCGGTGCGCCGATGGACGACGGCAGAGAAGTCACGCCCGGCACGAAATCGGCTCGGCACTACCAGTTTTCGGCGTTCTTCAAGTGGGCCGAAATGGTCGAGCTGCGCACCGACAACCCGATGCGTCGGATCAAGGCCGCCCGCCGGCCCCGCCGCCATCCACGCCCGGTGTCCAACGTGGGGTTTCAGCGGATGCTCGCCACCGCCCGGGCCGACGGCGACGACGAGATGGTGGCGATGCTGCTGCTCGGCGGATTCCAGGGCTACCGCGTGCACGAGATCGCCATGATGCACGGCGACCACATCGACTACGACGCCGCGACCATCTGGGTCGAAGGCAAAGGCGGCGTCGCCGTCGAGCTGCCCATCCACACAGAGCTACTGGAGCACGCCGCGGCGATGCCGCGCGGGTGCTGGTTCCCGTCGCAGCGCGCGGCCCATATCTGCCGGCAGACCGCGTCTGAGCGGATCCGGCTGCACATGATCCGCTGCCGAGTGAAGGGCACGCCGCACTGCCTTCGGCACTTCTTCGGCACTGAGCTGGTCGAGCGCGGCGTTGACATCCGCGTGGTGCAAGAGCTGATGCGCCACGCCAGCCTGTCGACGACGGCGCTCTATGTGGCGGTCGCGCAGAGCCGTCGACGGGCAGCGCTGGAGCTGCTCAGCTCGACGCCCGCAGCATAGATGGAGCCCCCTATCGGGATTGAACCGATGACCGCTCGCTTACAAGGCGAGTGCTCTACCACTGAGCTAAGGAGGCGGATTTCCCGGCAGTTTAGCCGGTCTGGCCCCGGCTACGACAGCTTGGGCCACTGCGGCGCTCCACCCATAAGAAGGGGGGCAGCCTGTCAAGTTGCTGAGTGCATCCGTACGCTCACAGGGTGGTTGAAATGGATATGACGATCAAGAAGCAGGGCGCGTGGGGTTTGTGGTGGCTCACGGTCATCACATGCGGCATTTACTACCTGGTGTGGTACGGCCGGATCAACAATGAACTCGCCGCCGTTACGGGTCAACCGCGGGCAGCGTGGGGAACGTGGTGGTCGCAGCTCATCCCCGTGTACGGACTCATCGGATTGTCTCGAACCGCGAAGCGACTGAATGCCGCCCATGAGGCGGCAGGGTCGAGTGTCAAGGTGTCACCGGTGATGACGTGGCTGTGGGCGCCATCGTGGTTCGGGTCCCAGACCCGCTACCTCCAGCGCCGGATCAACACTCTCGCGGAGATCCGATCCGCTTCAATAACCGCCGGCCGGTCGTGATCCGAATTCTTACTTCTGCCGTAGTGGTCGTCGTCGCTGGCATGGTCGCGGCCCCGGCCGCCAGCGCAGACGAGCCATTACCGCCGTCCTGTGAACGCGTCCCGATCTTCGGTCTCAATCCGTACGTACGGATCATCTGCGACGGGCCTGTCGAGGCGGATGGATCGTGGATGAGATCGCGCCTCTCGCACTATTTACCGAAGACGTACAGTAGTTGCGGGGGGCGGTACTACCTGGGCGGATGCCCGTCGTGGGCCCAGGACACGGGGCCCGAGAATTTCATCGAGGACAAGTACCGGGTTGCTCCGGACTCGATCCCCCCAGGCGAACCGGGGCACCTCGGCGATGCATCACCACCACCAGTCGCAGCACAACCACCCGCTGCCGGCGGCGCCGTGACCCCAGATCAGTGGGGGATGGATGACGGCCCCGGCGTTGGTAAGCGCGAGGTCGGAACGCCATGCCTTGAGTCAGAGTCACACCAGTGGGCCACCCCTGCGGACGGCGGAGGTCGCGCACTTTGGTGTCCGCCACCAAATTCCGTCTGGACACCGGTCTAGGAAGCCGCCCCCCAACCGGGGTGCGGGGCGGCTGTGTCATCCGAGCCGCCGCCACAGCTCAGACAGTGATGAGTCGATGCGGGCGACGTCGACGCGGTGGGTTTCCCGGTCGTCGAGCGCGGCGTCTCCGATGCGTCCGATGTCTTTGCGTAATCCGGCGATGGCCGATTCCATGCGGTCGAGCTGGTCGCGCATGTTCGGCGTGCCGGGTCCAATCGGGTGATCGTTGACGAGCTGGCCCTTGACCGCGCCGAGATCGCTAGCGACTCCCTTGAGGGTTTTCGTCGAGTTCTTGTCGGTCCAGATCTTGAAGGCCAGCAGCATCGCGATGACGATCAGGACCCAGGTCGCCAGCTCCCACCCGTTGTGCGCCAGTGGCGGCAGCGCCGGAAGCTCGGATGCGTCGGTCACTTGGAGTTGACCGCCGCCACCGCCGCGTTTACCTGGGAGGCCAGCGATTGGGCCGTGGTCACGATGTCGGCGAGGTCGCGGGGTCCGGGGATCTGGCCGAAGGTGGTGGCGGCGAGCTGCTTGGCTTGCTCGACGTTGTTCATGGCGCCGGCGTGTTGTTCGGCGGCGTCGGATTCGGCGGTGACCAGGCCGGTGAATAGGTCGGCGATCTGTTCCAGTGGCGATCCGGTGGTCGGTTCGAGCATGCCGGGCATCCGCTTCTGTGCGCTCAGGACCTTGACGACGGTAGCCAGGGCGCCGGTCCCGGACAGGGTGCCCAGGCCTTGGATGATGGTGATGATCGGTCCGGCGATCGTGGGGTCGATGACCTTGCACACTTGCAGCAGCAGGGTGATGCCGACGCCGATCAGGCCGGCGGCGTAGATGCCTTGGCGGACGTTGTTGCGTTCGGAGGTGGCGAGCTTCATCGGTCAGTTTCCTTTCGAGGTGGCGGACAGGAATGCTTGCAGGACAGCAGGATTGGAGGTTTCGATGCGGGCGAGGGTGGCGGCGAACCGGGCCGGGTTGGCGGCCTGCAGGTCGGTCAGGGTGGTGCGGGCGTAGTCGATCAGGTCGGGGTCGGCCGACCGGCCGGTGCCGGTGGCGTCTTTGAGGATCCGCACCATCGCGTCGAGGTCGCCTCGGCCGGCCCATTTCTCGGTGCGGTCCTCGTAGACGAATCCGTCGATGTTGGCGGTCAGGTCGGCCTCGGTGTAGATCGCGCCTTCGCCGGGGGTGGCGTAGATCGAGGTGGATGCGAGCCGGCCGTCAGCGGCCCCGGGCGGGGTCGGCACTGGTGCGGTGGTGTCGGTGTAGTCCCATTGCCCGAAATCTGTTGCGTGGCTGATGTTCTGGTCGCATTGGACGCCGCCGACGGTGATGTAGCCGGTGAGCTGTTCGAGCTGGGCGCGTGGTTCCCAGTTGGTGCCCGACCAGGCGTGGGTCTGCCAGGCCCAGCGGGCGACCCCGGCGTCGAGGGCGCGGCTCACGGGCCAGTAGCCGCCGTAGATCCCGACGTTCTCGGGCCCGATGACGGTCGCGGCGCCGCGCAGGTAGTCGTTGATCGCGTCTTGCTGGCCGGGGGTGGCGTCCCAGTCCGCAGAGAAGTAGATCGGCCGGTCGCGGCGGCCGCCGCACGCGAGGACCTGGGCCAGGGCTGCGGTTGCGTCGGTGATGCCGGCGGCGAAGCCTTCCGCCATGCGGTTGGCGTAGGTCTCCCAGTTCGCGACGATGCTCACGCCGTGGGCGCGTAGGTCGTCGGCTTCGGCGGGCAGCAGCTGCTTGCCGGGCAGGGTGGGGCCGCCGTCGGAGAGGTAGCGGACGACGAAGTCGTAGCCGGCGGCTTTGATGGCAGCTCCGGAGGGCCGGGCACCGGCGTAGTCCAGGCCTCTGCGGGGTGTGAAAGGTTGCGTCACGGGTGTTCCGTCCTCGGTGATCGGGCCGGGCAGGTAGGCCCAGGCGGTGGCGTAGGGGTCGGTGATGGCCATGGCTGACGGTGCGGTGACCAGGCCTTTGGATCCGCCGGATTCGATGCGCATGCCATCCAGTTCGCCCCACATGTGCGAATTCGCGCCGCCGCCGGGGCCGTGGTGGAAGGCGAGTTTGGCGACGGCGTCGGCCGGGATGTCTTGCGGGCGCGCAACATTGATGACGCCGAACGGTCCCGGTTGGCCGATTGGGACATATCGGTAGGACTCGGTGGTCGCGCCTTCGGCCTGCCTGCCGGGGACGTACCGGCCGAGAACCATTTCCAGGACGGTCTGCCAGACTTCTGAGCAGTCGGTGCCCTGGGTGAGGTCGGTGGGCGAGAGTGCGCCGGCGTAGACGTACGGGTCGCCGATGCGGGCCCGGATGAATGCCTTGGTGGTTTCGATGTTTGCGCGAGTGATTGTCATTGGTATGCCCCGGTTTTCAGGTCAGATTTGGATGTAGAAGATGCCGTCGGTGTCCCAGGTGATGCCGAAGTTCACCGCGGTCGGGGACTGATCGGCCCCGAAGTCCGACCAGCAGATCAGCGGTTTGGTGGCGTCGGTGGCGGG
>Ga0153956_1002060_pt1 | contig 15719 bp, 13 predicted proteins | sample TSFL040MetaG_FD_104704 | JGI IMG/M metagenome (GOLD analysis project Ga0153956, IMG submission 104704) | Attine ant fungus gardens microbial communities from Florida, USA - TSFL040 MetaG | ecosystem: Host-associated > Fungi > Mycelium > Unclassified | place: USA: Florida, Wekiwa Springs... | reverse complement strand
CCGTCATCAAACCCTGAAAACCTTATGCACATATCCGCCGGCATTTCCGCCGGCGGGTATTGAATAGCTGAAAAGCTTGATATTTTTAGCTGTTTCAGCAAGGCTGATCTTGCGATTGCACAAGGGGACAGACATGGCGGCGAAAACAGCCCAAAACAGATGCGTGGATATCGATTTCACGCTTGGGCTGAACAACAAGACCGGCAAATATTTCTTCGGCCGCGATATGATCGAGGCCTCCCGCGATTTGACCGGCCATATCTGGTATTGGCGCTTCCCTCATGCCGAAACGCCGCGGGGCCTTTATCGCCGTATCCTCGGCCGGGTGGCCCGATGGGATGTCAATCTGCGCCGCAAATATGGCAACAGCTTCGTGCCCCTGTTCCGGCCCAAACGCCCGCTGGTCTTCACCGATCCGCGTGAGGTTATCTATACCGACCTCAAGCCTTACGATGTCGTGCTGGTGCATGATGTCGGCCCCCTGTCGCATCCGGCGCTTTACGACGCCGATACGGAATCGACCTATCGCAAGGCTTTCCTGAAAATGCAGGCGGTCAAGCCCTTCCTGCTTTTTGTCAGCGAAAGCACACGCGATGCCTATGCCGATTATTTCGGCCGTGACTATGCCGCCATGCGCATCACCTACATCAATCCGCGCAAGGAACTGGAAACAGACGCCGCCGTGCCGGTTGAGGGCGTACCGGAAAAATTCCTGCTGACCGTCGGCGCCATCGGCCGGCGCAAGAACCAGTCCGAGGCGCTCAAGGCCTATGCGCAAAGCGGGTTGCATGAACGCGGCATCGGCTATGTCATCTGCGGCGGCCCCGAACCCGGTGCGGATGCGGTCATGGATCTGGCAAGGCAAACCCCCGGCGTCATCCTGACCGGCTATCTGCCCGATACGCAACTCAGCTGGCTCTACAGTCATTCGATGGGATTCGTGCTGCCGAGCCTGCTGGAAGGTTTCGGCGTGCCCGCCATGGAGGCCATCCTCCATGGCGCGGTGCCCCTGGTGACGCGTGGGGGCGCGCTCAACGAGGTGACAGGGGATTCCGCCATACTGGTGAATGAAGATGCGGCTTCCATTTGTAAGGGCCTGCTGAAATTGGCCGATCTGAGCGTAGACGACCGCCAGGAGCGCGTGGCGAGGATGCGCGATCATATCCGCAAGTTCGATTGGGAGGGCGCCGTCTCGGTCTGGCGGCAGACCTTGAAGGACGCGATCGCTCACCAGGCAGTGCAGGCTTAGAGTTTAAAAACTATGGGCTATCGAGGCTGTGCCGGCTGAAACCCGTGGTTTTCGTGAATACGTATTCACAGGCTTTCAGTATTTGATCCTATAAAATTTAACTGTAAACCTCATTATGAGGAAACGCTCATCGAAACATAATATAAAATGAAACCTGTTTCGGTGAATATAATAAAGTAATCGATACAAAACGTCACAACCCGGTACATCACCCGCCCGGAACCTTTCGGGCGGATAAGAAGATCATGGCCCGAAGAGGACGAAGATATGTCGAAAACGTATATGGCCGCGCACGCGGTCCTGCTGGTTATTATCGCTGTTCTGGCGAGCGCCTGCGGGGGCGGCGGATCATCGGGTGGCGGCGGCGCCTCATCGTCTTCAAGCAGTTCCCCCACCGCCCTCACCCTGACCATTCATTACAAGCGGGCCGATGGTAACTATACCGGCTGGGGCGTCCATCTGTGGAACGATACGACCGGCACGGCGGCGATTTCGCCGGCAACAGCCACCACCTGGACCGCGCCGCTGTCCTTCAGCGCCACGTCCGGCGGCTGGGCCACGGTTTCGGTGCCGCTCCTCGCCGCCAACGCCAATCTCAACTTCCTTATCCATAACGGTGATGCCAAAAGCCCGATGCGCGACCTGCATGTTAACCGCTCAGTGGACGGCGGGGATATCTGGGTGGTGCAGGACACCCTGGCCACCTTCACCTCGCCGTCCGATGCCGACGCTGCCGTGGCGCGGCTGGGCCATCAATCGGATGCGCTCGACCTCACCACCATCACCGACAACGGCACCGCCAGCGCCCTGCCCGCCAACTGGAACCGGCGTGCCCAGTTCATGGAAATCTTCGTGCGCGCCTACAAGGACAGCGACGGCGACGGCATCGGCGACCTGAAGGGCCTGATGTCGAAACTCGACTATCTGCAGAGCCTCGGCGTCACCGGCCTGTGGCTGATGCCGGTCTATTCGTCGTCCGATCATGACCATGGCTATGCGGTCACCGACTATCGCGCCATCGAACCGGCCTATGGTTCGCTCGCCGATTTCGACAAACTGATCACCGAGGCGCACAAGCGCGGCATCGGCATCGTGCTCGACTATGTGATGAACCATTCATCGGCGGAAAACACGCTGTTCCTCGATGCCGTCAGCGACAGCGGCAATGCGCGGCGCGACTGGTATATCTTCAACGCCAGCAATCCCGGCTGGAACGGCTGGAGCGGCCCGAGCTGGCGGCCTTCCGGCGCCGGCTGGTATTACGGCGTCTTCTCCGACCAGATGCCCGATTTCAACCTGCGCAACCCCGATGTCATCGCTTACCATATGGACAATCTGCGTTTCTGGCTCAATCGTGGCGTCGATGGTTTCCGTTTCGATGCGGTTGAAACCCTGATCGAAAACGGCGGTTCGGCCTGGTATAACCAGCCGGAAAACCATGCCCTGCTGAAACAGGCGCAGACGGTCATCAAATCCTATCCCAACCGCTATATGGTCTGTGAAGCCCCTGACCATCCCTCCGATTATGCCGCCACGACAAGCTGCGGCGGGGCCTTCGCCTTCTTCCATGGCGGCGACATCAAGACGACAGCGACCTCCGGCCAGCTTAATGCCGGACTGGCGGCCTATCTCAGCGCCACCGACCGGACACGGCTGCCGCTGTTTATTTCCAACCACGATTCCTTTGCCGGCGCGCGTCCGTGGCCGGACCTCGGCGCCCGCAGCGATTCCCGGATCGCCGCCGCCATCGAAATCCTCGCCTCGGATACGCCCTTCGCGCTTTACGGCGAAGAGATCGGCATGGCCGATAACAGCGAGGGCGGCGACGCCGGTATCCGCGTCCCCATGAGCTGGGACGCCACCTCTCCCGCCGCCGGATTCTCGGCTGCATCGCCCTTCCGCGCCTTGTCGGCCAACTACCTGACCCATAATGTCGCCGCTCAGGATGGCGCAGCCGGTTCCCTGCTGGAAACCTATCGCTCGCTCTATGCGGTCCGCACGGCCTGGCCGGTGCTGCAATCCGGCGACCTGACCCTGAAATCCGCCGCTGGTGATTCAAGTCTGGTCTTCTTGCGCAAGCAAGGCGGACAAACCGCCGTGGTGATCATGAACCTCTCGGCCGGCGCTCAGGTCATCACCGCGGATACCGGGCTGCCGGCGGCCGCCTTTACCGGCATCTATCCGGTGGCGGGCGGCGCCTATGCCAGCAACGGCGCGGGCAAGGTTTCGCTCACCGTGCCCGCCCAAGGGGTGGTGATCCTGTTGACGCCCTGATAAATACATTTGAAACCAAATTGACCGGATACGCTGCCTGTGGGAACACTATCGCCACAGGCAGCGTTTTTTTGGCCTGAACGCGTGTGCCCGCCACTGCAAATTGCGGCAGGATGCGGGAATAACAGGAACGCCGGAATGAACCGCCAGAGCGCATCAGATATAGCCAGCCCCCGGATGCCCTCCGCCCTGAGCGTCACCGATCTGTTCTCCATCGGCATCGGCCCCTCCAGTTCGCATACGGTAGGCCCCATGCGGGCGGCGGTCCATTTCGCCGAACAGGCCGCCAGCCATGGCCAGCCGTCACGGGTCGTCTGCAAGCTTTATGGCTCCCTGGCCCTGACCGGCAAGGGACACGCCACGGATACCGCCATCCTCGTAGGCCTCAGCGGCTGGTTGCCGGACCGTATCGATCCGGAGGCCATCGCGCCGCTGGTGACGGAAATCCGCGCCACGCAAAGCCTGAAACTGGCGGGCCTTTATGACATTATCTTCGATCCCGAAACCGACCTGCAATTCATGATGGGTCAATTCCTGCCCGAACACTCCAACGGCATGGTGTTCGAGGCGACCTATCCGCACGGCAAGCCCTTCACGGCCACCTATTTCTCCGTGGGCGGCGGGGCGATCACCGGCGATACCGTGGTGGCCCATTCCAGCAATATCACCCTGCCCCGGCCTTACGCTTCCGGCGCCGAACTGCTGGCGATCTGCGCCGCTGAAAACCTGTCCATCGCCGAGGTGGTGGCGAAAAACGAACTGGCCTTCCGCGCGGAATCCGACACCCATGCCTTTATCGATCAGGTGCGCGACGCCATGATGGCCAGCATCAGGCGCGGCATCTCGCTAGAAGGCACGCTGCCGGGCGGGTTGAACGTCAAGCGCCGCGCCAGGGCGATGAAGGAACGGCTGGAGGAACGCGGCCCGCGCATCGATCCGTCGCATATTTTTGAATGGGTCAGCCTCTATGCCCTGGCGGTCAACGAGGAAAACGCCGCCGGCGGACGCGTCGTCACCGCCCCTACCAATGGCGCGGCGGGGGTGCTTCCGGCGGTCATCAAATATTACGAAACCTTCGTGCCCGGCGCCACGAAAGAAGGCAACCGCACCTTGCTGATGACGGCGGCGGCCATCGGTTTCCTCTACAAGACCAACGCCTCGATTTCGGCGGCCGAAATGGGTTGCCAGGGAGAGGTCGGCGTCGCCTGCTCGATGGCGGCGGCGGGCCTGTGCGCGGCGCTCGGCGGCACGCCCGGACAATGTGAAAACGCCGCCGAAATCGGCATGGAGCACAATCTCGGCCTGACCTGCGATCCGATCGGCGGTCTTGTGCAGGTGCCCTGCATCGAGCGCAACACCATGGGCGCCATCAAGGCGATCAACGCCACCTACCTGGCGCTGAACGGCGACGGCCACCACATCGTCTCGCTCGACGCGGTGATCGAGACGATGCGCCAGACCGGCGAGGATATGCGCGCCAAGTACAAGGAAACGAGTCTGGGCGGGCTGGCGGTGAATGTGGTGGAGTGCTGAAGTCTTACAGACGTTACCCTGAGTTCAGCGGCGGACGGCGAAGGGACGGCGCCGGCGCTGATTTCGTCTGTGCGCGTCTGCTCAATGCCAGTTCGGCGCGGGCGGCTTCGATATCGTCGGTTAAATCGACATAGGTGACTTTCGGTCCGGATTGAAACCTGTTCAGGAAAGTCTCCGCTGGCTGGCATTCCGGCCCGGCGGTTTTTTGCGGGCGGGCCGAACTCCCATCAGTCGCAGGGACCGGAGGCACAGTCTTTGTGACGTTTTGAGCGGCCTCCCACCATTGGCCCAGATCGCGGCGGCGTTCATCGCCCCACTTCAGCGTATTGGCCAGGGAAACCTGCGCCTTGATCGCGGCTTCCTCATGAGTGGCGCGTTCGGCTTCGGCCTTGCGCGAGTCCGGCTTCTGGCGCTCGGCGCGGTCGCAGCGGCTATAGACGCGCTCGATAACAGCGGCCACGCGCACGGCCTTCTCGACGCCCGGCAGGTCTTCGGGATCATCCATGGCGGTGATCCTGAGCAGCATCCGGTCGGCGAAGGCGCGCAAAAGTTCGCGCCGTTCCTCCGGGGTCAGTTTTGCCTGTGCTGTACGGTCATCCAAAGCCATCCGTACAGAATGCAACGGAAAAATGGGAGGGGGATAGATTTGGGATGAAAGGCAATTCGAGCGGCGAAAAATGACGTGACGGCTGTCATCGTCATTCCGGCAACACACTTCAATCCCGTTTACCCGCATGTTATTACCGCACGGCAAGGCAGCAGACGGATGCCTGGTTTATAATCATGGGGACAGAAAAATTATGGGCGGACTGTGGTTAAGATTCATCAATCGTTTAAACGGGACCTTCCGCCCTCTCCTCACACTCGGCTATTCGATCGCTGACCGGGCGGGTCGGAAGACAGGTCCGGCCCGCGCTTTGCTTGCGGCGGCGGCGGAACGGCTGACCATGCCATTCAAGAAGGACCTTGATCTCTATTCGCGCCTCGGCTTCACGCTTTTGCTGGATCGATCGTCGATCGTGGATGCGAGCGTGATCCAATACGGAGAATGGGAGGCGGCCCAGCTGGATTTTCTGAAACGCCTGATGGAGGTTTATCGCAGCGACAAGGAAAATATCTTTCTCGATATCGGCGCCTATTGGGGTCTGTATAGCCTGGTTGCGCAACGGACCGGTATATTTAGCCAGATACTGGCTTTTGAATCCGATCGGCATAATCTGGCGCAACTGCAATCGAGCCTGCTGCTGAACCACATGTCCGGTCAGGTCACCGTTTTCCATAATGCCGTAAGTCATACCAACGACATAATATACGTTATGGACAGTTTGGGGCATCCAACCGGTAACCGGGCCGGGGTTGGGGTTGTCGATAAGTCTCTCGGTCTGCCCACGGCGGAAGTGGCGAGCATCACGATAGATTCATTGCTTCATTTTTCCAGACGTAATCTGGTGATCAAGATAGATGTGGAAGGACATGAGCAATATGTTCTGGCGGGCATGGCGCATACTCTCCGCAACAACCGTGTTATCATGCAGATAGAGGTCTTTGAACCGCAACAGGCCGCGGTTTTTCCCTTGCTGGAAACGCTCGGTTTGCGCCAAATTCACCACATCGGATTTGATTTCTTTTATACAAACATCAGTCCTGACGTGCTGGGTCTGTAGGCCGCGCATTCTTTTACAAACCATTCGTCGTCGAATTCTTTCGCGCGTTTCAGAGATATAAGACGCCTGAGACGAATGGGCATGAGCGGCCTCGCCTGCGGAACCGGGAGTTAGCTACAGTTCGAGAAGGCGACAAATGAAACTGAATAAGCGGTTGCGCCGGGTGAGAAAAGACAAGTAAGAACCCCCACCACCATCCGGCTTCGCCAGATGGTCCCCCTCCCCATCGCAGATGGGAGGTACAAGATACTGGAGTTTCCCTTGGATCTGAACCCGATCATGCTGGCCGCCGGCGCCGAGATCATGCGCATCTACGCCACGGATTTCACCGTCACGACAAAGGACGATGCCTCGCCGGTGACCGAGGCCGACCGGAAGGCCGAGGCCATTATTCTGGAAGGCCTGAAACATCTGGCTCCCGGCATTCCGGTCATCGCCGAGGAGGAGGCCGCCGCCGGCCGTTTCCCCACAACCGCCGGCACCTTCTTCCTGGTCGATCCGCTCGATGGCACCAAGGAGTTCATTTCCAAAAACGGTGAGTTCACCGTCAATATCGCCCTGATCGAGGATGGAAAGCCCGTCCTGGGCGCGGTCTATGCCCCGGCCCTGAACAAAATCTACTGGGGATCCGCCGGCAAGGGCGCCTTCATGGCCGAGGTGAGCGATGGCCTTATCGGCGAAGCCCGGTCCATCAAGGTGCGTCAGCCGGACGGCGGCCTGATCGCGGTCGGTTCCCGTTCGCATGGCGGCGCGGAAACGCAGGCATATCTCAAGGCCTATACGGTCGCCGATTTTGTCGCCGCCGGATCGTCCCTGAAATTCTGCCTGATCGCCGAAGGGCTGGCCGACATCTATCCGCGCATGGGCCGCACCATGGAGTGGGATACGGCGGCGGGTGATGCGATCCTGCGCGCCGCCGGCGGACGGGTGGAAACCCTGGACGGCCAGCCGCTGAAATACGGCAAGCGGTTTCAGGATCCGCGCTCAAGCAGCGTCAGCGGCAGCGCGGACTATTATGACGGGGATTACGCCAATCCGCATTTTGTGGCGTTCGGCCAGGTGGACCGCGCGCCCTCATAATTAGCCTAAATCAGCTTTTGCAGATATCGCCCGTAGTCGCTTTTACCGAGACGCGCGGCAAGGACGGTCAATTGCGCGTCATCGATGAAACCGCGACGCCATGCGACCTCTTCCGGGCAGGCGATTTTCATGCCCTGCCGCTTTTCCAGGACCCGCACGAAATCGGCGGCGTCCAGCAGACTGTCGGGCGTGCCGGTATCGAGCCAGGCATACCCCCGGCCGAGCGGCTTGACGCTTAAGGCGCCGCGTTCCAGATAGGTTCGGTTGACATCGGTTATTTCCAGTTCGCCCCGCGCCGAAGGCTTGAGATTGGCGGCGATATCGACCACCTGATGATCATAGAAATAAAGTCCGGTTACAGCCCAGTTCGAGCGCGGCCTCAACGGCTTTTCTTCGATCGACAGAGCCTGGAAGTTCGCATCGAATTCGATCACGCCATAGCGTTCCGGGTCGGAAACCTGATAGGCGAAGACGCTGGCGCCGGACGTAAGGGCCGCTGATTCCTCCAGAAAACCGGAAAGCGACGGACCGTAATAGATATTGTCGCCCAGGATCAGGCAGGACGGCTCACGGCCGACGAAATCGGCCCCGATGATATAGGCCTGGGCCAGCCCTTCGGGATTCGGCTGTTCGGCATAGCTCAGCCGGATGCCCCATTGCCCGCCGTCGCCGAGCAGCTTCTGGAATTGCGGCAGGTCATGCGGGGTCGAGATGATCAGGATGTCGCGGATGCCGGACATCATCAGCGTGGACAGCGGATAATAGATCATCGGCTTATCGTAGATCGGCATCATCTGCTTGGAAGCGCCGATGGTCATCGGGTGCAGGCGCGAACCGCTGCCGCCGGCCAGGATTATGCCTTTCATTATACCCCCTCCTTGAGCAGTTGATCGAGGCAGGCGTCGAGCGACTCTTGCCACGGATCGAGCCGCAGTCCGTAAATATCGTCAAGTTTGTCGCCGTTGAGGCGCGAATTGGCCGGGCGTTTTGCCGGCGTCGGATAAGCCGCCGTGGCAATCGGGTTGACCCGGACCGGCCGCCGGCCACGGGCTTCGGCGCCCGCGAAAATGGCCGTGGCGAAGCCGGCCCAGGTGGTTTCGCCGTGACCGGTCAGGTGGAAGGTGCCGCGGATCATCGGATCGCGGTCGATGACCACCTGCTGGGCGATGGCCAGCAGGGCGCGGGCGATTTCCGGCGCATAGGTCGGGCAGCCATGCTGGTCGGCCACCACATTGAGTTCGTCGCGGGTTTCGCCCAGGCGCAGCATGGTTTTGACGAAGTTATAGCCGTAAGGGGAATAGACCCAGGCGGTGCGCAGGATGACATGGTTGTCGGTCGCGGCGCGAATCTGGTCCTCGCCCGACAGCTTGGTCTGGCCATAGACGCTGACCGGCGCGGGCGGGTCGGTTTCGTCGTAGGCGCCGTCCTTGTCGCCGGCGAAGACATAATCCGTCGACAGATGCAGTATGGGAATATCCAGTTCCGCCGCCAGCCGGGCCAGCGCGCCGGGCGCGTCGCCATTGACCTTCTGAGCCAGGCCGGGTTCGCTCTCGGCCTTGTCCACCGCCGTATAGGCCGCCGAGGAGATGATGACGTGCGGATCGAGGCCGCGCACCGCCGCCTCGATCGTCTCCGGTTTCGACAGATCGACATCTGGCCGGCCTATCCGCACGATATCAAGCCCCAGCCGGTCGCCTTCGATCTGCAGGGCGGTATCGACCTGGCCATTTTTTCCGGTCACGAGAATGCGCATCGCCTAGGCCTTCAGCACACCGAGGCGTTCGCCGGCATAGACTCCGCCGCGCAGGGGACGCCACCAGGCTTCGTTGTCGAGATACCAGCGTACGGTTTTATCGATGCCGCTGTCGAAGTCTTCCCGCGCTTTCCAGCCCAGTTCGGTTTCCAGCCGGGTGGCATCGATGGCGTAGCGGCGATCGTGGCCGGGACGATCGGCCACGAAGCGGATCAGCCGGTCATGCGGCGCGTCTTGCGGACGCCGTTCGTCCATGAGGGCGCAGATGCGACGCACGACATCGATATTCGCGCGCTCGTTGCGCCCGCCGACATTATAGGTTTCCCCCAGCCGTCCCCTTGAACAGATGAGGTGCAGGGCGCGGGCATGATCCTCGACATACAGCCAGTCACGGATATGGCCGCCATCGCCGTAAACCGGCAATTCCCGGCCTTCCATGGCGTTGATGATATTGAGTGGAATCAGCTTTTCCGGAAAATGGTAGGGGCCGTAATTATTCGAGCAGTTCGAGACGACCACCGGCAGGCCGTAGGTGCGGTGCCAGGCCTTGGCCAGATGGTCGGAGGCCGCCTTCGAGGCCGAATAGGGCGAGGACGGATCGTAGGGCGTGGTTTCCGCGAACAGGCCGTCTTCGTCCAGGCTGCCATAAACTTCGTCGGTCGAGACGTGCAGGAAACGGAAATCCGCCTTTGCCGCGCCATCGAGGCCGTTCCAGTAATGGCGCGCGCCTTCCAGCAGGGAGAAGGTGCCCATGACATTGGTTTCGATGAAATCTTTCGCGCCGGTGATCGAGCGGTCGACATGGCTTTCCGCCGCCAGGTGCATGATACGGTCCGGCCGGAAATCAGCCATGACCTGGCTGACCTTCGGCAGGTCGCAGATATCGGCCCGGACGAAACGATAATTACGGGCGCCTTCGATCGGCTTCAGGGATTCCAGATTGCCGGCATAGGTCAGCTTGTCGAGATTGAGCACATCGGCGCCCACCTCGCCGACAAGATATCGGACCAGGGCCGAACCGATAAAGCCGGCGCCGCCGGTGACGAGAATACGCATCCAGTGATCGTGCCTTTACGACTTAAGCGATGCCAGAGAGGGCTGGTTTTTATCCTTAGCCGACAAAATCGCCGTGGCAATATCCATCGGCCATTCGATGCCGATATCCGGGTCATCGAAGGCTATGCCGGCGTCATTCGGCGCACTGTAGGGATTTGTGACCTTGTAAAAAACCTCCGTGTCCGGTTCCAGCGTGCAGAAGCCATGCGCGAAACCCGCCGGCACCCATAATTGCCCGCCACCGGCCGCCGTCAGGGTTTCGCCGATCCATTCGCCGAAGTGCGGCGACTCCGGGCGGATATCCACCGCCACGTCGAAAATGGCGCCTTTCAGGCAACGCACCAGCTTGCCCTGGGCAAACGGTTCGGTCTGGTAATGCAGGCCGCGGATCGTGCCGGTCTGCGCCGACAGGGACTGGTTATCCTGCACGAAGGTGACGTCCGCGACATGCTCGCGGAACCAGCCATCCTTGAAGGCCTCCATGAAGAACCCCCGTTCATCGCCGATGATCCTGGGCTGGACCAGGACCGGACCGGGTATGGCAAGCGCCTTGAATTGCATTATAGACCTTTTTGCCGTTTCTCGCGTTATACGCCCCCCTATGCAAGGCGTGTGCCGCTTTACCTGGCGACCGCATCTTAAGCCAGAGTTTAGACATTGTGGTTTGTTCGCCGCAAAGACTAAAGCTAGATAGGCCGCTCAATCTTCCAGATACACCCACACGGTGCGGGAAAAAAGGTTTTCTATGTCTGCTGAGCGAATGACCCACCTGAGACGCCTCGAAGCCGAGGCGATCTTCATCATGCGCGAGGTCGCCGCCGAGTTCAAAAATCCGGTCATGCTCTATTCGATCGGCAAGGATTCGTCGGTCATGCTGCATCTGGCCATGAAGGCGTTTTATCCGTCCAAGCCGCCGTTTCCGTTCATGCACGTCAATACGACGTGGAAATTCCGCGAAATGATCAAATTCCGCGACGACACCGCGGCGCGCCTGGGCCTGAACCTGATCAGCCACACCAATCAGGAAGGCGTGGCCAATAACGTCAATCCGTTCGACCACGGCTCCAACGTCTTCACCAATATCATGAAGACCGACGCCCTGAAGCAGGCCCTGACGGCGCACGGCTTCGACGCGGCCTTCGGGGGCGCCCGCCGCGACGAGGAAAAGAGCCGCGCCAAGGAGCGCATCTTCTCCTTCCGCACCGCCAATCACGGCTGGGATCCGAAGAACCAGCGCCCGGAACTGTGGAACCTCTACAATGCCCGCGTGAAGCCAGGGGAATCGATCCGCGTCTTCCCGATCTCGAACTGGACCGAGCTGGATATCTGGCAATATAGCCTGATGGAGAACAGCCCCATCGTGCCGCTCTATTTCGCCAAGAAGCGCCCGGTCGTGCAGCGCGGCGGCCAGTGGATCATGGTCGATGACGACCGCCTGCCGCTGACCCCCGGCGAAGTGCCGCAAATGAAATCCGTGCGCTTCCGCACGCTCGGCGACTACCCTCTCACTGCCGCCGTCGAATCCGAGGCTGCCACGCTGGAAGAGATCGTCGCCGAAATGCTGGTGGCCCGCACCTCCGAGCGCTCCGGCCGCCTGATCGATCACGATGAAGCCGGTTCGATGGAAAAGAAAAAACGCGAGGGTTACTTCTGATGAATGCGGTTGTTATGGAAGACGCCCTGGATACCCAGGCCCTGGTCGATTACCTGGCCACGCACGAAAAGAAGGACCTGTTGCGGTTCCTGACCTGCGGTTCGGTGGATGACGGCAAATCGACCCTGATCGGCCGCCTGCTCTACGATACCAAGCTGATCTTCGAGGACCAGCTGGCCAGCATCGAGAAGGACTCGAAAAAGCACGGCACGGTCGGCGACGATATCGACCTGGCCCTTCTGGTCGATGGTTTGCAGGCCGAGCGCGAACAGGGCATCACCATCGATGTCGCCTACCGCTTCTTCACCACGGACAAGCGCAAGTTCATCGTCGCCGACACCCCCGGCCATGAGCAATATACCCGCAACATGGCGACCGGCGCCTCCAATTCCGATCTCGCCGTCATCCTGATCGACGCCCGCAAGGGTATCCTGACTCAGACCCGCCGCCACTCGTTTATCGTGTCGCTGCTCTGTATCAAGCACGTCGTTCTGGCGGTCAACAAGATCGACCTGATGGATTACAGCCAGGACGTTTTCAACGAGATCGTCGCCGACTATCAGGCCTTCGCCGCCGATTTCGGTTTCGAGACATTGCAGGCCATTCCGATGTCCGCCCGTTATGGCGACAATGTGCTGGGCCGCAGCGACAGGATGCCGTGGTATAAGGGGCCGACCCTGGTCGAGCATCTGGAAACGGTGAAAATCGATCAGGACCAAAGCCGTAAGCCCTTCCGCCTGCAGGTGCAGTGGGTCAACCGTCCCGATCTGAACTTCCGCGGCTTCTCCGGCACCGTTTCCTCCGGCACGGTCCGTCCGGGCGATGAGGTTCTGGTGGCCCAGTCGGGCAAGTCATCGAAGGTCAGATCCATCGTCACCTATGACGGCGATCTGCCGAGCGCCGCCGCCGGTCAGGCCATTACCCTGACCCTCGAAGACGAAATCGATATCTCGCGCGGTGACGTGATCTCCGCCATCGGCAACCGTCCCGAAGTCTCCGACCAGTTCCAGGCCCGCCTGATCTGGATGAGCGAACAGGAACTGATTCCCGGCCGCACCCTGCTGATCAAGATCGGCGCCAGGACCGTTTCGGCGTCGGTGACCGAGATCAAGCACAAGACCGATGTCAACACCTTCGCCGATCTGGCCGCCAAGACGCTGAAACTCAATGAAGTGGCGCTGGTCAATATCGCGCTTCAGGAAGCCGTAGCCTTCGATCCTTACGCCGATATCCACGAAATGGGCGCCTTTATCGTCATCGACCGGGTGTCGAACCTGACGCTCGGCGCCGGTATGATCGAACACGGCCTCAGGCGCGCCACCAATGTTCACTGGCAAGCGCTCGACGTCAATAAGGCCACGCGCGCCGCCGCCAAAAGCCAGAAACCGGTCGTGCTGTGGTTCACCGGCCTTTCGGGCGCCGGCAAATCGACCATCGCCAACCTGGTCGAGAAAAAGCTGCTGTCACTCAGCCACCATACCTATCTGCTCGATGGCGATAATGTCCGCCACGGCCTGAACCGGGATCTCGGTTTCACCGACGCCGACCGCGTGGAGAATATCCGCCGCGTCGCCGAGGTATCGAAACTGATGGTCGATGCCGGGCTGGTGACGCTTGTCTCCTTCATCTCGCCCTTCCGCGCCGAACGCCAAATGGCGCGCGAATTGCTGGGCGAAGGCGAGTTCATCGAGATCTATGTGGCGACGCCGCTGGAAGTGGTGGAGAAGCGCGACGTCAAGGGGCTTTACGCCAAGGCCCGCGCCGGCGAGATCAGGAATTTCACCGGTATCGACAGCCCCTATGAAGCGCCGGAAGCCCCGGAACTGACACTCGACACAACGACGCAGACGCCGGAAGACCTGGCGGAACAGGTGGTCGCCTATATGCTCGACCACGGTTTCCTGGGTGATGGGCTGGATTATGTGATCTAGAGCACTTTCCGAAAAGTGTAATGTACTTTTCGGATTAAAAAGTGTGTTAAAACAATAAGTTAGCACGGCCGGCGAGGGTTTGAAGCCCCTCCGCCGCCTCCCCGATATTGGCCTCGGCCCATTTCTGGCCGGCATAATCCTCATAAACACCCTGGGGATCATCCACCGGGATAAGGTGTGATGTCACCTGGATGACGCACGCATTTGACGCCAGTTCCGGCGCCAGTCCCCAATCGGTCGTGATCACCTGGCGGCCGGATTGCAGCGCCTCGGCCAGGGTCAGGCCGAAGCCTTCCGAGCGATGCAATGACAAAAGCACGTCGATCGCCGCATAAAAATCGCCGAGGCCGATCCGCCGATCCTCTCCGTCAAACAACAGGATGCGCGTATCGGTCAGCGCCGCCGCCTTCAGGAGATCATGCCCGGCGGGATAAAGCGCGCAATCGTGGCAGCGCAGGATCAGACGCGCCGTATGATTTTCCGGGAATGCCTTTTGAAACGCCGCGATCGCCCCCAGCGGGTTCTTGCGCCAGAACCCGGACGCCATCGAAAAGGTGAAACCGGCAACGAATGCCTCAGCCTCTATGCCCAGGCTAGCGCGCGCCCTGGCAGCCTCCGCCGCGCTGACAGGCGTAAACGGATCGGCACCGATCGCGTTGGGCACGATCTTTATTGGCCGCGGTTCAGGCAGGACCGCCCCGATGGCTTCAGCCACGAAAGGCGTCGGCGCCCAGATTTCGTCGGCCCATTTCAGCGCCTTGCCCCAGTCCGAAGGGGCTTGCGCCAGTTCCCAGTGCCAGTAAGGCATGATCGCCGACCGGTTATAGGCCTCCCGACCCAGCTTGCTGAGAAAACGATTGAACAGCGGCGGCGCGGCATGGACGATGATATCGGTCGGCGCGAAGGTCCGCATCTCTTTGAAACCGCCGGTATCATCACGTTCGATATCCGTCACCAGCCGCAAGGCGGTGGCCATGTCCATTCGGAAAACCGGGATGTCCCTGGCCTCGAAATCCATCGCCATCAGGTCGGCGGCGCGTTGCAACCCGCAACGCACCGAGAAAAGGCCGGCGATGGCGACGCGCTCACCACGGTATGCGCGCCGGACTTTTACCGGTGCATAGCGGATATGCGGACTGCCGAAATGGTAGTCGTTCGACAGACCGATAATCGCATCGCGCAGACCCTTTGGCAGGAGGCGGGTGAAGCCGGTTCCAAACATATTACACCGCGATGATGGTTTTAGCGCATCCGATAAAGGTGAATCTATCCAAAATTATTTCGCTCTGCTTTAGACGGAATGACTTGCCGGGCGATGTAATGGTTTCGGAGACCTGATGACAGTGACCAGGCGACGAAGGCTCGGAACAGATTCGGATTGTGGTGGTGGGTTTACCTCTTCTTCGGTTTGTTGTTTGAGGCGTTCGACATAAGCCTCGGCTATGGTCTGGAATTGCTTTTCATCGAATATTTCGACAGCGAGTTCAGGTGTCTCGATCAGTTTTTCCATTATGGCCTGCATTCT
>Ga0153956_1002059_pt1 | contig 15729 bp, 16 predicted proteins | sample TSFL040MetaG_FD_104704 | JGI IMG/M metagenome (GOLD analysis project Ga0153956, IMG submission 104704) | Attine ant fungus gardens microbial communities from Florida, USA - TSFL040 MetaG | ecosystem: Host-associated > Fungi > Mycelium > Unclassified | place: USA: Florida, Wekiwa Springs... | reverse complement strand
GATTTCTCAACGTTTCCCGGCTTCCGCATCTGGAGCCGATACTGGCGAAACGCGAATGGCTGGCCGGCACATTCTCCATCGCCGATATCCTGATGGTGGACGTGCTGCGTCTCGTCGATCGCTTCGATGGATTGGCGAAGTTCCCCGCCTGCAGCGCCTACGTCGCCCGCGCCACCGCGCGCCCCGCATTCCGGAAAGCTTATGACGACCAGATGGCCCACTTCGCGGCGGCGGATAAAGCGGCGTCCTAGTACTTCCCCATGAACACCGGGCTGGCGAGCAACATCACAAGCCCGATGCCGACCTTGAAGAGACCGTCCACGAACCACGCGGCGGAAATCGGATAGGAGGGCGCGCGCCACGCCATGCCCGCATTGGCGAGGCAGAGCAACCCCAACGCCATGATCGGCAGGCCGAATGTCGGGATCATGATCAGGAAATGCGCGCCAACAATTGCCAGGCTCGCAAGCAACAGAGGCCGTTCCCCCAGAGGTCGCACGCGCGGCATGATCAGGCGAAAGGCGATGACTTCCGCGATGATCGCGGCCGCGAAGAATGCGATTTGAAGGGTGGTGGGCGGCGGCAATCCGCGCAGATATTTTCCACCCAGCACGATGGCCGCGATGCCGAGCGCCAGACCGAGCCACACCAGTGTCATGCGGAAGGGTCGGATGAGCGCACCCAGCAATATGCCCGCGCCTATTGGCAGGAAGAATAAACCACCGCCCGGAATGAACGGAAATTCGTGAACGTAAGACGCCGGAATCAACATTGTGTTCTGCCCCCGCAACACAACGCTCACCATAACGGCTCATTTGTTTGCGCGCGCGAAACTTGAGCAACCGCGCGCGCGCGACCGGATGAAATTCCCGCAATGTCGCTGTTTCCCGCCGGCGAAATGCTCCGTGTGGACTTCACCGTCCTGGCCGAAACAGACGGCGCGGTGGCCGAGAGGGTGACGACGTAACCCGCGCAGCCCGCCTAGGCGATCTTGCGGGAGAAGTGGCGATGGGATTAGCGCGGATATGCGAATTTCGCCTTTTCTCCGATTCCGCTATCTTCCCGCCATGGACTGGGGCGCTTGGGGAGAGCGGATCGCGGACGGCGCGAACCGCTACTGGAACGGCAGCGGCGAAAAAAAGCCGTGGCTGCGTCGCGTGTTCGCGGTGATCCTGTTCCTGCTGATCCCAGGGCCGATCTTTTACCTGCTTCTCTTCCGCTTCCTGCCGATCCCCTTCACGCCGGAAATGGTCGTCAACATCGTCACCCTGAATGAGACCCACTATTCGTGGGCGGGCGACAGCGTCTCGCCTTATCTGAAGCAAGCGGTGATCGCATCGGAGGATCAGAAATTCTGCTTCCACCACGGCTTCGACTGGGTGGAGATCAACCACGCCATCAAGACCCACGAGCGCCATCCCAAGCGCAAGCTCCGCGGTGCCTCCACCCTCAGCCAGCAGACCGCGCGGACGCTGTTCCTGGTTCCGTGGCGCAGTTGGGTGCGCAAGGGCGTGGAAGCCTATCTCACGGTGCTCATGGAATTCTTCTGGCCGAAGGATCGTATTCTGGAAGCCTATGTGAACACCGTCGATTTCGGTCACGGCAACTACGGCGCGGAAGCGGCGGCGCAGAGCTATTTCCACATTCCGTCCTCAGCGCTGAACCCCTATCAGGCGGCGCGCCTGGCGGCGGTACTGCCGGATCCGGATTACTACAAGGCCGTCCAGTCCGGGCCCTATGTTACGCGCCGGACAGGCACGATCGTCGGGCGGATGGGGCAGGTACGCCGAGACGGCCTGGCGGCCTGCGTTCAGCACTAGGAGCCCGCCAAGTCTTTCACTAGATTGCGCGAATCATGCGCAAGCTGACCCATCTCACGCTCTCGCCTCCGTCGCGCTTTGTGCGGTTGGTTGTCGGCGAGAAACGCCTGAGCGTCGATCTGGTGACGCCGGAGGATCTCTTCGGCCATCTGCCGGTATTCGTCGATCTCGATGGCACGCGCTGCGAAGGGCTGTGGGCCATCGTCGACCATCTGGAAGGTTGTTATCCTGATCAGCCGCTGACGCCGGAAAGCCCGAACGCGCGCGCGGAATCGCTGCGGCTGCTGGATTGGGCGATGGGCCCGCTGATGGAAGGCGTCACGCGCAAGATCGTGTTCGAGAAGGGCTCGCAGCGTTATACCGGCGCGCCGGTCACGCGCGCACCGGAGATGGATGTCGTGCGCAAGGGGCGTGAAGCCTTGAAGCCGATCCTCGCCAAGCTGGGTGAAGCGGCGGAGATGAACGGCTATCTGGCTTCCCGCGAAGTCTCGCTGGGCGATCTCGCCGTCGCGGCGCATCTTTCCGCGCTGGATTATTTCGGCGAAGTGCCGTGGAACGATTTCGCTGCGATCGCCGAATGGTACATGCGTATGAAATCGCGTCCGTCGTTCCGTTCGCTGCTGAACGATCGCGTGCCGGGCCAACCTCCCGTCTCGCATTATTCTGATCCCGATGCCTGACCTTCGCGCGCAGATCCGTGCCCGTGCGCTCAGCGAAGGGTTCGACGTCGTGCGCTTTGCCAAAGCCGAAGCGCCGCCCAACGCCGCCGAAGCATTGGCCTCGTTCATCGGCAAGCAGCGCCACGGCACGATGGACTGGATGGAGCGCAATGCGGATCGCCGCGCCGATCCGAAAACGCTTTGGCCGGAGGCGAAGACAGCCATCGTTCTGGGCATGAACTACGGCCCGCGCAACGGCTATTTCGATCGTGCGATCCCTGCCGATCGCGCCGCGATTTCGGTCTATGCGCAGAACGACGATTATCACGACATCGTCAAAGCGAAGCTCAAGAAGCTTGGCGGCTGGATCGCGCAAGATTTCAAGGCCGATGTGAAGGTTTTCGTCGATACAGCGCCTGTGATGGAAAAGCCCCTGGCGCAAGTGGCGGGTGCAGGCTGGCAGGGCAAGCACACCAACCTCGTCTCGCGGCTCTATGGTTCGTGGCTGTTCCTCGGCTCGGTATTCACGACGCTGGAGCTTTCGCCGGACGAAGGCGAAGTCGATCACTGCGGCGGATGCCATCGCTGTCTCGATGTCTGTCCAACGGATGCCTTCCCAGCGCCGTATCAAATCGATGCGCGGCGCTGCATCTCCTATCTCACCATCGAGCACAAGGATCATATCCCGCTCGAATTCCGCGAGAAGATGGGCAACCGCATCTATGGTTGCGACGACTGCCTTGCGGTGTGTCCGTGGAACAAGTTCGCCAGCCTCGCGCGCGAAATCCGTTTGCGCGCCCGCGCGGAACTGGTGCAGCCGAAATTGTCCGAACTGGCAAAACTGGGCGATGCCGAATTCCGCGAGATCTTTCGCGGCTCGCCGATCAAGCGCATCGGCCGCGACCGCTTCGTGCGCAATGTGCTGATCGCTGTCGGCAATTCGGGCGATGCGGCGCTGATTCCGAATGTGGAAGAGCTGTTGACCGATCCATCGCCGCTCGTTCGCGCGATGGCGGTTTGGGCGCTGGCGAAACTTGCACCGGAGCGCGCGGCAGCACGCGCGAGCTCTGACGCGAAAACGGAAATCGACGCCGGCGTTCTGGAAGAATGGGCTAGGGCTTTGCCGGCTTCGCAGGCGCCGGCTGATTGAGCAGGTTCAACCGGTCGCGCGCGGTGGCCGCCGCGCCGCTGCGCGGCGATTGCGAGACGACCGCCTGCCAATCCGCTTTCGCGCCTGCCTGATCGCCGGCCTCCATCTTGAAATCGCCGCGCATCTGCAGCGCTTCGGCATTCGACGGCGAGAGCTTGAGCGCCTGATCGATATCCGCGCGTGCATCGGTCTTCTTGCCGAGCGCGTGGCGCGCGCTGGCGCGCAGCACCAGAATGTCCGTGCGGCTGGGCGCGAGCTTCAGCGCAGCAGTGAGATCATTGTCCGCTGAAATCCAGTCCGGCTTCAGCGCGAACGCGCGTGCGCGGTCCAGATAAAGATCGGCATCTCGCCCACTGAACGCTATGGCCGCCGTGAACGATGCCTGGGCGTTATCGGCTTTGCGCGCGAGCAGCCACGCGTTACCGGCCTGATCGTAAAGGTCTGCGCGGTCGGCGGAGGTGGCAGCCGATCGTGCCAATGAATCGAGCTTGGCACCGGCGTCGGCATAGCGATGCAGCGCGACCATAGCCACGGCCTCGCAATGGATCGCGGAGCCGCCGCCGCCGTTCTTCTCCCAGTCGGTCGCAGCGTTCAGTGCATTCTGCGGTGCCGTGCGGATGAGAAGCAGGCAATTGTCATAGCGGTTCTGGCCGCCGATGGAGGCATCGTCCAGAACCGAGACCTGCGCGGCCGCGGGGACTGCAGCGAGAATCGCGACTATAGAGAAAAGGAGAAAGCGCATAGGATGTAGAAAAGCGGCCCGGTCGCGCGAAAGCAAGCGGTGAGGACCTGACTTCGCGGACAGACTTCCCGTTCGCCTTCAAATAGGCAATTGTGCCGCCCCCGATTTGTGGATCGCCTCGTGTCGTCATCCGGTCAGTCTTCGAAACCTGTAATCCTGCAGGTCATCCCCGCTTTGGATACGGGCGGCGCGGAGCGCACCACGCTCGACGTCGCGGCGGCGCTCGTGCGCGAAGGCTTCACCGCGCTCGTGGCATCTCGCGGTGGGCGGCTGGAAGACGAGTTGGCGAAATCCGGTGCGGAACTCGTCCGCATGAATGCAGCCTCGAAGTCACCGCGAATCATGTTGTCGAACGCGCTGGGCCTTCGCGATCTGATCCGCAAGCGGAACGTGAAACTGATCCATGCGCGTTCGCGCGCCCCGGCGTGGAGTGCGCTCACTGCCGCGAGCATGGCGGATATTCCGTTCGTCACGACCTATCACGGCATCTACAACGCCGGGAATCCGCTGAAGCGGTTCTACAATTCGGTGATGGTGCGTGCCGACGCGGTGATCGCCAATTCGCAATGGACCGCCGATCACATCCTGCGCGAACACAAGCGAAAGCCGAAGCGGCTTGTGGTCATCCCGCGCGGCGTCGATCTGGAGGTTTTCGATCCGGGCGCGATATCGCCCGATCGCACGACGCGGATGCGCAAGGATTGGGGCGTCGGCGAAGCGGATTTCGTTGCGCTGCTTCCCGGCCGTCTCACGCGCTGGAAAGGGCAGGGCGTGCTCATCGATGCGATGGCCCGGCTCAAAGACCAAGGCAGGCTCGGCAATGCCCGCGCGGTGTTCGCCGGCGACCCGCAGGGCCGCGACGACTACGAAAAGGAATTGCGGGAGAAGATCGCTGCGGCGGGGCTCTCAGAACATGTCTTCATTGTCGGTCATGTCAGCGACATGGCGACGGCCTATGCGGCATCCGATGTGGTGATATCGGCGTCCACCGACCCGGAAGCATTCGGCCGCGTGGCGGCGGAAGCCTCGGCGATGGCCAAGCCGGTGGTCGCCGCAGACCATGGCGGCGCGCGCGAAACGGTGCTGACCAACGTCTCCGGCTTCCTCGTTCCGCCGGGCGATGCTGTCGCGCTGGCGCAGGCGCTGGAGAAGGTGATCGCCACCCCGCCGCATGGCCGGGTGAACATGGGCATGGCGGGGCGCGCCCACATCATTCGCAATTATTCGCGCGAACGCATGTGCCGCGAAACGATCGAACTCTATCGCTCCCTGATTGCCACCTGAGGCGGGTGGACCGGCGTCGCTCATCTGCTAGGCTCGATTCACAGGCCGGGAGGGACTCATGAAAATCGGTTTCGCGCGTTACGCCTTGTTGGCGGTGTTTTCGTTGCTTGCGGTTACGATCATCGCGCCTCTGGCGCACGCGCAGCCCGTGGCCGCGCCGACATCGCAGGTGCATGTTGCGCCGTTGCCGCCGCTAGGAACGCCGGCAACCACGCGCGCGTTCGATGCCGAAAAAGCGACGAATGCCTATCTCGCGCAGGTCAGCGGCGAAGCGCGCGCGAAGTCGGACTCCTATTTCGAAGGCGGCTACTGGCTCACGCTTTGGGATGCGCTTTACGCCATAGCGGTTTCGGCGCTGCTGTTGTGGAGCAAATTCTCCGCCGGCGTCCGCAACTGGGCGCAGGCGCGAACGCGTTCGCGCTTCTGGCAGGTATCGATCTATGTGGCGGTCTATTTCGTCGCCGTCGCGGTGCTGTCGTTCCCGCTCACGGTTTACGAGGCTTTCTTCCGCGAACATGCCTATGGCCTTTCCAACCAGAACTTCGCCCAATGGTTCGGCGACTTCATCAAAGGGCAGGGCATCGGCCTCGTGGCGTCGGTGATCGGGCTGACGATCATCTATTCTGTGATCCGCGCCACGCCGCGCTTCTGGTGGGCATGGGGCACGCTGGTGGTGATCGTGTTCGCCATGATCATGGCGGTGATCGAGCCGGTGTTCATCGCCCCGGTGTTCAACAACTACAAGCCGCTCGCGGAAAGCCCGCTGAAGGAGAAGATACTCTCCATCGCGCGGTCGGAAGGCATTCCGGCGAAAAACGTCTATGAGTTCGATGCGTCGCGCCAGACCAAGCGCATCTCCGCCAACGTCTCCGGCTTCCTTGGCACCACGCGCATTTCGCTGAACGACAACCTGATGAATCGCAGCACACCGCGCGAGATCATCGCGGTGCTGGGCCATGAGATGGGCCACTATGTGCTGGACCACACCGTGCGGCTGCTGATGATGCTGGGCCTTCTGTTCTTCGTCGGCTTTGCCTTCGTGGCGTGGGGCTATCGCATCCTGACGGGAATCTTCGGCGGCAATTGGGACGTGCGAACGATCGAAGATCCCGCCGGCCTTCCGGTCCTGATGGCGCTGATGAGCTTTTTCTTCCTTGTTGCCACGCCGGTGCAGAACACCATCTCGCGCACCACCGAAGCGCAGGCCGACCTCTTCGGCGTGAATGCCGTGCGCGAGCCGGATGCCTTCGCGCAGGCGGCGCTGCAGCTCAGCGAATACCGCAAGCTCGATCCGACGCCGCTGGAAGAAGCGATTTTCTACGATCATCCGTCGGGGCGCAGCCGCATCCACATGATGATGCAGTGGAAGGCGGAGCATCTGAACGACTGGGACATCAAGAACGGCCCGAAGTCGCCGCAATAGATGCGCGTGTTTTGGCGTATGGCGTTTTGCCTGCTGATCCTGTCCGGATCGGCGGGCAAGGCGTTTGCCGACGGCGCACCGTTCTCGCTGCCGGACACCAAAGTGCTCGACTTCACGACGAAGGATGGCGCCCGGTCGTTCCGGTTGCTGATCGGGCTGCCGCGCGATTACGAGAAGCGCACGAACGAACGCTTCCAGACGATCTATCTGCTGGACGCAGATTATGCGTTTCCGCTGGGGCAGGAGATGCTGCGCCACGCCACCGATCGCGGGCAACTCAAGGAAGCGATCATCGTCGGCATCGGCTACCCGGCGGGCGACCGCGATCTGGATCGCTATGTGCAGAACCGCACGCGCGATTACACGCCGTCCTACGATCCGCAGGAGCAGAAGGATTCCGGCGGCGCCGACGCATTCCTGAAAGTCCTTCGGACGGAGCTGGTGCCCTATATCGACGCCGATTTCCGTACCGATCCGCACGACCGCATGATCGTCGGCCACTCCTTCGGCGGGCTTTTCGCCACCTATGCGATGCTGTCCGCGCCGGGATTGTTCCAGCATTTCCTCGTGGTCAGCCCCTCTCTCTGGTATGGCGACAGGATGATTTTTGCGTTGGCCGCAGGCTATGCGAAGCAGCACACATCGCTGACGGCGGATGTGTTCTATGGCATCGGCTCTTTCGAGAACCATCCCGATCTGGCCATGGTGGATGACATGAAAGCCTTCGACGCTGAGCTTACCGCCGCACACCTTGCGGGATATCATTCAACATCGATGGTGTTCGACGGCGACATCCACAATTCGGTGTTTCCGGCCGCGCTTGAGCGCGGGCTTCGCGTGCTGGACAACTTCGCCGGCGAAGCGGCCGGCAACAAACTCGAGAAAAACCTGCCGAAATGAATGGTTTCTCCCAATCCGTCGGCCGCCCCGGTGCACCGCTCCATGCCGCGGCACACAGCCATCATCCCTGGCCGGACGTGACGCTCGCCGCGCAGGAGCAGGCATGGCGCGATGCGGCGCGATTGCTCGACGGCAAATGGGACCACGTATTCTCCCATGTGATCCCCGCGGCGCAGAAGCACATCGCGCGGCGGCTCAATCTTCCCGATCCGGCGACGATCGCCTTCGGGCCAAACACCCATTCGTTCGTGCTGCGGTTGTTGTCCTGCCTTCCGGCGAAGCCGCGGATTCTCACCACCGGTTCGGAGTTTCACAGCTTCACGCGGCAGATCGCGCGGCTGGAGGAAGACGGGCTGGTGCAGGTGACGCGCGTTGCGACGGAGCCGTTCGACACGTTCGAGGATCGCTTCGCCGAAGCGGCGGCTAAGGGCGGCCACGATCTGGTGTTTCTCAGCCAGGTGTTCTTCGACTCCGGCTTCGCCGTGACGGACATGGCGAAGATCGTGGACGCGGTGCCCGGCAAGGACACCTTCATCGTCGTGGACGGCTATCACGGCTTCATGGCGGTGCCGACGGATTTCTCCGCGCTGGCGAACCGTTCGTTCTATCTCGCGGGCGGCTACAAATACGCCATGGCGGGCGAGGGTGCCTGCTTTATCCATTGTCCGCCCGGCTATGGCCCGCGCCCGCGCGATACCGGCTGGTATGCGGGCTTCTCCGCGCTGGAGAGCGTGGGCGGCGGTGTCTCTTACGCCGCTGACGGCAGCCGCTTTTTCGGCGCGACCTTCGATGTGTCGGCGCTCTATCGCTTCAACGCGGTGCAGGGCTGGCTGGCGGAAGAAAAGATGCGCGTGATGGACATGCTGGCGCATGTCCGCATGATCGAGCACATCTTCCTCGCCGAATTGAAGCCCGGCCGAAACGATGTCGATCCGTCGATGCTGATGGTGAAGAACCACGCGAAGCGCGGCCGCTTCCTCTGCTTTCGCACCGAAGCGGCTGGCAAGATCTCGAAAACGCTCGCGGAGCAAAGCATCATCGTGGATCACCGGGGTGACCGGCTGCGCATCGGCTTCGGCATCTATCACGACGAAAGCCACACGCAGAAGCTGGCGCGGGCGTTGCGGCGATGAGCGGGACGCGGATTGAATTAAACCAAAACGAAATCGTCATGGCCCGCAAAAGTGGGCCGTGACATCGGTAGGGCGTGATCGAACGAATATGAGGATGCGCTACGCCTTCACCAGCTTCTCGAATGCCGCCACCAGCGGGTCTTCCGTCTCGAAGACGTAATCCACCGTATGCGCCGTCACCGATCCGCTTGCGCCGCGGCGCCTGAGCGCCGTGATGGCATCGGCGAGTTTTTCGTTCGGGCAGAGCAGAGAATACTCGCCGCCCGCGTTGCCGCGCGCCGGTTGGGAAAGGACGGAAACACCGATCTTCGCCACCGCCTGCAGCGCCGCGTCGGGCTTGCCGTTCAGCCGCACGCGCAGCACATGCGATGCCTTCGCGCGCTCGCGCGCTGCAAGACGGACGAGCAGGCTCTTGGCCGCGCTCGCCGTGGCGCTGGTCCACTTCGCCGACAGGCTTGCCGCGAGATGCGACTGGCTTTTCAGGATCGTGCCGTCTTCGAGAGTCTTGAGATCGTTCGCGGCCAGGGTTGCGCCCGTGGTGGTGATATCCACGATGGCTTCCGCCGCGCCCGCCGCCGGCGCGCCCTCGGTGGCGCCCGCGCTTTCCACGATGCGATAGTCCGCGATGCCCGCTTTCGCAAAGAACATCCGTGTCAGGTTTACATATTTCGTCGCGATGCGCAGGCGGCGACGATGGCGTTGGTAAAAGGCGGCGCAAACATCATCGAGATCGGCCATGGTCGAGACATCGATCCAGGCCTGCGGCACCGCGACGACGACGTCGGCAAAACCGAAGCCCAGCTTCTTCACCAGCGCGATCTTGCCGTCGCCCGGCTCGGTCTCGCGGATAAGGTCTTCGCCGGTGATGCCCAGATGCGCATCGCCGGAGAGCAGGGCAGACGCGATCTCCGATGCGGAGAGCAGCATCACGTCGATCTGCGGCATGCCGTCGATCACCGCGCGATAGCCGCGCGCCCCGGCCGCCTTGCTCATCGGCAATCCGGCATCGGCGAAATAGGCGTTGGCCTGTTCCTGCAAACGGCCTTTCGAGGGGACGGCGAGAACGAGCTTGCTCATCCCGCCGCCTTTCCGCGCGCGGCGACAGCCGCCAGCACGCGCTCGGTGCGAATAGCACAGCCGACGGCGGGAATGTGCGTCTTCGCGCCCAGTTGCTCCATCAGCGTGTCGTAGCGGCCGCCGCCCGCGATCTGCACGGGGCCTTCTGCATCGCGCGACCACAGCTCGAACACGAAGCCCGTGTAATATTCCATGTTGCGGCCGAAGCGCGCCGCGAAAGTGATGTCTTTCGCATCGACACCGAGCGACTTGAGTGTCGCAAGCCGCGTCGTCATCGCCTTCAACGGGGCGTCCAGCGAAACGCCTGCGGATTTCGCCAAGGCGCGGATCTTCTCGACGGATTGCGTCGCAGGACCGGAAATCGCCAGCAGCTTCGCCAGTGTGTTCGCGATCCAGGGATCGAGCTTGAGCGAAGCGGCATCCGCAGCCTGCTCGATCAGCCGGTCCACGATCTCTTCGCGTGTGCGCCCGCCCAGCGGCGATTTGCCGATCATGTCGATCAGGCCTTCGAACGCAGGCCGCGCTTCGCTTTCGCTCAGCGTGCCCAGATGTGCCAGCAGCTTCTGCGTGCCGGTCGTGCTTTTGCCGGAGAGCCGCGCGAGCAGCGCCTCGAAATATCCGGTGCGCCAGAAGTGGCGCTTCAACCGCATGCGCCATTGCGGCGGAATGTCGAGCGCATCTACGAACGCGGAGAACAGCGACAGATCGCCGAGCTTCACGGTGAAATTGCGCAAGCCCGCGGCGCGCACGGCTTCCACCGAGAGCGAAAGGACTTCTGTTTCCGCTTTGGCGCGATCGGCCAGCCCGAGAAGCTCGACGCCCGCCTGGTAGAACTGCGTCGGGCGTTGCGGCTCGCCCGGTTGAAAGCGGAAGGCGAGGCCGTGATAGCAAAGCCGCGCCGGGAACTTGCCCTTCGCATCCAGCCAGTTCTTGCAGATCGGAATGGTGAGATCGGGCCGCAGGCAAAGCTCGTTGCCTGCCGGATCGGTGAGCGTGAAGGTGCGGCGGCGGATTTCTTCGCCGGAGCGGTCGAGGAAGATTTCGGCCGGCTGCAATACGGCGGGTTCCCGCCGCGCATAGCCATGTTCGGCGAACACGCCGAGAAGCGCGGCTTCCGCGGCATCGAGTGCCGCGATCTGTTTCTCGTCATAGGTCGGGAAGGCGCTCATTTTCCGCGCGCCAGCACTGTCTTGATCTCGGTGACGAGATCGGAACGCTTCACCGAAATCTGTGCGGGGCGGTTCGCCACCCAATCGGCGCGGCTTTCGATGGACTTCGCCATCTCCGCGCCCAGCGCCAGATCCTTCAGCGTGACTTCGCCCTTGGCGCGCTCATCACTGCCTTCCATCACCGCGATGGCCGCACCGCGCTTGTCGGCATATTTGAGCTGATCGCCGAACTTCTTGGAGCCGACATAGGTCTCGACGCGGATACCGGCGGCGCGAAGCTCGCCTGCCATCTTGAAGCTGGACTGAACGTCATCGAACGCCAGCACCACGACGAGCGGCGAAAGCGCCGCTTCGCTGCGATCCTTCAGCGCGGAGAGCAGGCGCGACACGCCGATGGAAATGCCCGTCGCCGGAACCTGCTGGCCGGTGAATCGCGCCACGAGATCGTCATAGCGTCCACCGCCGGCGACGGAACCGAACACGACCTCTTCGCCCGCGTCATTCTGCACCGCGAATTGAAGCTGCGCCTCGAAGACGGGGCCGGTGTAGTAGTCGAGGCCGCGGATAATGGACGTGTCGATCTGAACGCGGTCGTCGCCATAACCTGCGGCGGATGTAATGCCTTTGATGGCCGTCAGGTCTTCCATGCCTGCAAGCGCGTTGGCATCGGCAGAGCCGGTGAGCAGCTTCATCACCTGCGCGATTTGATCAGCGCTCAACCCCGCGCCTTTGGTGAAGTCGCCGGATTCGTCCTTCCGGCCTTCGCCGAGCAAGGCGACAACGCCGCGCTCACCGAGGCGATCAAACTTGTCGATCGCGCGCAACACCGTGCCGCGTTTCGCCATGTCGATATTGTTCGCGTTGAGAACGCCGTCGAGCAGCTTGCGGCTGTTCATCTTGATCATGTACTCGCCGCGCTTCAGGCCCACCGCTTCCAGCGCGTCGCACGCCATCATCAACAGTTCGGCATCGGCGGCGGGCGAATTGCTGCCCACGGTATCGGCGTCGAATTGCGTGAACTCGCGGAAGCGGCCCGGGCCCGGCTTCTCGTTGCGCCAGACCGAGCCCACCGCATAGCGGCGGAACGGCTTGGGCAGGTTCTGGAAATTCTCCGCGACATAGCGGGCGAGCGGCGCGGTCAGGTCATAGCGCAAGCTCATCCACTGTTCGTCATCGTCCTTCAGCGAGAACACGCCTTCGTTCGGGCGGTCGACATCGGGAAGAAACTTGCCCAACGCATCGGTGTATTCGAACGCCGGCGTCTCGAGTTGCTCGAAGCCATAGGACTCATAGACCGCGCGGATCTTGTCGAGCACGGCCCGCTCGCGCGCGATCTCGGCCGCGCCGCGGTCGCGGAAACCGCGCGGAAGCCGGGCCTTGGGACGGGATGCTTTCTGCTCTTTCATGGAACTCGACGCTGCGCTGCAAAACCGGGGACTTGATAGCGAAAAACCGGCAAAACGCGAAATTCCGGAGCGGGGTTCCCGGGGCGTTCCTCGCATTTTCCTTCGCTTAAGGGTTTGCCGGGATCATGGGGCACATGGAAACGGCCGGTCCGGGCAAGCCCGCGCCTGCGCCCCTGTCGGGCGGGGATTGGCCGGGCACGGCCATCGCCCCATCCGATCTCGCCCAGCCGGCAACACGCGACGCCTATGCGGCATGGCAGGCTGCGCGGGGGGCACGGCGCATGCCATCGCGGGCCGAGATGACGCCGCGAGTGATGAAGACATTTCTCAGCTACATCGCGCTGGCGGAGATCGTGGACGGCGATTTCCGTTTCCGCGTGGTGGGCGACGGGATCGCCGCGAAACAGAAACTCCCCCTCATCGGAAAGACATTGGTGGAAGTCGACGGCATGGTGCCGGGGTTCGGCGCCTTCCTGCGCGATCTCTATCGGAAAACGGTAGAGAAGCGCGACGCGCTGGCCTATCGCGGCCGCTATGTGCGCACCGCCGACGGTCATCCCTTCACCTACGAGGCCGTGATCCTTCCGCTCGGCAAGGATGGCGAAACGCCCGATCACGTTCTGGTCGTCAGCGTCTGACTCCTAATCGAGCGGATGCTTTGCAGCTGCCGCCTCCACCTTGCAGCGCGCGGCGTCCGGTTTCACCCCATTGGCGCGCGCGGCCGTGATGTCCTGCTTCGCCGCATCCTCGTCGGACTGGAAGGCCGGATCGAGCGACAGCGCCTGATAGGCGATGCTTCCGGCCTTCCGGCCGGCATCGACATCGCTCATCCAGTGCACGCCGCAGACGACGCGGCTTTCGCCATAGACGCGCGTGCGCGCCAGAATCTGTTCGGAACGGTCGGGATCCATGTGCGCCATCATCAATCCCACGGTCCAGATCATGGTGGTGTGACCGGAGGGATAGGATTCATGCGGCTTCTCGGCGTCGCGCGCCTCGCAGATCGGCGCATCGTTGCCGACATACGGCCGGTCACGGCGATATTTGTCCTTCGCCGGATTGCTGACGCCGGATGCATCTTTCTGCATTTTGCCGATCAACGCGATGAGATGCGGCGCATTGTCGGGCGTGAGTTCCGCCCCGACCGCGCAGGAGAAATCCTTCGCGATATCCGCGGGCTTCTTGCTGACGTCGCTGGTGGCCAGCGTCCAGCGCGGCGTGTCTTTCAGCTTGCGCGTCTGATCGAAGAGTTTCCGGTCGCGCGCCATCTCCGCCGTGCCATCCGCGGGCGGTGCGCCGACGGTGGCGACGGCATCAGGCTCGGCAGGCAGATAGCCGCCCGTATCGGCGGCGAACGCGATGCCCCCGGCGAAAGCCGCGGCGAAAATCACGGCGAGACTGGACCTGTGCGACATGGCGATTCCCCCCTCGAAAGCCCGGAACTATCCTGCCGGTCCATGACCGGTTTGCGACACCCAATGCCCCTTGGAATTGTCGGAAACCGCCCTACATCTCCCGCAACCCCAACTGGGGCGGAGAGGCACGATGTTCTTCCACGATTTCCTTCTGCCGGGCCTGTTCTTCTGGTGGATCTTCGGCCACGGCGTCGGCTCGATCGTCGGCCTTTTGATCCTGATCTGGGTGCTGGGAATGATCTTTCATCCGTGGCGCCGCTGGGGGTATCACCCCTATTACGACCGCTACCGCTGGGGCGCGCCGCCTGCGTCAAATGCGGCATCCATCCTTGAAGAGCGCTACGCCAAGGGCGACATCAGCCGCGAAGAATACCTGCAGAAAAAGCAGGACATGGGGCGTAACGGAGTTTGACATGCATGTCGTAATGCCCGCGTTGTTCGTTCTCGCCTGGATCGGCGCCGCTGCGTCCTGGGCTGTCGCTGCCTATTCGACCGCCCGTGCCTGGACGGAAGGTTCCTTTGCGCTGGCCGAGCGCTATCGCGTGAAGACATTCAAAGCCGCCACTTTCTCGGCGACCTTCATCGTCATGGGCTTCGTCGCCGGTGCGGCGGACGGCCTGTTCGGCAATCTGCACATCTGACCGCTTATTCCGCTGCGATCTTCTCTTCGGTGAGCGGATAGGCGAGGCGCTCCAGCATCTCTTTCGGCACGACCTGCCAGAAATTGCCGCGTTCCACATCCCAATGCGCCAGAAGCTCGCCCGCGAAGACGGACATCGTCTCGCGGCGATGTTCCTCGATCAGCGTGTAGAGCACATTGTTCCAGTGTGAGGTTTCGATGCGCTGGGCGACGACCGTGTCGCCGTTGAGATGCTCTTCAAACAATCCGTCGGCGTCGTAGACGAACGCCATGCCGCCGGTCATGCCGGCGCCGAAATTGTCGCCGATGGCGCCCAGGATCACCGCGGTGCCGCCCGTCATGTATTCGCAGCCATTGGAGCCGCAACCTTCGACGACGATGGTTGCGCCGGAATTGCGCACGGCGAAACGCTCGCCCGCCTGTCCCGCCGCGAACAGCTTGCCGCCGGTCGCACCATAAAGGCAGGTGTTGCCGATGATGGTGTTGTCGCGCGCGACGAACTTGGCGGCGGTCGTCGGGCGCAAGCTGATCGTCGCGCCGGACAATCCCTTGCCGACATAATCGTTGGCGTCGCCGAACACTTCGATCTTCACGCCCTGCACGGCAAATGCGCCCAGCGACTGGCCGCAGCTTCCGCGCAGGCGCAACGTGAGATGGCCCGGCGGCAAGCCCGTCATGCCCCATTTGCGCACGATGCGCGATGAGATGCGCGCGCCGATGGTGCGCATCGTGTTGCGCACATTGTAGGTGAGCTGCATCTTCTCGCCCGCGTCGATGAAGGCGACGGCGTCCTTCTCGATCTGCGTGTCCAGCGCGTCGGGCACATCGTTGCGGCCGGTGCGGGTGGAGCTGCGCGGATAGTTGCCGGGGTCGGCCTGCACCAGCAGCGGGTTCAAATCCAGATCGTCGAG
>Ga0153956_1002058_pt1 | contig 15730 bp, 14 predicted proteins | sample TSFL040MetaG_FD_104704 | JGI IMG/M metagenome (GOLD analysis project Ga0153956, IMG submission 104704) | Attine ant fungus gardens microbial communities from Florida, USA - TSFL040 MetaG | ecosystem: Host-associated > Fungi > Mycelium > Unclassified | place: USA: Florida, Wekiwa Springs... | reverse complement strand
TTTCATTATTAACTACATTTGCAGTAACGATATTAGAATTTCAAGGAATAGCCCGTCTTTTAAATCCGGTATTAGAAGTTTGTTACCCTGCATTGATCCTACTTACTTTTTATAATTTGTTCAAACCTTCATTAAATGATGAGCTGCAAGCTACAACCCAAGGAGAGATTAAATGATTTCATACGAAGATTTCATCAAAGTTGACATTCGTGTTGGCAGGATAGTTAATGTAGAAGAGTTTCCTATGGCGAGAAAACCTGCGCTTAAGCTTTTTATTGATTTTGGATCTCTAATTGGAATCAAAAAAACATCAGCTCAAATAACAAATCTCTATTCGAAGGAGAATTTAATTGGAAAACAGGTATTAGCTGTTGTGAATTTTCCTCCAAAGCAGGTTGGCTCTTTTATGTCAGAAGTCCTTGTTTTAGGGTTATCAGATGAATCAAATGCCATTGTTTTAGTTGGCCCAGATCAAGAAGTTCCAAATGGTCAAAAACTGCATTAAAGTTAGCTTGAATAAGCATGGATTTTTCTTTGCATAAGGAAACTGAATGAGCTTAAGCACGTTAGACAAATCGCACAAAACTTTGCTTAATACAGCATAAATTTAGATAATCTTTTTCAAAAACGATCTTGAAAGATGCCCAAATAGTGCTTAGCATTTTAAAAATTGGGATCGTTTTTGAATTTGGTAAACTGTTTTGCCTTATGCAAAACATCTCCACTGGTTATAAACGTCCCTTCTCCTCGATAGTGCAACGTCTCTGGATACTTAGGAGTATTCGCAACGTGTGCTTTTACAACTTCAAAAATAAAGAAGTTGTATTGTTTCACTAGACGATCGTCAACAATCTTGCATTCTAAATTAGCAAAGCACTCATCGATTAACGGAGCTGCAACCTTTTCCCCATCAACAGCTGTCAGGTCAAATTTTTCAAATTTATCCACCTCATCGCCGTCGCAGTTGCCGATTCCAACGACTTGATCCACCATGTTGGCTGTCGGAACATTGATGACAGCCACGCCACTTTTACGGATCATCTCAAAACTTACATTACTTTCAGCGATAATGCACCCAACTAAAGAGGGGGAAAATTCCATCACTAAATGCCATCCTATGGTCATGATGTTCTTTTTTCCTTTCCAAGCCGAGCTAACTAGAACAACTGGACCCGGCTCAAGAATCTGCCGAATCTTTGAAACTGGAAAATCTTTTTTCATCTGTAATTTCTCCAAATTGGCGAATAACAGTCGAAAAAGTATTTGTAAAGGAACATGGGAATTTTGAAGAACTAAATAGTCTATTAGACGACGAAGATAGAATCCTCATCCTCTTGTCTGAAACAAAGACCAACGATTCACAAAATTTTTCCTTAGAAACATCAATAAAAACAAGAATTTCTCATCGGGATTTTGGTATACTGATTACCTTAAATTCGAGGATTTTTATGCATTATTGGGCATTTCTTTTAGCGCTACTTTTGTTGTGGGCTCCTAACGGCCTTTATACAGCAGAAGCATCAAAACCTGCTATCACTCAAGAAATCTCCTCAATATCCCTTGAAGATCTATCTGCTCAATATGATGCCTTTCTTCTCGATGCTTATGGTGTGTTTTGGGGCTCAAGTGAAGTTGGCGTACTTCCAGGTGCGGCAGCAGCTATGGAATATCTAGTTTCTCAAGGCAAATCTGTTGGTATTCTCTCTAACACCACTCAACTTGCTGCAAAAGAAAAAGATAAACTTAAAAAACATGGTTTGTATGAAGGGGTGCACTACCATTTTATATATACTTCTGGAGAAGCTGCTAGAGAGGTATTTTTACAAGAATCTCTCCCCTTCCCGACACCAAATCATACATATTGGGTATTTGGAGCCCCTCACCCTCGCTTTAGCTCGCATCTCCCCCTTTTTGAAGGTTCTCTCTATACAGAAACAAAACATCTTGAAGAAGCTGATTTCATTTTCATTGGGATTCCGCACATTGATGGAGTCGATCAAGAAGACCCAGAAGCTTTTAGGAAACAAGTTCAAGCTATTGAGCACAAAATTCCTGTCCTCTGTGTCAATCCAGATCGGTTTGCAAACGAAGGATCTCCTCCCCGTCCTGTCGTTCGTCAAGGCAGTATTGCTTTAATGTTTGAAGAACAAGGAATGCCAGTTTATCGGATGGGTAAGCCTTCCAAAATTATCTATGAGATGGCACTCAAGCGGTTTCCACAGCACATCTGCAGAGAAAAAATTGTGATGGTGGGAGATACTCCAGAAACAGATATTCGTGGGGCACATGTATCTGGCTTAGATGCAGCTTTAATCATAAAAACAGGTGTGATGACCGATCGTTTTGAAAAAGAAGGCATTGCTCCTGTTATCGAAAATCTTCCAACAAGTGATAAACCCGAATTTCTGCTTGAACGTTTAACACTACGAACAGAATAACTTAAAAAAAAGGAGTGTTTTTAAAAAACACTCCCTACCCATTTCAACAATCACTTATTTAAAGATGTGATTTTTGAACCTTTTGAGCAACGACTTCGAATAAATGCCAATGCTTAACACCAGAGCCGCTAATCCCATCATGCTCTTCTTCGTTAAAATACTCGATTTTAAAATCTTTAAAATAGCTTTTAATCTGTTTTTCGTCTGTAAATACCATTGATTCATCTTTAGACCAAGTATCCTTAGGTCCAAAAAAGTGTCCACAAAATCTACCGCCAACTGAAATCGCTGATGTGATTCTTTTCATCAAATCATCAAAGTTAGCTGGGCTGCAAAATGGTAAGGCGTAGCTAGCATTAATAAGTTGAACATTATGTGGAAATACGAAATTTTCATAAGTCGAAGCTACAAAAGTGACATCATCTCTTTTAGATGCAGGGATTTTATCAAACAAAAACTCCCTTGAAACTTCTTCAGCATCGACTGCTATAACTCTCCAGCCATTGTTTATAAAAAAAGCAGTATCTTTACCAATACCAGATCCAAGATCGACTGCTAATTCAGGCGCAACTCCTTCGCTTTGAAAAAGATCTACAGCTTTAACTGCGGTAGCCCATGGATCGGATGATCTTTGACTTGTCCATTGATAGTACCCTAACCATTTTGATTCTTCAGAACTCTGAACACTAGCACTCATTGGATCTCCTTAAGACAAGTTAGATGTAAATATTATCTCAGAATTAAAATAAGTGAATGTTAATTCTATTTTATCTTTAAATGAACACCCAATCTTATATCGTACACTTGTACCCCAGAGACAACCCCTGGACTTGCTTCAAAAGCCAAAGAAGTTTTTTCATCCGCAAGACCGGATCCAGACTCATACCAAAATGCACTTGATTGGGCGATAAAACGAGATGCTCCACATGTTTCGGCCGCATTATATAAATGGGCTCCCCCTTCAAGCCGAAGTTTTGCATCTATTTCAGCATATTGACGCATAGACTCAGGGGTATATTCCTTTGGTAGGCGGGTGAGCATATCAATCACAACATCTGGTTGGATATTTTTCACAGTATTCAAGACAGCTTCACCATCTAAAACATCTAAAATCAAAGGCTTTGCTTTTTTAGCTTCTAAGATTTTTGCCCTTTCTTTGCTTTGAGTGATTCCATAAACATCATGACCTTCAGAAATCAAAAGATCCACAAGGGGTTGACCAATAGCTCCGGACGATCCAGCAATCAAAATTTTCATAAAAAAATCCTCTAGGAAGAAAGTTACAGGAAATTAACTAATCTTGCCTGCCAGATAAAGCGGATAATAATGGATATTTTGGTTTTTATGTTGAGAGAAGGGACGACCCCTTAAGATAATCTCATAGGGGGGATGATACTTTTCGGCAAAAACTTTCAAGCTTTTCGCTTTGACAACAGAACCAGCTTTCACCTCAACAGGAATAGCATCTCCTTGAAGCTCTATAAGAAATTCAATTTCTGCACTTCCCTCTTGCCAACTATAAAGACGGTGACCACTGTTCAGCAGTTCTTGAGCAGTAAAATTTTCAGCAAAATAGCCTTTATAGCTTCCATAGGAAGCTTCTAAGATAGTCTGTGGAGGTAAACCGCACATACATCCAAGCATGCCTACGTCAAAGATAAATAGTTTAAAAAAATTCTCTTTAGAATAGCCTTGGAAAGGCAAATGTCCTGTATTAACAAGATGTGATTTGAGAATAAGACCGGCATTTTCTAACCAATCGATACTCCCTGCAAGCCTATCGTAATGAGTGACACCTGGCACTACTCCTTTGAATTTAAACCGAGCTACCGAACCATCAACAACTTGTTGTAGCTGCGCAGCAGTTGATCTAAAAACTCTTTCGATGTGCATGGCATTTACTTTACCGGAATGTTTGGCAATATCTGCATAGTAAGTAGTAAGTAGATCATCTTGTTTTTTTCTCACTAAAGAAAATGCCTCGAAGAGATTTTGCTTATGGTTAGAATAAGTAGCCACAGCCTCGGGCAACCCCCCAACAACTAAGTAATGTTTGAACTGTTCCCAAAGATGGTGATGTACAGCCTCTGAAAAAGGGATTTTATCCAGAAAAGCAAGCCCTTTGTCTTCAGTTGCCATCAGAAACTCTTCAAATGACATAGGCCTTAACGTTTCGAAAGTTACTTTTCCAACAGGGAAAGAACCGCTATTTAAATGAAGGCCTAAAAGAGAACCAGCTGCACATAAATGAAGTTCGGGGCACTCTTCGCAAAAATATTTCAAACTTGTAACTGCTTTTGGCGCTTCTTGTATCTCGTCAAAAATAACGAGATCTTTTCCGATATGGATGGGTCGATTTTGTTGAAAAGTCAACTTTTCTAAAATGCGTTTAGGCTCAAGATTTTGCTCGAAAAGTTTTGCTAGATGAGGCTCTTTTTCGAAATTAATCTATTTGCGGGCCTGCTTCCTGAAGTTCTCGAATAGAATAGTATTCCCACTGTCCTGAAGCCATCTTTTTGGGGATATGTTTAAATTCATAAAAAGACTTTCCGATGGCCTCTTTTAGAAGAGAAAGAACTTTTAATGTGCCTTCAACATGTTGTTGATCAACACCATTTACATCGCGGATCATCACACAGTGAGAAAGAGAATTATCAAGCCAAACTTTTTCCTTACCCACGTGAAATGCTAAATGCGCTTTTTCGTGCATAGGAAAATCAACTTGAGTATCTCCGATTGTGACAACAAGAGCATTTGGGAATTGTTTTAATTTCTCTTCAATATGCCATTGAGCCAATTTCCCTTTATTTGTTTTGCATATGGATAAAAAGTTAAAACCCTCTTCTCCTTTCTTTGCAAAACCGGTCGCAAAATGAGCTTTAATCTCTTTTCGATCTAACTCATTTTTCATCCAATCATAGGCTATTTTGACACCCCACAACGGGCTAGAACTATGCGTTTCAATTAAAACCCCACTACAAATTAGCCTAAAATGGGGGTCCAAATGTTGCCGAATGGGGCGGATGATATCTCCAAATTCTTCAGAAGTAACATGAGAAGAGAGCTCTTTTGTTGGGAGCAAGGCATCCAATTGCTCTTGTAACCCTCCTGCAACCTCCTTTTGCAAAAGAGAACCTGTTGCTAAAACTTCTTGCAAAAAGGCTTTTAACAAAAGTTTTCCTAATTCCCAAACCGTCTCTGCAGGATATTCATCTATCACTTCCAGATGACCATTTGCCTTCATCCGTTGCCCACCCAATACCCCATAGATGGCTACCCTATTTTCAAGCAGTTCATCTACAAACGCATCTTTAAAGACATGGTTTAACGGAACATTTCCCCTTCTCCACGGCTCTATCGATTGGTCATTTTCGACAGGCGTCCCTGAAAGAAAAGCCAGATGAACTTCTTCAGCAGATAAAAGTTCATAAACCGCATCGATAACCCGTGGATCGGCTATAGCGTCAATGCTATCTCTAACAACCCCATCGACATCAGAAATTACAACAAGCTGCTCTATTAACTGCCCTTCTTGGAAATGAGAAGGGATAACAAATTGATCTGGATAGACTGAAGAAAGAAAGAACATAAAACTAAATAGGCCGATCATACTGGCTACAGTTTTACTCTATTGGCAGATTTTACTATACAGCCAGCAAATTGCTAAAATGGATGACTCGATCTAAACCTTATTTCAACTGATCTAAGAAACAAGGTGTTAGCAAGAAAATTCTTTTTATTCACCCCTTTCGCTACTATTCCGAGCTTTAGGAGACTATTTAGATGACACGCATCGTCCGTTTTCACAAAGTTGGAGGGCCTGATGTCCTACAATTCGATGAGGTCAAAATTGATCCACCTGCAGAGCAAGAGGTCCAAATTGAGGTCAAAGCTTTAGGGCTCAACCGTGCAGAAGCCCTATTTAGAGCAGGAAAATATTTAGAGCAGCCTTCATTGCCTTCGAAATTAGGATATGAAGCCGCTGGTATTGTGAAAGCTGTAGGAACAGACGTAAAAGACTTTGCCCCTGGTGATATTGTCAGCGTGGCGCCCCCAATTGGAATGGGTAAGTATGGTGTCTATGGAGAAATCGCCACTGTACCTGCCTATTTTGTTATCAAACACCCTCGAAACCTCTCTTTTGAAGAGGCAGCCGCCTCTTGGATGCAATATTTGACAGCTTACGGGGCTCTCATCGATATTGCCAACATCAGCAAAGACGATTTTGTCGTAATACCCGCCGCATCTAGCAGTGTTGGATTAGCTGCTATTCAGCTTTGCCATCTTGTCGGGGCAACACCTATTGCTACCACCCGGACAAATCAAAAAGTAAAAGGATTAAAAGAAGCCGGAGCCACTCATGTTATTGTCACTGAAGAAGAGAATTTAGTTGAAAGACTGCACGCTATTACCCAGGGAAAGGGAGCACGTGTTGTTTTTGACCCCGTAGGAGGAAAAAGTGTCTTAAATCTCGCTAAAGGGATGGCTGAAAAAGGGATTATGATTCTTTATGGAACTTTAAGCCCCGAGCCTACTCCTTTCCCTCTTGTCTTATCACTGAGCAAACTTCTCACTTTCCGTGGTTACGTTCTCTTCGAACTTCTCAAAGACCCTTCCCGATTTGAAAAGGCCAAAGCTTTTTTGATCGATGCACTTGCTCTTGGAAAATTAAAACCTATTATCGCTAAAACTTTCTCTTTTGAAAAATTAAAAGAAGCTCATCAATATTTAGAATCGAACGAGCAGCTAGGAAAAATAGTAGTTACAGTCTAATAAACTATCAAGACTTTGATTTAAAAAATTTCATGTATTTAAATGAAAACTTAAGTGGAATTTCTATGTATTTATTTGCATCATATTCCTATGAAAACATACTTAAGAGTCTTTCTTGGGATAGCACCTCCTCATTCTGCTACCTGTTTGGTGGCATCTAGTGTTACGGTAGATCAACAAAAGATTGCAGAATTATTTAAAAAAATCACTAAATGTTTACCTCAAATTTTTTGGACAAATTTAGAACGGCACAACTTTAGAAGTATTGCCTTCTCCTGCTTAATGCCTACATTCCATTCAAACCAAATTCTAGTTGATAGACCTTCGCCTCAAGTGCTTTCTGGAAATCCATCGCCTATTTTGCACTCTTTTGCTTTTTGCAAAAACGACCCCAATTGCATAGCTAGAGTGGGTATTTCGTTCCTCCAAATGATTTATAATCAAACACCTCCTGGAAAAATTTTAGCACCAGCCGGAAGAGCCTATCAACTTGTCCTCAAAGAAAGAAACGAAACAGATATCCCATGGGAATATCAGCTCATTTATCAGCTAAGAATTCCACCCATTCATGTTATTCCCACAAACCAGTTAATCCACCGCCTTCAAGAAGCTTCGAAATACTATGGATGGATTTCTTTGGAAAAACTATCAGAGCTAAAATTAGGTGAAAAAATTGAAAACTTTGTTTTCTCTTTTTTAGCTGGCTCCCTTGTCGAAAAATTCACTGAAAATTTTACAAAAGGACTCACTCCTTATGCATTCGCTGAAAGTGGAGATTGGAAACCAGTTTCAAAAACCACTCTTATAGATTACTTTTTGTTCATTCATTTATTGAATATAGGCAAATTCCTATTCAAGGAAAAATTCGAAACCACCCGAAAATATGAAGAGCTTTGTTCTCAACTACAAACATTTTTAGACAGTGAAAAAGAATCTGTTTTTATAGCTTTAAAAAATGCTCCTCCTTTCCCTTACCAAAGGCTATTCGACTTTCTGAATGAACCTCTAGTAAAAGAGTTTCTTAGAAAAAAAATGGGGGAAAATAATGCAAAAACTATAGAACTGCATTGGACCCCTTCACGGAATTATTTCTCAGAAGCAAAAAATGGGCGTATTCTCATTGGGATTCCTAACATTACATCTCCTGAAAAAATCCAAACGGTCATTTCTCGCGCTTTAAAACTTATAAACGATCCAAACTCAAACATGACCAATCACGATAATATTGAAGCCGTCCCTCCTGAAGATCTTGTAGAGATCCTATCTCTTTTGAAAACACGGTATGACACTACTTCAGTGTAAAAATGATTTCCAAAAAAATCGTTAGCGATTAAAAACTTGGGTAATTACTATCACGCTTATATGCATCCAGTTACAACTGTCACCTTTTTTAATTCAACGCCTTCGACCACACAAATATCTCGACACTCTGAAGATAGACAACTCCATCAGTTACTTTCAAAAATAAAAATTCCAACAGAATTATGGGAAGCATTAGCAACTAGAGGAAGCATCTCTGCGACTAACTTAACTGCATTACAATTTCGTTGTTTTAACACCTTTTCTCATGCTTCTACGCCTTTTTGCTTAGCCCAATTTGAGCCTACCTCACATCTATCAGCTCAAAGCGTTATTATTTACTGTCCAGATAACCCTTTAGCCATTGCCAGCACAATAGTAAAGGCCATTGAATTATTTCTACGTCATAAGTACCCAAAGTTAGAGACAGATGTCATTCGATGGAGAGAAAATTCCCTCAGTAAATTTCAAGCAAAACAGCCAAAGCTACCTTTGGCACCTTTAAGAGGAGATCGAACTCTTTATGCGCTAAGCACTGTTGCTGCAACCAACCCTTGGTTAACTCCTAAAAAAATCACGCTACAAGTACAACCCAATGACTCGATTGAAGATACTATCTGTCGTTTATTCGTAAAATGCTTAAGGAAGTTAACTGTTAATTTATTCAAAGCAACTCCTCCTTTTTGGAAAAAAACTGACAGTAATTGGACTCATACAATCGATTCAAAACTAATTAACTGGTATATCAACACGTATGCTGCGATTGTGGGGGAACAATTGCAATATTACATGAAAAATCCTCGCTCTTTTTTATTACTATTTGAAGATCATTGTAACAATGACATAGGAACGTTACTTAAAAGAGCAAAGCCATCTTTTCCACAAAATGATCTCAATTTATCCTTCTTGAATAATGCGTATGTATGTGCTCACGTCGAAAGAATAAGTGACTTCTTTGGTCTTAAAAAGATATATGTCTGTTTTTCTTTAGATTCAAGCCAAATTTTTTCTATCAGAGGAAACGAAAATGCCTGCATAGTCGTTCCTAAGTGGGGCAATACAAATCAAATTGATGTTGTTAGATTTTTATGGCTTTTAAGCGACCCAAATAAGCAGGAATTAACCTTTGAATGCTGGCAACCATGCAATGATGATTGTTACTTAATAAATCGTATCCTAGGATCCACCGATCCAAACATTATTCCTTTTCAAGAACAGATCAACGCTACAGATCATGCTGGCTTGAGGAAGATTTTGGGGCTGGAACCCTTACCCGCTCAATCGCATTGAAGATCCTTTCGACTAAAGGGATAGGCTTTTTACCGAATATTTTCTTAAACCAACTGTTATTGACTTGGTCAATTTTAGCGTTGATCAATTCTAAGTTTTTAATGAGGAGATCGCACTCTTTCCGATCTTGCGTCGATCCTTTTTGAGCCTGGAGAAACTTCTCATAAATCTCATCTTGCATCACATTGCTATTGAGTTTTTTAGCAATGGCTTTAAGAAGGGTCTTCTTCAAAACAAGAGGCTTTTCACTTTGTGGTGCCGTATCGAAGCGAGAAAAGCTTTTCCAGATCTCTAAAAGTCTTTCTCTGTCATTTTTCTCTTCTTCTTCTTCATCTTGTTTTTCATCATCTTCTTTTTTCTCACGAGAGAAAACCACCTCTTGCGTTAATAGTTTAAGAGGGTCAGAAGGCCTAAAATGGATAGTCATACAAATGGTATATAACAAAAAGAAATTTTTGACATCAATTGACAAGATCGCTATGAGAGATAATTTTGCGAGGCAACAATGTCAAAGCTTTTTCTAACCATCTTCAACTGCTTTCTACTTTACGTGGGTTGGTATGGCGCTTTAATTTTAGCAGCAAAGGGTTATCCCCTTTTGGCTCCTTCCATTTTACTGCCTATTATCTTGTGGATTGTCGGTTCAAGCCCTGAACCTTATAAACGGGGCCTTTTTGCCCTCCTTTTTATCATCATGGGTTTCTTTGTCGAAACAACGTTAAGCTCTCTAGGCGTTGTAAGCTATGCCTCTCCTTTCAATTTCATATCAGGAGCGGCTCCACTTTGGACACTTGGACTTTGGGGAATTATTGGGGCCACTTTTGATGATATTTTACAGTGGGTCAAAGGTTCTCACTACTTAGCTCTTGCGATTGTGGGAGCGATTGGTGCACCTATTGTTTTTTATACAGGGTCACTTATTGGGGCTTTAGATTATCCAAGAGGTCTTCTTATCGCCTTACTTGTGGTAGGGGCCATCTGGGCGGCTATTCTCCCAGCTTTTGCAAAGCTCCGCAAACTTTTATAAAAAAAGGGGCACCTTTAGTGCCCCTTTTTTTCTTATTCCTTAGCGAAGGAACCTACTTTACCTTTTGTGATATCGATCAGTGCTTTTGGATGCATGACAATCGATTCTGTCTGCAACCCGCAGTTAAATGCGACACGTTCAACTTGTAAAACTTTTTCATCGAAGTAAGTGTCGATGTTTAGCAATTGACCAAACGGAGGAACGCCGCCAATGACCAGACCAAAACGTTCTCTGATCACAATAGGATCTTCAAATTCACACTTTTCTCCAACTGCATCTGAAACGGCTTTCATATCGAGCTTCAAATGCGAAGGGATGTTGAATTGGAAGTTCTTTTTGCTCTGCTTTCCTCTTAAGATAATAGCTTTGACACCCTCTTCCAGCTTTGTCCCTCTCACACGGGCAGAATCTTCTGACGTCGGCGTTGGAACATGGACTTGGTGATCAAAACGGATATCTTGGTCTTTAAGTAAGCGGAGAATTTCGTTACGGATGGTCTCTCCTCCAAAGAACAGCTTGGCACGGATTCTGTTACCCGCAATCCTTTTTGGATCAGAAGGGAATAAAGAGGCTTCACGGATGTTTTTCAGATCAAGAAGGGTCATTGTCAAACGTTCAAGCCCCATCCCAAAGCCACCGTGAGGAGGCATCCCATATTGGAAAATCGCTAGATAATCGCCAAAGTTTTTCGGATCCATCCCCTTTTCCAAAATACCTTCTACCATCCCATCATAAGTATGTCTTCTAGCACCACCAGAGGTAATTTCTGTACCCCGGCAGAGCAAGTCAAACGTTTCAGTCAGATGTGGGGTATCTTGGCAGTAGTTGGAATAGAACGGACGTTTCTCTCTTTTCCAATGGGTGATAAAAAGAAAATCTGAACCGTGTGTCTCTCTTGCCCAGCGGCAGAGCTCTTTTTCTGCTGCAGGAGAAAGATCTGGCTCTTCTCTATCATCAACACCTGTTCTTTCAAAGTAGAGGTTTTGCGCTTCAGCAAATGTCAAACGAGGGAAAGGTTTTTCAGGCACACGAATCGGGTCCCACTTCAATGTTTGCAGCTCAGTTGAGGCAGTTTCATGGAGATGTTTGACCATGAAACGGAGCACCCCTTCTTGAACATCTAAAACCTCTTCCCATCCATGCCAAAGAGCCATTTCGAATTCAAATTGCTTCCCTTCAGACAAGTGGCGTGGCGTGTGGCTTGGCTCTGCTCTGAAAAAGGGCATCAAAGCAAATACACGTTCGTTAACCCCTACCATCACCTGTTTGTAAAGCTGGCTGCTTTGTGCAAGTGTTGCTGTATAACCAAAATAGTCGACGTTGAAAAATTCGGCTCCCCCTTCTGAAGAGGCACCAATCATGTTAGGTCCAAAATATTCGTACCCTTTAACAACATCGTGCATATAAAGGCGATAGGCGTGGGCAAGTTCTGCTTGAATACGGAAAACTGCCTGTATTTTCTCGTTTCTTAAAGAAAGAGTCCTGTTATCAAGAATATGTTCTAAATCTGAAGGAATCTCATGTCTGTAATATTCGATAGGAGGTGCATCTTTTACTGCAGAAAGGACCTCAATTTCCGGGCTTACAACCTCTGCGCCACCATCCACTTTAGGAGCAAGGACAGCTTTCCCTTTTACTCTAAGAACAGAACCTAAAGAGAGCTTTTTGATTTGATCTTGCAGCTGCTTTGTATCCAAAACAACTTGGGAAAACCCTGTAAAATCTCGGAGGATAAGGAAAGAAATTTTTCCCAATTCACGCAGATTATGAAGCCAGCCACATAAAGTGACTTCTTCATCTGCATGGCCTTTCAAGTCTTTTGCAAAAATCCGTTTCATACTCTCTCACTTCAAGATCAAAGCAAGAGAGTATAGCAAACTAAAGAGGGACTTGCAAAAATCGACTTCAAATCTAGTTTCTCAAGTAGCTCTACGGCTTTGGTGTGGGAGTCTCTCCTCTTGAAAACACCGAATGGAAGGTATTCAAGACGAAATTCCAAGCCTGTTCTGCCCAACTAACCAGTGTTTTAAACGCATCTGGGAAATAGACGGAGATCAAATAAAAGATGAACCCGAAAATTAAGAAGTTGAGAATGAATTTCATCATGCATGGTCCTTTGTCAAATCAACATAAAAATAGGCTTTGATGAGAGCCCATAAAGGAGCAACAATAAAGAAACCAAGACCTAAGGTCAACACAGCTGCTACCCAAAGAAGCTCAATCACCAAATAACTCCCTAAAAGATCCCACTTAGCTCCTTTTGTAGTCTCTGAAGAATAAAACAGCGATTGCACAGGACTAAGAGACTTATCAGCAATGAAATAGGCAAAAAGAGAATATTGCACGCCCCAAATGATGGCTGGAAAAACAAGGAGAATGATCCCTGCTAGAAGAAGGAGAAAGTACAGCAGATATCCGCCAAGAGCTCTGAAAATATTTGTGGGCGATTGTAAAAAGTGGGCAAAAGAGGCTTTTCCTCCCCTCATCACCTCGATAGAAGCTTTTATAAGCCCTAATAAAAACCATACCCCAAAAAGGATGTAGCCAATGCCCACCAAATGGGGAAGAATTTCTGAAACAAAAGGGGAAAAACCGGCTATATTTTCTCTATAAGGAGAAGCAGGTTGTTGTGGGTGATGCTTTAGAAACCAGTCGCCTAAATATTGGGCTACTAAAAAGTGAATAACTGAATAAGTAAAAATAGAAAGAAGATAAAACCATAAGTTATCTTTAAATCCGGCCCATGCCCGCCGAATAGCTATCCCCAAACTGACCGGTCTAACTCGAGAATCCATAATATCCCCTTACTAAGCCGACACATAGCAAAGTGTAAATAATTATTAAACAATAATTATTTACCAAAACAAACAACTTTATTTCTGTAAAACCAACCTATAAAATAAATAGTTTTCTTACAAAGAAATTTTAGGACACCAATTAATGAGCATTATTCCATCTTCTTCATCAAGTGGTAGAAATTTGTCTACGCTACCAGCTTCTCAAGAGCAACCCGGATCATTGGAGAAGATCTCAGCTATAGCCCTCAATACTCCAACCCTCAATGAAAGTAACGAAACTTTCCCATCTATTGCGAATAATATCATTCCCCTTACAACAGATTGGAACGAGCCAGCTTTCCGCATGCATTTAAAAACACAAAATCTGGAGCAACAATATAAAATCCTCGGCCTAGACACATGGGTAACAGAAGGCGATAAAGAAAAGGCTTGCAGACGCATTATTGATTGCGTCCTTGAAGGCAATAAGGCCCTAGATTTAACCTTCCTATACTTGACTTCTCTTCCAGAGTCATTTGGCAATCTTTCTCAACTTACTGAGCTCCACCTCCCTTATAACCAACTCACTAAGCTTCCAGAGTCATTTGGTAACCTTTCTCAACTTACTGAGCTCGTCGACCTCTCTTATAACCAACTCACTGAGCTTCCAGAGTCATTTGGCAATCTTTCTCAACTTACTAAGATTAAACTCAGTTCTAACCAACTCATTGAGCTTCCAGAGTCATTTGGTAACCTCTCTCAACTTACTGAGCTCGACCTCTCTTATAACCAACTCACTAAGCTTCCAGAGTCATTTGGCAACCTTTCTCAACTTACTAAGCTCGACCTCGATTTTAACTATCTAACAGAGCTTCCAAAGTCAATAGGTAACCTCTCTCAACTTACTGAGCTCTACCTCCTTGAAAACCGACTCATTAAGCTTCCAGAGTCATTTGGTAACCTCTCTCAACTTACTAAGCTTAAACTCGGTTCTAAGCAACTCATTGAGCTTCCAGAGTCATTTGGTAACCTCTCTCAACTTACTGAGCTCAATCTCCCTTATAACCAACTCACTAAGCTTCCAGAGTCATTTGGCAATCTTTCTCAACTTACTAAGCTCCATCTCCCTCATAACCAACTCACTAAGCTTCCAGAGTCATTTGGCAATCTTTCTCAACTTACTAAGCTCCATCTCCCTCATAACCAACTCACTAAGCTTCCAGAGTCATTTAGCAATCTTTCTCAACTTACTGAGCTCCATCTCCCTCATAACCAACTCACTAAGCTTCCAGAGTCATTTGGTAACCTCTCTCAACTTACTGAGCTCCATCTCCCTCATAACCAACTCACTAAGCTTCCAGAGTCATTTAGCAATCTTTCTCAACTTACTACGCTTCGCCTCTCTTATAACCAACTCACTAAGCTTCCAGAGTCATTTAGCAATCTTTCTCAACTTACTGAGCTCTACCTTTGGCACAATTGTCTCATCGATCTACCAGACTGCCTCTTTAAACCGCCGCCTTCTTACCTAAACATTTACGTACATAACACCGGGTCAAAAGCACTTGTGAAAGTAATGGAACACATACAACAGCCAGATTACAAAGGTCCCCGCTTCGTTAACACCCCTTTTTCGCTTCTCAAAGAAAGATATGTACCAGAAGATCAATGGAAAACTATCTGGAACCTTGTAGTTCCTCTCATTAACGCCGTCCCAGACAATATAGATGTTGAAAAACTTCTTGATGCCCTTATCGCACTCCCGAGCAATCAAAGAAAATCTATAGCAACATTCGCAGAAACTTACCGAGAAATAGATCCTGATATAGACATCATAGAGTTTCTCCAAAAAGTAAATGCTCATAAATGGATACCTTTTGAATGGGATCTTGTTCTACCTCTCCTTCACGTCGCTTCAGATAATTTGGGTGTTGAAAAACTTCTTGAGAGACTTATTCCTTTATCGGAAAAGGAAAGGAGCTATATCTGCAGCTTCGCTGTCAGGCTCTTTACGCCAGGAATGGATATGCTAAAGCTTCTTGATGCTCTGATTAAGTTGCCAGACGATCAAAGAGAATCTATTGCAACATTCGCAGAAACTTACCGCGAAGCACATCCTGATCTGG
>Ga0153956_1002057_pt1 | contig 15730 bp, 13 predicted proteins | sample TSFL040MetaG_FD_104704 | JGI IMG/M metagenome (GOLD analysis project Ga0153956, IMG submission 104704) | Attine ant fungus gardens microbial communities from Florida, USA - TSFL040 MetaG | ecosystem: Host-associated > Fungi > Mycelium > Unclassified | place: USA: Florida, Wekiwa Springs... | reverse complement strand
TTATCGGCTTCCGATATTGTCGAGGATGAGATCGCGGCGGCGTCCATCGTGTATCTCGAAGGCTATTTGTGGGACCCGAAGGATGCCAAGGATGCGTTCGTGAAGGCCTCGCAGATCGCGCACAAGAACGGCCGCAAGGTTGCGCTGACCCTATCGGATGCATTCTGCGTCGGTCGCTATCGCGACGAGTTCATCGGTCTGATGCGTGACAAGACCGTCGATCTGATTTTCGCCAACGAGGCGGAATTGCAGTCGCTCTACAACACGCAGGATTTCGATGCGGCGCTGGCGCAATTGCGCAACGATGTCGCACTCGGCGTCGTTACCCGCAGCGAGAAGGGCTGCGTGGTTGCGGCGAAGGAAGGCATCACCGCGGTCTCGGCTTTCCCGGCGAAGAACGTGATCGACACTACCGGCGCGGGCGACCTGTTCGCCGCCGGCTTCCTGTTCGGGTTGGTTCGCGAAGCGGGCTATGAACAGGCGGGACGGCTTGGTGCGATGGCGGCGGCGGAAGTGATCCAGCACATCGGCGCGCGGCCGCAGACGTCGCTGAAAGACCTGGCGCGGAAACACGGGCTACCCGTCTGAAGTGGAACTTTCCGCCTTCACGAATCCGCGAGTTTCTTGAACGGAACGCTTCCGGCAGCCATATCGGGAACGAATTAACCTTGCGGGCGTTGAACCGCACTCATCGATACTGAACAGTTTTGCGTTAACTTTTCCGAGGCGACAATGATTACCACTTGGGGCGAATGGAAGCGCTATCCGACGGCGGCGCGCGGCGACAAACTCGAGGCGCCCATCGGCCCCGGAATCTACGAAGTGCGCGTGGCCGCGACCGGTGCGCTGTTTGCGTTCGGTGCGGTCGATAATGTCGCCGAGGCGCTGGCGCGCGTTGGAATTCCCTCTCGCTCGCTGGCATCGTTCTTCATCCGGCGCGATGCGATCGTGCTGCCGAATCTCGAATATCGCATCTGCGCGACCGACACCAAGGAAGCGGCGAAGATCGCGGCGGAGCGGATGATTGGCCGCCGCGAGGCCTATCTGTCCGGCGCGGCCTGAGCACCCGGCCAGGCCTGTTTACGCCGCGCCGCTCAAGCCGGACTTGGTCTGCAGCCTCTTGCGGACCACGGCGGACGCCGCGATGATCCCCTTCTCGACGAAAGCTTCGTGGTTGGCCTCGATATCGTCGAGGTCGTAGCAATAATTCACCATCAGCCCGTGCGATTGCTTCAGGCCCTTGGCTGAGGTGTCGCCGAGATAGTCGAGCTTCTCCAGCCGCGCACCATTGCCGAGATGGAAACGCGCCACCGGATCGGCGGCACGGCCGCGCTTATCCTTGGCTTCCAGAAAATAATAGGCTGCTGCCGCCAGCATCACCGGTTTGACGCGCTCGGCGGTTGCCGGATCGTTGATCCAGCCCGGTTGGTCGATCGCGGTGAGGGTGTTCTTGTCGGTGGCATCGAGAGCGAGCGAGCTGTCCGACGCGCGCTCGCGGGCAAGCCACGCGGCAAAGCCCGGCACAGGCGACAGCGTCACGAAGGTGTTGAGGCCGGGCCACTCGCGCTTCAAATCCTCGACCACCTGCTTGATCAGGAAATTGCCGAAGGAAATGCCGCCGAGGCCGCGCTGGGTGTTCGAGATCGAATAGAACACGGCGGTGGTCGCCTGCTGCGGATTGATCGGCATGCGCGCGTCTTCGAGCAGCGGGGCGATGGCGCCCGGAATCTCTTTCGTCAGCGCGACTTCGACAAAGATCAGCGGCTCGTCGATGAGTCTTGGATGGAAGAAGCCGTAGCAGCGCCGGTCCGGCGGGGCGAGGCGGTTGCGCAGATCGTCCCAGTTCCGGATCGCATGCACCGCCTCGTAGCGGATGATCTTTTCCAGGATGTTGGCAGGTGTGGTCCAGTCGATCCGATGCAGCACAAGGAAGCCACGGTTGAACCACGATGCGAACAGGTGGACGAAATCATTGTCGACCGCGCGCAATTGCGGATGCTCGGCAAGGTGCGTCAGCAATTCTTCCCGCATCCGCACCAGCGCGGCGGTGCCGCCGGGCGCGAGATTGAGGCGGCGGATCAGTTCCTGCCGGCGCGGCTCGGCCGCGTCATGCAGGTCGCTGACGGCGGCAGGGCTCATGTTCTCGGCGCGCACCTTTTCGATCGCGCGCTCGATGGCTTCGCGTTCGGGGCCGAACAAATCCGCCAGTGCTTCCAGAAAAGCGAACCGCTGCTCGGGCGTAGCCGTCTCGTAGCCCGCGAGCAGAGCCTGCGCGAGAGCGACACCGGTCGCTTCGCCGCGCCGGGACAACAGCGTTTCGCCAAGCTCGGCGAGTTCGCCGTCGGCGATGCGATGCGGCGCGCCATGCGTCAATCCGCGGATCAGGTCGCGGCCGCGATCGGTCAGGGTGCCGAGCAGATTGGTGAGAAAGGCGCGGTCGAATGTCAGGCTTGCCATCGGTCGGGCATCTCCGCTCTTGGGTCTGTGTGTTTTTATTCCGGCAACGGAATGAATTCGGTTTCGTCTGGCACATGCGCGAAGCGCCCGGTTTTCCAATCCTGCTTGGCCTGCTCGATGCGTTCGCGGCTCGAGGAGACGAAATTCCACCAGATATAACGCGGTCCCTCCAGCGCGGTGCCGCCGAGGAACATCATTTTTGTCGCGGTGATCGCCGTGATGGTGATGCGGTCGCCGGGACGGAAGATCAGGAGACGCGGAGCCTCGTAGCGCTCGTTCGCAATCTCGACTTCGCCCTCGACGATATAAACCGCGCGCTCCTCATGATCCGCGTCAAGCGGTGCGCGCGACCCGGCATCGAGATTGACCTCGGCATAAAACCATTCGGAGGTTTGATCGACAGGCGAGGTGACGCCGAACGCCTTGCCCGCGATGATGCGCGCCGAAAGCCCGGTGTCGCTGACCAGCGGCAGGCTGTCGGCGCTATAATGCTGGAAAGAGGGCGCGATTTCCTCGCGAGCCTGCGGCAGCGCGATCCAGCTTTGCAGGCCGAGCATGCGCTGTCCGTTGGCGCGCGGCACGTCCGGGGTGCGTTCGGAATGGGCGATGCCGCGGCCTGCGGTCATCAGGTTCATCGCGCCGGGCTTGATTTCCTGAATATTGCCCTCGCTGTCGCGGTGCATGATGCTGCCGTCGAACAGATAGGTGACGGTGGCGAGGCCGATATGCGGATGCGGGCGCACGTCCATGCCCTGGCCTGCGATGAACTGCACCGGCCCAAAATGATCGAAGAAGATGAACGGGCCGACCATCTGGCGCTTGCCGTGCGGCAGTGCGCGGCGGACCGCGAAGCCGTCGCCGAGATCGCGGGTGCGCGGCACGATGACGAGTTCAAGCGCGTCGCAGGATTGTGGGTCGCCCAGGATCGGATCGTTGGAAGGCATCCAGCTCATCGCGCGTCTCCTTCAGAAGGAAGCCCGATTATACATCGATCGATACCGCGCGCGAGAGTACGGCGGTTAGACTAAAGCCCGTGCCCGGCAAGCCTTGAATCGGTCGTGCCGGTGACATGGCAAAAGCATGACGCGCCGCGAAACATAACGGGAGCGTGATCTCGTGCGGGCAGAAGCCTCAGACGTCGACGTTGGCGTCGAGCGAATTGTCCTGAATGAATTCGCGGCGCGGCTCGACGATGTCGCCCATCAGCTTGGTGAAGATGTCGTCGGCGGCATCCACTTCGCGGATCTTGACCTGCAGCAGCGAGCGCGCGTTGGTGTCGAGGGTGGTTTCCCAAAGCTGGCTCGGATTCATCTCGCCGAGGCCTTTGTAGCGCTGGTAGGTGACGCCCTTGCGCCCCGCCTCGATCACCGCGTCGAACAGGCTGACAGGACCATGGATCGGCGTTTCGGTGTCCTTGCGGCGAAGCATGGCGCTGCGCGGATAGACCTCTTGCAGGGACGCTGCGAAGTCGTCGATCCGGCGAGCCTCGGCGGATGACAACAATGCGTCGTCGATCATGGCGACGTCCCTGACGCCGCGCACCATGCGCTCGAACGTAAAGCCCTGGCCTTCGGTGAAGGTGCCGTTCCAGCCGCGCTCGACCTCGTCGGAGAGGGAGTCGAGACGCTTGGCGATGTAGTCGGCGGCGGCGTTGGCGGTTTCCGGATCGGTGGTGACGCGCGGATTCAGCACGCCCGCGATCGCGGCTTGTTCGACAACGTCGCGGTTGTAGCGCGAGTGGATGTTGGCGAGCAGCCCGCGAATGATGCGGGCATCCTCCACCAGCGTCTGCAGGTCGCGGCCGCGACGCTCCTCGCCGCTGGCGAGTTTGAGGATGCAGTCGTCGAGCCCGGTCTCGATCAAATAATCTTCAAGCGCGCGTTCGTCCTTGAGATATTGCTCGGACTTGCCGCGCGTCACCTTGTAGAGCGGCGGCTGGGCGATATAGAGGTGGCCGCCCTCGATCAGCGACGGCATCTGCCGGAAGAAGAACGTCAAGAGCAGCGTGCGGATGTGCGCGCCGTCGACGTCGGCGTCCGTCATCACGATGATCTTGTGGTAGCGCAGCTTCGACAGGTCGAAATCGTCGCGGCCGATGCCGGTGCCGAGCGCGGTGATCAGCGTGCCGATCTGCTCGGAGGACAGCATCTTGTCGAAGCGCGCGCGCTCGACGTTGAGGATCTTGCCGCGCAACGGAAGGACGGCCTGGAATTCGCGGTTGCGGCCCTGCTTGGCGGAGCCGCCCGCGGAATCGCCCTCGACGATGAACAGTTCGGATTTCGCCGGATCGCGCTCCTGGCAGTCGGCGAGCTTGCCGGGCAGGGAGGCGATGTCGAGCGCGCCTTTGCGGCGGGTGAGATCGCGCGCCTTGCGCGCGGCTTCGCGCGCGGCTGCTGCTTCCACCACCTTGCCGACGATGGTTTTCGCTTCGGCCGGGTGTTCCTCGAGCCACGCCGAGAGCGAGGCGTTGATGACATTCTCGACCACCGGGCGGACCTCGGAGGAGACCAGCTTGTCCTTGGTCTGCGACGAGAATTTCGGGTCCGGCACCTTCACGGAGAGAACGGCGGTGAGGCCCTCGCGGCAATCATCGCCGGTGAGCGCGATCTTTTCCTTCTTCGCCATGCCGTCGGCATAGCCGGTGATCTGGCGCGTCAGCGCGCCGCGGAAGCCCGCGAGATGCGTGCCGCCGTCGCGCTGGGGAATGTTGTTGGTGAAGCAGAGTACGTTCTCGTGGTAGCTGTCGTTCCACCACATCGCGACTTCGACGCTGATGCCGTTCTGCTCGGCGCGCATCACGATCGGAGTCTCGACCACGGCCTTCTTGTTGCGGTCGAGGAATTTCACGAAGGCTTCGACGCCGCCCTCGTAATGCAGCTCCTCGCGCCGCTCGACGGCGTGGCGCATGTCCGACAGCAGAATGTTGACGCCGGAATTGAGGAAGGCGAGCTCGCGCAGGCGGTGCTCCAGCGTGTCGAAATCGTATTCGGTGTGCGTAAACGTTTCGTTTGAGGCGAGGAACGTCACTTCGGTGCCGCGTTTGCCGTTGGCATCGCCGACCACCGCGAGCGGCGCCATCGCGTCGCCATGCGCGAATGCGATGTAGTGTTCCTTGTCATCGCGCCAAATGCGCAATTCGAGTTTGCTCGACAGCGCGTTGACGACCGAGACGCCGACGCCGTGAAGTCCGCCGGACACCTTGTAGGAGTTCTGGTCGAATTTTCCGCCGGCATGCAACTGGGTCATGATGACCTCGGCCGCGGAGATGCCTTCGCCCTTGTGGATACCGGTTGGAATGCCGCGACCGTCGTCGCGCACCGTCACCGAGCCGTCGGGATTGAGGATCACCTCGACGCGCGTGGCGTGGCCCGCGAGCGCTTCGTCGATGGCGTTGTCGACGATTTCATAGACCATGTGATGCAGGCCGGAGCCGTCATCGGTGTCGCCGATATACATGCCCGGACGCTTGCGGACCGCGTCGAGACCTTTCAGCACCCGGATCGATTCCGCGCCGTATTCGGCGGCCGGGGTGGAGACAGGATCGGCGCTGGCTTGCCGGGCTGGTTCGGTCATGAGAGGCCTTTGCGGAATAACGGATGCGCGCCAGGAAAACGAGGCTGCGAGATGTTGATTTGTGCCACGAAACGGAGGCCGCGCCTAGAACAAAGTAGGGGCAACCAAGCTATTGAAAAAATAGTGTTTTTTGACTGTTTTTCAAGGCCGGGAACGAGCCTTTCGAGGGCTTGTAAAAAGCCTGATTCGCAAAGCTTTCGAAGGCTGTTTTGGAGCCGTGAAAAGGCGGAAGATGGAGTCTATCCGGCGGACCTGATTGTCCCGTCCTCGACCTCGAATCGGTCCGCGCGCGTGCCGGCCTCATTGAACGCGGCGGGGTCCGCGCCAGTCATCCAGACCTGCGCGCCGAGGGTCGCGAGTTCGTCGAACAAAGCGGCGCGGCGGCGCGGATCGAGATGCGCGACCACTTCGTCGAGCAGCAACAGCGGCACGATGCCGGTCATCTCGGCGACGAGGCTGGCGTGCGCGAGGATGAGGCCGATCAGCAGAGCCTTCTGCTCGCCGGTGGAGGCGTCCTTCGCGGGCATATCCTTCGGTGCGTAGATCACATGCAGGTCGGTGAGGTGTGGTCCGTTCAGCGTGCGTCCTGCGGCGGCGTCGAGTAGGCGGCTCTTGCGCAGGATATCGCGATAGCGATCCTCCACCGCCGTCGCAGGCTCGTTCAACAACGCATGCTCCATCCAGCCATCGAGCGTGATGCGGGCCGAGGGGAAGGCCGATGTCGCGCCGCGCGCTGCGAGCATCGCGGACAGGCGCTGTAATGTGTGGCCGCGCTGGGCGGCGACCGCGACAGCGAGTTCTGCGGTTTCGCGTTCGACCGCCTCGCACCAGTGTGCGTCGAAATTGCGATCTTCCAGGAGGCGATTGCGCGAGCGCAAGGAGCGTTCCAGCGCGGAGACGCGAGAGGAATGGTCCTTGTCGATGGCGAGCACGAGGCGGTCGAAGAAACGCCGCCGGTCTGAGGCGGGGCCGGTAAACAACCCGTCCATCGACGGCGTGAGCCACACCATGCGCAGATGCTCGCCGAACGCGCTCGCGGAAGACACCGCCTCGCGGTCGATGCGGATACGGCGCTTGGTGCTGCCGTCTTCGCTTGATGGTGCGTCGATGCCGGTGCCGAGGGTTGCAAGCCCGCCCGCGCCCTCGACCTCCGCCGCCACCGCCCAGGAGCCGTCGCCCGTACGGTTGGCGATGTCCTCGAAACGCGCGCGGCGCAAGCCGCGTCCCGGTGCCAGCAGCGAGATCGCTTCAAGACAATTGGTCTTGCCCGCGCCGTTCGGGCCCACCAGTACCACGAGATCGCCGCGCGGCGCGACGCTGGCCGCGCGATAGCTGCGGAATTGCGTGAGGCTGAGGCGCAGGATGCGGGAGGGGGTCATGGTTGGCGCATGCTCGTCATGGCCGGGCTCGTCCCAGCCATCCACGTCTTGAATACGTCTCGGACATCGAATGGCAAAGACGTGGATGCCCGGCACAAGGCCGGGCATGACGAATCAGGAGCTTCAGCGAAGGAAACGCTCTCACACCCGCATCGGCATCAGCACGTAGAGTGCGTCGCGGTTGGCCTTGTCCTGCACCAGCGTCGGCGAGCCGGGATCGGCGAGTTTGAGCACCGCGGCATCGCCATGGATCTGGGCTGCAATGTCCAGCAGGTAGCGCGAGTTGAAGCCGATATCGAGCGGATCGGAAGCGTATTCGACCTCGAGTTCCTCGGTGGCGCTGCCGGAGTCGGGATTGACCACCGAGAGCACGAGCTTGCCCGCCGACAGCGCAAGCTTCACGGCGCGGCCACGCTCGCTCGAGATGGTGGAGACGCGGTCGACAGCGGCCTCGAAGTCGCGCTTGTCAACGATCAATTCCTTCTCGTTGTTCTGCGGAATGACCCGGCCGTAATCGGGGAAGGTGCCGTCGATCAGCTTCGATGTCAGCACCACGTTGGACAGCGTGAAGCGGATCTTGCCCTGCGACAGCTCGACCGAAATCTCGGCCTCGGTGTCTTCGATCAGGCGCTGCACTTCGCCGACCGTCTTGCGCGGAACGATGACGCCCGGCATGCCTCCGGCGCTCGCGGGCAGCGGCAGGTCGAATTGCGCGAGACGATGGCCGTCGGTCGCGACTGCGCGCAACGTCTGCTCCTTGGCGGAGCCCGCGGCATGCAGATAGATGCCGTTGAGGTAGTAGCGGGTTTCTTCCGTGGAGATCGCGAATTGGGTGCGGTCGATCAGGCGTTTGACATCGGCCGCCGACAGCGTGAACGAATGGGTCATCTCGCCTGCGGCGAGATCGGGGAAGTCGCTTTCCGGCAGGGTCTGTAGCGTGAAGCGCGAGCGTCCGGCGCGGATCGCGAGCACGGCGCGCTCGCCGTCGCTCTCCAGCACGATTTGCGAGCCGTCGGGCAGCTTGCGCACGATGTCGTAGAACATATGCGCGGGCACGGTGGTGGAGCCGCTGGTCGCGATTTCCGCCGGTAGCGTTTCGGTGACCTCGAGGTCGAGGTCGGTCGCCTTCAGGCTCAGCTTGGCGTTCTCGGCGCGGATCAGGACGTTGCCGAGAATTGGAATCGTGTTGCGGCGTTCGACCACGCGATGGACGTGCCCGAGAGACTTCAACAGTTGCGCGCGTTCGACCGTAACTTTCATGACACTCCGCCTGCGAGCGATCGTTTGGAAAACCGGGCGGCCGGAACGGCGCCGGTTAGGACCGGGCGCGACCGGACCCATGGGTCCGACCCCGCCGCGGGGCGGCTAAGGTGCCGTGATTGAGGGTTGAGTGCAAGAGAGAGCGGGCCGAATTAACGGCCCGATTTCCGGTTATTCCTGCAACTGTCGCTTGAGGAGTTCGACCTCGTCGGACAACGCCACGTCCTTGGAGACGAGTGACTCGATCTTGCGCACCGCATGCAGCACGGTGGTGTGATCACGGCCGCCAAACCGGCGTCCGATCTCCGGCAATGAGCGCAGCGTCAGCGTCTTGGCGAGATACATCGCGACCTGACGCGGGCGCACCACATTGGCGGTGCGGCGCGAGGACAATAGGTCCGAGCGGCTGACATTGTACTGCCGCGCCACGACGCGCTGGATGTCCTCGATCTTGACCCGGCGCGGCTCCTGCGGGCGGATCAGGTCGCGGACTTCGCGTTCCGCCATTTCCAGCGTCACCGGCGTGGCGTTCAGCTTGGAATGAGCGAGCAGGCGATTGATCGCACCTTCGAGGTCGCGGCCGTTATGGGTGATGGCCTTGGCGAGATAGTCGAGCACCGGCAGCGGAACGTCGAAGCTCGCATGATGCACGCGGGCGGCGGAGACGCGCGATTTGAGAATTTCGAGGCGCAATTCTTCGCCGAGCGCGCCCATTTCGACCACAAGGCCGCCAGCCAACCGCGAGCGGACGCGATCGTCGAGACTTTCCAAGTCGGACGGCGGGCGATCGGCGGCGATCACCACCTGGCGTCCGGCGTCGATCAACGCGTTCAGCGTGTGGCAGAACTCGGCCTGGGTCGATTTGCCCTGCAGGAATTGCAGATCGTCGATCACCAACACGTCGATGCCGCGCAGCGCTTCCTTGAAGGCGAGCGCGGTCTGGGTCTTCAGCGCGGCGACGAAGCCGTACATGAATTTTTCAGCCGTAAGATACAGCACCTTGCGGTCGGCTGAGTTGCCCGCCCAGGTCACGGCCTGCAGCAGATGGGTTTTGCCGAGGCCGACACCCGCATGGATATAGAGCGGGTTGAACATCACGTTGTCGCCGCGGCGGCCTTCGGCGACCTGACGCGCGGCGGCAAGCGCCAGCGTGTTGGAGCGGCCGCCGACGAAGGTGGCGAAGGTCAGGCGCGGGTCGAGCGGCGAGCCGCCGAGCGATTCATGGCTGGCCGACACCGGCACGGTGGCGACCGCGCGCAGTTCGGACGGGCGATGCTCCTGCTCGCTCAACCGCTCCTCGACGCTGATCTTGGCGTCCTTGGTGATGACCGGTGCGCGAACCGGCGTGCGCACGGTGAGATCGATGCGATGCACATCGGGAAGCTCCGCTTGCCAGCAGCTCAAGACGCGGTCGGCGTAATGGGTCTGAATCCAGCTCTTGAGGAAGCGCGTCGGCACCGACAGATGCACGCTCTCTCCACCGACCCGCTCGAGGTCCATGCGCGCGAACCAACTCGAATAAACGTCCTCTCCCACCGTCGAGCGCAGCCGCCCTTTCACCCTGGTCCAACGATCCTGTTCGATGCCTTCTGCGATTGCCATTTCGTTCGCTTTTCTCGTTTGAAGTTTCTGGTTGGTTTGGCGGTTAGTGTGTCTTTCATGCTTTCGTCACAGACAGCTTTCCGTTCGGCGCGAACGCGCCGTGGCGATCACTGCATGTGAGACGAGAGCGAAAAGCTTAGCAGGGACCTGGATGCGTACTGGGAGGACGCAACACACGCTGGCACAGGGCGTGCGCCGGGCGCTTGTCGGCCGGACTGGTCTGCGTTGCGGAGTCTGCCGTTACGGAATGAAGGCCGAGAATGTCGAAAGCCGTCTCGAAAGGCATAATTCTCCCCCCTCTCGCTACGTAGGCCGCAGCGAGCTTAAGTCATTCCAATTTTCTAATCGCGACTGCCTGGCGCCTAACGCCTTTGGCTTCGCCGTCTTGTGACCCGCCTGCCCGTACCGTTCTACATTCCCCGGCGCCGATGAAGGGGCTGCTGCACGTTCCGGCTTTTCTCCCGTGCCCGTGACCGGGACGAGGAAGACGAATTCCGACACAGCAAGCCGTTCTCACAAACCGTGTGAGTTCAGGTCTCCATCATCGCTGAGGAAGCGTCGCTTAACCTGCATTTTGAGTTGCACGTCCGCCTTTGGCTTTTCGGTCGAGAGCGCTTTGTTCATCAAAGGCCGTTCGATCCGATCAACCGCGGGGCGCCGCGACGGAGTTAGAAATACACGAGGCCGGACTTCCCGCAACGGAATGATTTTTGACGCGCGGCGAAAAAATTGCGCACGTGCGACGCGGTGTCGGCGAAGTTTGCGATATGCGTCGCCAACTTTTTGAATCTCCGTACAGATTCGCGAGCGCCATGCGCTGTCATAAAACTTGAGCACGCCAAAATAAAATTCATAAATCATTTACGATTCACCTGAGTGGTGCGGCGCTTTCAAAGTGGTCGGTCACGCTATGCCGATAAGTGGTTAGTGACTCGCGCTAATTTCTGTTCATTGCGGCAGGGTAGCTTCGCGCGCGCCGCTGCGTGCGCGCCGCTGTGGCTATTGACAGCACGAAACGTTGCAGGGGCGGGAGGTCGCGTGCATCAGCGACGTGTGAGTGTCTGCTTTTTTACCGGTTGCGTTGCGCGCGATGTGACGGACCACCGCACGAGGATGGCGGCGCGTGAGGTGCGGCGCGATCAAAAACAATCCGGAAAACAAAAAGGCCCGGCGATGCCGGGCCTTTTTCCATCCTGCGGAGCAGGAACGTTTTGTTTGCTCGGTTACTTCGCGAGCTTGGCGATCTGCGCGGTGAGGCGCGACACCTTCCGGCTCGCATTGTTCTTGTGAATGATGTTGCGCTGGGCGGCGCGTATCAACTGCGGCTCGGCCTGCTTCATCGCTTCGACGGCGGCAGCGCGGTCGCCCTTCTCGATCGCGGTTTCGACCGAACGAACCGATCCGCGCATCTGGGTGCGGCGCGATTTGTTGATCGCGGTGCGGCGGGCAATCTTGCGGGTCGCCTTCTTGGCGGAAGTGGTATTGGCCATGGTCTCTTTGCGTCCTTCGGCGGCGCTCCATCAAAGAGGCCGGGCTGGTCGTGCTCGGCCACGCGGCCGATGCGATAATGTTGATGTTCCGCGTCCCGGAAGCCTGCACCTGCCGGACGATCTGTCTGGCAAAACGGCGCGCCTCAAAGAACAGCGGCGGCCGGATTGCTCCGCCGCCAATTGGGCCTCCTTATAAGGGGGCGGCTTTCGACCGTCAACGACTTCGCGGGGCCCGGAACACTCCGGATTTGAGGGAAATCGGGCAGATTTGGTTGAATTTTACGACTTTGCCCGGTATTGCCCCCTTCGTCTAGCAAGGGAGGCTCATGGGGGCTCATGATCCGCGGTCTGTTTCGCCTCATCGGCCTGCTGCTGCTGGCGGGGGCCTTTATCTTTCTGGTTTATGACGGCGCGCGCTCGATCGCCGACCAGACCCTGCGCCTGACCCGGCTCGGCGACTTCTGGAACGACATCAATCAGGCCAGCCAGCGGGCGTTCCAGGCGAAGGTCGAGGACACCTCGATGTTTCTGTGGGAGCACGTTGCCAAGGTGGTGCTGCACCAGCCGGCCTGCGTGGTGCTGGGCGCTCTCGGCATCGCGCTCCTGGTGCTGTGCCGTCCGGCCAAGCCCCTGATCGGCTATGGCCGGGACTGAGCAGACGTAACCTCTCGCCGTCGCCCGCGTAGTATCTATATCCTCGTTACAGCGCAGGAGATTGCCATGTTCTTTGCCCGTACACCGCTCGCCATTCCGGCCGCCACCGAGGCGCTGCCCGGACGTCCCGATCCGATCCCGACCGCGCGCAGCCATTTCGTCAACGGCCATGCGCTTAAAGGGCCTTATCCTGCGGCCTTGGCAACCGCGGTGTTCGGGCTCGGCTGCTTCTGGGGCGCGGAACGCAAGTTCTGGGAGCTTGGCGACGCCGTCTACGTCACGGCCGCCGGTTATGCGGGAGGCACCACGCCCAATCCGACCTATGAGGAAGCCTGCAGCGGCATGACCGGACACACCGAAGCGGTGCTCGTGGTGTTCGACCCGGCCAGGATTGCTTATGAAACGCTTCTGAAAACGTTCTGGGAAAGCCATGACCCGACGCAGGGCATGCGACAGGGCAACGATATCGGCACCCAATATCGCTCGGCGATCTATACGACGAGCGAGGCGCAGATGAAGGCGGCGTTGGCCTCGAAGGCTGCTTACGAGAAGGCGCTTGCGGATCAAGGGTATTCGGCGATCTCGACAGAGATTGCGCCGCTGGCGCATTTCTATTTCGCCGAGGACTATCACCAGCAATATCTCGCCAAGAATCCGGGCGGTTATTGCGGCCTCGGCGGCACCGGTGTGTCCTGCCAGATCGGCACCGGCGTCGGCGCCTGAACCACACGGCGCTTTCCCGGCGGGGAAAGCGCCGCGTCCCGTGGCCCTTACCCTTTGTTAACCATAAGTGAGGCACACCGGCACAAACCCTTTCTTGAAGAAAGGGCAAGCCCGGAGCGTTCGGTGCGCCCGTTTCGCGTGTCATGGATTGGTGTCGGTTTGATTGCGCTCGCGATGTCGGGCTGCATGCGCTCGGCTGCGCCTCCGGCCGCCGCGCCGCGCGCCGACCTTGATGCGCTGATCTACAAGACCGCGTCCTGCACGACAGCCGATTGTTCTTCGGCTGTAATGTCCGCGAATGCGGCGGTGCCCGCGCGTGTCGCCAACGCTTACGCGGCGGCTGAAGACGGGCCCTACCGGCTCGACGCCGGGGACAAGCTGCGCATCGTGGTTTATGGCCAGGAAGGGCTGACCAACACCTATGCCGTCGATGCCGGTGGTTCCATCACCATGCCCTTGATCGGCGGCGTGCGCGCGAAGGGGCTGTCGCCGGCCGAACTTGCGCGCTCCATCACAGCGCGGTTGAAGCAAGGCTATATCCGCGAGCCTTACGTGGCTGTGGAGATCGAGGCCTACCGGCCGTTCTTCATCCTCGGCGAGGTCACCGCACCGGGCCAGTATCCCTATGTGCCGAATATGACGGCGGAAAGCGCGGTGGCGATCGCGGGTGGCTTCACGCCACGCGCGCAACGCCAAGACGTCAAATTGACCCGGACCTATCCGGCAGGTCCGCTCACCACAACGGTGCCGATCGCCACCACGCTGAAGCCGGGCGACACCATCCTCGTCGGCGAACGCTGGTTCTAAAACAACGGCGATTCATTCAGCCAGCCACGGCTCCAGTCGCCTTTCCATCCGGTGAGGCGGCCGCGGCGGAATTGCAGATAAAGCGGGTCCTTGCGGAACAGGAAGCCGTCGCCATTGACCATGCGGATGACGGCGAAAGTCTCGTTGCCCGGCGATCCGCTCACATAGGTCAGTGGCGTGCCGAGGGCCGCCGCCACGCTCTCGGCATCCATGCCGAAATGGAGCGGCATGGTGTTCGACAGCGTCGTGGTGAAAGGCGGACGTGCGGTGTCTTGCGCGCACGCGGGCGAGGGCTGGGACGCGCAGGCGATGAGCGCGATGCCGGAGGCAAGTGCGGAGAGGCTTGGGGCAAGAGTCAGTTTCATCATGCGGCGATTGTTACATTCCCATCGTTGAAGGCAAGCGGGAATGCTGTTCGCAATCAGGAGGCCGCTCCCTGCCGGAATTGCAGGACGCGACCCGCGTTCGTGCGCGACGAGCGGCCGCCTATTTTCATGATCTTGCGCCCGAGGTCGGCCTGGGTAAACGGTTTGGCCAGTTTCGGCAGGCCGCTGCCGGCGCCGTGTTCGAGTTCGGCATAGCCGGTCGCCAAAATCGCGGGAAGCGAGGGCCACTGGGCCTGGAGAGTCTGGATGAGTTGCAGGCCGGTCGTGTGCGGCATCGCCTGATCGGTGATGACGAGATCGACGTCGTCACGATTGCGCAGGATGTCGAGCGCCTCTTTCGCCGAGGACGCGGCCAATCCAACATGGCCGAGGTCTTCCAGCATCGCGACTGTGTTGGTCAGAACCAGTATGTCGTCATCGACTGCCAGAACAACCAGCGATGGCTGGTCGGGAGTGGGTTGAGCGACTTGTAAAGCCTGCTGCGGAGTTGCTGGTTTCGATTGGGCGAGCGGGAGCCACAACTCGGCAATAGTGCCCTTGCCTGCGGCGCTTCGCAGCACGAAACGGCCGCCGCACTGTTCGGCGAGGCCATGCACCATCGACAGGCCAAGCCCGGTGCCCTTGCCGGGTCCCTTGGTGGTGAAGAACGGTTCGGCTGCGCGGCGGAGGGTGTCGGCATCCATGCCGGTGCCGCCATCCTCGACGCTGAGGCAGATATATTGGCCCGGTGCGAGCGCGAGTCTGCTTTGCTCAGACACGGATTCCTGGCGGGCGGCGATTATGATCCGGCCGCCGTCCGGCATGGCGTCGCGGGCGTTCACGGCAAGGTTGAGGAGCGCCATCTCGAGCTGGCTGGCGTCGGCCAGGGCCGATGCAAGGGCCAGGGGAAAGTGCGTTTGAATGCCGATGGATGGTCCCAGCGAGCGTTGCAGCAGCTCGGTCATGCCCCGCACCAGATCGGGAACGTCGATTGCCTGTTGGACGAGGTCCTGACGGCGCGCGAAGGCGAGCATGCGCTGTGTCAGCGTTGAGCCGCGCCGGGCGCCCTGCATCGCGTTTTCGAGTAGGGCGTGGAGTTTGGGATCGTCCGGCAGCCGCTTGCGCATCAATTCAAGGCTGCCCATCACCGCCATCAGGAGATTGTTGAAGTCATGCGCGATGCCGCCGGTGAGCTGACCGATCGCCTCCATCTTCTGCGATTGCAACAGTGCTTCGCGGGTTTGTTCGAGATTGAGTTGCGCATTCCGCCGCTCGGTAAGGTCGCGCGTGATCTTGGCGTAGCCGACGACGTTGCCGTCGGGATCGCGGATCGGGTCGATGATGACGTAGGCCCAGAATTGCGTGCCATCCTTGCGGATGTGCCAGCCTTCGTTCTCGAATTTGCCTTCTTTCAGCGCCG
>Ga0153956_1002056_pt1 | contig 15735 bp, 11 predicted proteins | sample TSFL040MetaG_FD_104704 | JGI IMG/M metagenome (GOLD analysis project Ga0153956, IMG submission 104704) | Attine ant fungus gardens microbial communities from Florida, USA - TSFL040 MetaG | ecosystem: Host-associated > Fungi > Mycelium > Unclassified | place: USA: Florida, Wekiwa Springs... | reverse complement strand
GTATAAACCGATCAGCGAACGCAAGATAATATTCTCACGAGGTCTGTAATAAATAATGTTGTAACAATAAAGTTAATCTGCCGAGAAATGAAGACTGTAAGCGGAAGCAAAAGTTTAATGAGCAAATATTAAAAGAAATAAAAAATCACATTGTCGTTAATTTAGGAGTATCTGCATGTTGATTTTTACTCCGGAGGAGTAACACGTTTATGAAAAAACGATGTCCTTTTTGTTTGGTCTCTTTGGGGCAGTATCATTAAGTTACGCGGTTAGTTTTATGCCAAATAAAAATCATAGTTCTCCGCAAAATGAGAATCATATATAAAATGGAAAGCTTCACATTCATTGCCGCGCGGGCGACAAATGCTTCGCAATCGCCGATTCCGATAAAAATAAAAACAAATACATCGGCAATCTCCTATCGTGCGTAAAGAAAGAATTGTGGCGGTAGCCGCAATAGCGATTGGCTTTGCCGAGTTGACATTTCCAGCCTGCGCCGGAATGACGGCAAGAGCTGTTTATTTTGCACTATGCTTTTCATAACCAAATGACATTGCCCTTTGGGGGCGCGGATGCAAAAAAGCGCCTTTGATTCTATAAGCGTTTGACCTCTTTGAAAACATTCCCATTTTATAATTGCATTTGGTATTTACCTTTGTTGAAAAATCGAGAAAAATGATACAAGTCATTAATAGAGCTTTTGATATACTTGAATTATTAGCGGTCGATTCCGAAAACCCTATGTCCCTGAATGATATATCCAAAGAATTGGGACTGAATGCCGGCACCTGCGCCAATATTTTGAAAACAATGATTGACAGGAAATATATCGAAAAAGTAGAAGGAAAGAAAAAGGGATACCAACTCGGCACAAAACTTTATTATATTACAAGAAACGAAGAAGGCTATCGGAAAGATCTTATAAAAGTAGCCAAAGGAGAGCTGGAACTGCTGACTAAAAAAATAAACGAGAACTCGATACTTACGGTACTGGACGGCGAAAACCGGATTGCGCTGCTCAGAATCGCAAGTAATCACGGTGTGCAGGCTACCACATCTATTGAGAGGCGTGCTTATGAAACTACATCGGGCAGGCTTTTAATTGCCATGCTGCCTGCCGAAGTGCAAGAAAAGTTTATTGATAAATACGGGCCGCCCGATGCTCATACATGGTCGGAAGCCGGCAATTTGAAGAAGTTGAAAAAAACGCTTGAAAAAATAAAAGAAGAAAAACATACTGTACAAACAACATCCGGAGATATGATAGGATTTGCTGTGCCTATTTATTTGTCGGATAAAGTTATAGCCTCTTTGGGTATATATATGCCTGCATTTCGATTCAAAGAAAACGAGAAAGAACAAATCTTGTCTTTAATGCATAAAGCCGCGTCTAAAATATCACATACCTTAAAAGCCTGAAATTGTGTTTATTCATACCGTATCGAATTCATCAATACAGAAAATATTAAGCGTTTACTTTGTTGAGTGTCTATAATAAATTTTATTCATTTTATTGCCGGCATTTTTATGCACTATAAATAATCTTTCTAAGGAAACACTCGCTGTGCGCGGCGCACTCGCCGCATATTCATATTCTGTCGGAGCTTGCCGATAAATTGCCGGAGGCAATAGAATAGTCTTGTGAAGCGAAGACGCTTGACACAGCCTTATTACACGTTTACGGTAAAGGTGTTTCGGCATAATTATACGCTGTTGTAACAGCCCGGCAAGCATCAAATCTTTAGTAATAATAAATTTTTTTTCTTAACAAATAAAAAATACTCCCTAATATTTGTTTGTATAAATATTAATCATTTATTTTGTATTGTAAAAATATATTTTATAATATAAAATAAATAAAATGTATCTGCTTAGAAAATTATTATTGTTTACCTTATGCTTTTGCTTCTGTGTGAGTCTGAAAGCTCAAAATGTAAGTATAGCCGGCAGCATTTCCAATTCCAGCAATCAGGAATTGGCGGGCGTTAACATCGTAGAAAAAGGGACTAACAACAGAACGCAGTCGGATTTCGACGGTCGATTTCTTATCAAGGTTTCCGACCCGAAATCGGTATTGGTTATTTCCCATGTCGGCTACGAGCCACAGGAAGTGCCACTTAACGGTCAAATAAAAATATCGGTAATATTACAATTCAAAAACAGTGAATTAAACGATGTTGTCGTTATCGGTTACGGAGTAGTGAAAAAGAAGGATCTGACCGGCTCAGTTGCGCAGGTCAAATCGGAAGAACTGAATCAGTTCCCGACTTCAAATGCCCTGCAATCGCTCAGTGGCAGAGCGGCGGGTGTGCGTGTAATTCAAAACGACGGAACTCCTGGCGCACAACCAAGCATTCGCATACGCGGTACTACTTCTATTTTAGGCAGCAACGAACCTTTGTATGTTGTGGACGGACTTCCAGGAGCAAGTATAAGCGGTTTACAATCCTCAGATATTGCATCCATGGAAATATTAAAAGATGCATCGGCAACAGCCATATACGGTTCAAGAGGCGCCAATGGCGTTGTGATTGTTACAACTAAAAAAGGAACTCCCGGCAGAACATTGGTGGAGTATAACGGGAGTTACGGAATACAAAGCCCTGCAAAACGACTTAATCTTATGAATAATGAGCAATGGGCGGAGTTTTACAACGAACAGGCTGTTAACGACAAAATTGCTCCGTATTTTTCGGATGCACAGATAGACTCCATTAAAAATCAGCCGTCTATAGATTGGCAAAAAATGGTATTGCGCAATGCGCCTATAACTTCTCATTCTGTAAGTGTAAGCGGTGGAAACGAGAAAACACAGTTTTCCGTATCGGAAAATATTTTTCAACAAGACGGTATTATCAGAAACAACGATTTCAAACGGTATTCTATAAGAGCCAATCTTACGCATAAAATAAGTAACATTTTCAGCGTTACCTATAATTCTCTTTTATCCATGACGGTAAACCAATCAAAAGGAACAGGAGTTGGAAGCAACAGAGGCGGCGGATTATTAGGTGCAATGCTTATGGCATCACCTGCTATCAGTCCGTATGACGATGAAGGAGCTCTACGCAGAATCAATACAGAATATCCGTGGTTGTCAAACTCTTTGTCAAATCCTTTATACATACTAAGAGAGCAAAACAATAAAACGGTTGATGACCAAGAACTGGCAAATGTTGCACTCAGCATCACACCTATCAACGGAATGACAATCAAACTATCGGGAAGTATTCAAAACGATGATAGCCGTAACAATGCATTTACACAAGTAGATGCTAATATGGGATCGGCAGGAAGTGCATCCGTGAGTAGTAGCCGATCTACCAATTTACTCAGTGAGAATACCATTAACTATACTAAAAGAATAGGAAAGCACAATTTTTCCGTATTAGGCGGATTCACTTATCAAGATTATACAGCCTCAAATTTGAGTGGTTCCGGCATAGGATTTTTAAGTAACATTGAAGAATCCTACGACTTGGCGGGAGCTGCTACTCCCGGCATACCCTCAAGCGGATATAATAATTCTGTATTAATCTCTTATTTGGGGAGGTTCAACTATAGTTATGATGATAGATACTTAGTAACATTTAGCTACCGTCAAGACGGATCTTCTAAATTTTCTACACAGCATAAATGGAGCGGTTTCCCGTCAGGTGCATTGGCATGGGTAGTTTCCAATGAGAAATTTATGCATTCACTGCCATATATTTCTAATTTAAAATTGAGAGGAAGTTACGGCGCATCGGGCAACAACGCATTAAACCCGTATCAGACCTTAAACATGTTAGGATCATCCAAAGTAGTTTTCGGAGATGCCTTATATACTGTATACAGTCCCGGAACAACTAAACCCGGTCCGTTGAAATGGGAAACAACTAATGAGTATGATGCAGGGTTGGATATAGGTATATTGAACAACAGGGTTAACATGACAGCCGATTACTATTATAAGAAAACAACAAATTTATTAAACACGGTACAACTTCCTCCTTCCAGTGGATATGCCAGTACCTTGGAAAATGTGGGAGCTATAGAAAATCACGGTTGGGAGTTTTCCGCAGATGCTCGAATCATAGACCGACAAGTGAAATGGAGTGCCAATGCCAATATCTCGTTTAACAGAAACAAAGTATTAAAACTCTACGGTGGACAGGATATTTACGGCAGCGCATTTTTTCCCGGACCGTTTAACGACTTCGTTAATTTACTTAGAGAAGGTCAGCCTGTAGGCATATTTTACGGTTATGTTGATGACGGCTATACAGCCGACGGAAATATAAAATACAAAGACATTCATGAAGACGGAGTTATCAACAGCCAAGACAAAACCTATATAGGAAATCCCAATCCCAGATTTACTTACGGATTCAATTCCGATATCAGCTACAAAGGTTTCAGTTTAAGCGTTTTCCTTCAAGGATCTCAAGGCAACGATATATTCAATTTGAATGCAGCGCAAACCATCGATCTCGGGTTTGGCCTTAATGAACCGGTAGAGGTATTTAATAATCATTGGACACCGAATAATACAAATGCCAAATATCCCAAAATTACAAAATCACTTGCAGGGAATGTTTCGAGCAGATTTGTGGAAAACGGTTCCTATTTAAGATTCAAAAATATTCAGTTAGGCTACGACCTTCCAATCACAAAACATGTTAATTGGATAAAGAATATACAAGTTTATGTAAGTGCTCAAAACCTGTTTACCATCACTAAATATTCCTGGTACGATCCGGAAGTAAACAGTTACGGAAGCGGCAACTCTCTTAACATAGGCATTGATTCGTACGGTTATCCTACGGCGAAGTCGTTTACATTCGGAGTTCGTTGTACATTTTAGTCCTGATAAATTGCCAGGAATCATCAATAATGAACGCAGCCTGAATCATTCCGTACATATTAATATAATAGAATGATTCTTCAAATCGAATTTGCCGCAGGCAATTTTGCAGACAATTAAAAACAATAAAAAATAAACAGATGAAAAAGCTGATATTATATATACTGCCGCTCCTCGCTGTTGCTTCCTGTTCAAAAAATCTCGAAGAGCATCCAAAGGCTATTGCATCAGAAAACTTTTACAACACACCTTCGGAAGCAGAAGCAGGGCTAAATGCTATTTATTCGGCATTAAAAAACAACAATGCAATGGGAGAAATTTACCCCGCACAAATAGAAACTTATAGTGACTATCTGTTCGGAAGGGGCAGCTATGAACCGCTGAACAATTATTCGGGCTTGGACAATACCAATATTACACGTGCGGGTCAGATATGGTCTCAGCTCTACAGAGCAATAAGCAATGCCAATATATGCATACAGAGAATTCCAAACGGAAGCGGATTAACAGACGACGAAAAAATAAAGTATGAAGGCGAAGCAAGATTTATGAGAGGATTGACTTATTTCATGCTGGCAAAATGCTGGGGTGGCGTTATTTTACGTACAGAAAATAATATGGACTCGACTAACATCGGCAGAAGTTCTTTAGAACAGACCTATGCATTAGCTCTTTCCGATTTAAAATTTTCAGAAGAGAATCTCCCGGAAACGCCAAGATTACCCGGTGCAGGAAGTAAATGGACTGCAAAAGCCGTATTAACGGAATTTTACCTTTGGCAGCATGATTGGCAAAATGCACTAAACGAAGCCGCAGACATTATCAACTCTGGAAAATTCTCATTAGTACCTGTGTCCGTATCCGAAGATTTTGATAAAATATTCGGCCCTGATGTTCTGACAACTCCGGAAGAAATATTTTACCTAAAGTATTCGAGAGAAGGCGGCTCTTACGGATTTAGATATGTAGCATACGGACACGCTCCCGGTGATGGTCATATAGGCGGTGGCGGAGGAGGATTTTACGCTCATTACACAGATACAATCCTGAATAATTGTTGGGAACACTGGGACAATAAGGATTTGAGAAAAAAATTTAATTGGTATCCATGGAATATAGGTTTAGGAAACAACACACTTCTGCCTAATAAATTCAACGACCCCGCAGCAACAAGTATTGACAACGTAGGCAACGATTACCCTTGGTACAAATATTCGGACATATTACTATATTACGCCGAAGCCGAAAGCAGGGTAAACAACGGTCCCGATGCAGCAGCTATAGAGGCTTTAAACAAAGTACACCGCAGAGCTTACGGATATGATGCCAGTCAGCCTTCGTCCGTAGATTTTAGATTAAACGATTATAATTTACAATCATTTATTGATTTGGTAGCTGAAGAACGTATGTATGAGGACTGTTACGAAGCAAAGCGATGGTTAGATTTAGTACGCTTAGGCACCGTAAAACAAGTGATACAGGCAAATAAAGGAAAAACAGTTGCCGACAAAATGCTTTTATGGCCGATTCCTACTATCGAAATGGATAACAATAAAGCATTGGATCCGGTTAAAGATCAAAATCCCGGTTATTAACCTTACGTCTTATAGCCAGTACGATGAAAAAAACAGAAACAAGAAAAATACTCTTGCCGGTTATCTTTTCAATGATAATGCAATTCGGCTATTCCCAATCGGCCAAATATGATTCTCTTTGGAACGATCCGGCAACCGAGCAAATGATTAATAACGGAATTGAAGAAAACCGTAAAGCCGATTATACTATAGCAATACCGCCGTATAACGGCGCTACCCGATTGGAGATACATCAGGTAAAAAGTGATTTCTTTTTCGGAGCAAATGCTTTTATGCTAAACAGTTTCGACACTCCCGAAAAAAATGCCCGGTTCGAGAAATTGTTTGCGTCACTATTCAACTTAGCGGTAGTACCGTTTTTCTGGAGAACATTGGAACCCGTACAGGGTACACTCCGGTTTGACGTTGCAAGCGAGCCAATATATCGAAGACCGCCTCCTGATGCGGTATTGCAATTTTGCAGAAAATATAATATCACACCCAAAGGACATTGTTTGGTATGGAACAATCCCGGACAATCCATGCCCGATTGGTTGCCGAAAGATACCGCCGCAATCGAAGAATTATTTAACGGGCGTATTAAAACCATTGCCGGTCGCTATGGCGACAGTATTAAGATGTGGGATGTGGTAAATGAAGCAAACAATTATTTCCCGCAAGTAATTATGCCTAAAGACTACGTGTACAAATTCTTTTCCTTATCCGGCAAAGTTTTTCCTGCTGCCGATGAATTACTCATCAATGAAACAACGGAAAATGTCTGGATGAACAACAAAGAAGAATACAGTCCGTTTTATATGATGATTCAAAATCTGAAACTCCGCGGAGCAGACGTAAAAGGAATAGGACTGCAATTTCATTTTTTCAATAATACACTTTGGGAAAAAACGATTGCGGGCGATATGATGACACCCAAACAAATGTATGATGTATTAAACCTTTACGCCCGATTCGGCAAGCCGCTTCAAATATCCGAAATCACGATTCCCACATTGCCTTACAACGATTACGGTAAAGCGCAACAAGCCCGATTGACTAAAAACTTTTATCGGCTTTGGTTTAGTCATCCGTCGGTAGAAGCTATCGTTTGGTGGAACTCCGTTGACGGAACGGCAGTACAGGGAGAAGATAAATTTAACGGCGGCTTCGTAAATAATGATTTCTCTCCCAAACCTGCCTGCAATGTGTTGAATGAACTAATCAATAAAGACTGGAAAACAAATATCGACACAACAATAAAAAGCAAAAGCAGTTATACGTTCAGAGGTTTCTGCGGCGATTACATTATCAAAATAAAACAAGGGAAAAATACCAAGGAACAAAAAATAAGTATTCATAAAAACCGGCCTCAACGGTAGAATACGAAATTTAGAACCTGTAACAATATTTTTTACCTGCATCTAATAAAACAAGAAAATGATAAATCATTTCTCATGAAAATAACAGACTTAAAAACGCGATGTGTGGCCATTCCACTGAATGCCCAGTTAAGACATAATACCGGCGTTCATCCGGGTTACTTTTTAAGAACCGTACTCGAACTTGTAACCGACGAAGGCATTATAGGTTTAGGAGAAGTAGGCGGCGGGGATCAATGCGCTGCCCTGCAAAAATTAAAGCCACGCATTATAGGCATGGATCCTTTTCATTTAGAATTAATTAAACTGAAAGTATTACGCAGTATATACTATATGTCCAATGCCCGGTTATATGCCGCTATCGAAATGGCCTGTCTCGATATACAAGGCAAAGTACTGAACCGGCCCCTCAGCGATTTATTGGGCGGCAGTGTAAGAAACGAAATCCCTATGATTGCGTACCTCTTTTGGCGATATGACAGGCCCGGAGGCGGAGACGATAAAACGCCCGAAGACCTTGCCGATTATTGTGTGGAGCTGCACGAAACGCTGGGTGTAAATTCCATGAAATTAAAAGCAGGTGTGAATACACCCGGCGAAGAAGCCGAAGTATTAGAACTTTGCCGAAAAAAATTGGGCGACGATTTCGGTTTGAGAATCGACCCTAACGGCGTATGGTCGGTTCCTACCGCAGTTAAAATAGGCAAACGACTCGAATCGTTAAACATAGAATATTTTGAAGATCCGTCTTGGGGGTTGCAAGGCAATGCTGCCGTAAAACAACAAATAAGAATACCCGTTGCCACTAATATGTATCCTGCCAGATTCGACGATCTCGCACCTGCAATACGCATGAACGCGGTAGATATTGTTTTGACTGATATTCATTATTGGGAAGGCCCGAAAGGCGTAAAAGAGCTTGCGGCCGTTTGCAATACTTTCAATCTCGGAATTGCCATGCACAGCGGAGCAGAGTTCGGAATAGAATTGGCAGCCATGTTGCACACGGCTTCCGCCATTCCCACCATGACTTTTGCAGGCGATGCACACTATCATTACCTGACGGATGATATAATAGAAGGCGGCCCGATGCCTTATAAAAACGGGTGTATAAAAGTTCCTGCGGGTCCGGGTTTAGGCGTAACCCTGGATGAAGACAAAATGAAATATTACGAAAAATATTATGAGCAAAAAGGAGATTACTATGCACGGTTTCATCAGGATCCGCGCAGACCGGACTGGTATCCTATTGTAGGCGGAATTTAATAAAATATGAAAGAGCTGAAAGATAAAAAAATATTGATTACCGGCGCAAACGGCGGTATAGGAAAAGCTGTAGTACAAAAACTTGCCGATGCCGGCGCCGGGCTTCTACTGCATTATTTCGACAAAGCGAATGAAGCGGAAGAACTGCAAAATTCCATTGTTAAAGCAGGAGGCAACGCATTCATTCTTCAAGCGGATTTATCGAAACAGGAAGAAGCAACAGCGCTCGGGCAACAAGCATGGGAACTGCTGAACGGGATTGATGTACTGATTAATAATGCCGGCGTATCCTATAAAAAACATTTTTTGGACACCTCCGCTGCAGACATAGATTATTTCTTTGATATTAATTTTAAAGGAACACTCTGGCTGACGAAAACGATTACTGCAAAAATGATTGAAGAAAATGTACCGGGCAGTATCTATACCATTACTTCCATCAACGGCATACAGCCCGGAGCGGGATTCAGTCTCTACGGCGCTTCCAAAGGCGCTTTGGAAACACTGATGAAAGGAATCGCCGTAGAAGTTGCGCCTTATAACATTACCGTAAATACGATTGCACCGGGAGGAATCCAAACCGATTTGAACACAGCCGCGTGGCAGGATGAGCAAAAATTAAAAACGATAAATGAAAGCATACCCATGGGCAGGCTCGGACAACCGGAAGAAATAGCTTCTATCCTATGCAGTCTCATCGCCTCCAATACTTATATGACAGGCGTTACAATTACAATCGACGGCGGATGGCTACTGAAACACGGATATGAAAAAGCTCGAAAAAAGACAAAAGAATAACCGACACATTGCTTTCATCCAAAAAAAATTAAATGGCAGGCCGCTCAAAATACAAATGGGAGTTACTGATTTTACTGTGGATTGCTTTTTTTCTGAATCAAGCAGACAGGCAAATATTCAGTGTAGTACTGCCGTTAATAAAAAAAGATTTATCACTTTCCGACGCTCATGCGGGACTGATTGCATCTTCCCTCGTATGGACTTACGGACTGTTTGTACCTGTTGCCGGCTTTTTGGGCGACAGATTCAGCCGTAAAGGAATCATCAGCATAAGTCTTTGTTTCTGGAGTATTGCAACGATCCTAACGGGCATCAGTTCTACATTAATTCAGTTCATATTATTGAGAGGAATCGCTACCGGCGGCGGAGAAGCCTTTTATGCACCCGCAGCCAATGCGCTTATAAGTGACGAACATAAAAAAAGAAGATCGCTTGCGTTGGCTATTCATCAAAGCGCCGTGTATTTCGGTATTATTCTCAGCGGATTGATTGCCGGCTATATTGCTCAACATTACGGCTGGAGAAAATCGTTTTATGTTTTCGGAAGCGCAGGCATAATTACAACGATAATAATATCATTACGAGCTAAGAAAGACAAACCGCAACAATCAGTTGAAAAAGCGAGTGTATGGGAAACAACAAAACATATTGCACGAAAACCTACTGCTGTTTTACTTACGGCAGCATTTGCCTGCATGATTTTTGTAAACGTTGCGTATCTCACTTGGATGCCTTCACTGCTTACCGATAAATTTAAGCTCTCAATAAGCGATGCCGGTTTTTCCTCAATGTTTTATCATCACATAGGCGCGTTTTTGGGAGTGATTATAGGAGGCACAGTAACAGACAAAGGCGCTTATAAAAATCCGCAAAGACGTTTAATTGTACAGGCTATAGGATTACTTGCCGGCGCTCCTTTTATATTTTGGATTGGAGCAGCGGGTACACAAACGGGAACATATGCAGCATTATTTCTCTTCGGAATTTTCAGAGGAATATACGACTCGAATATTTTCGCATCCTTGTTTGAAGTTACCGCGCCGGCAATCCGCTCTTCTGCCGCCGGCATCATGCTGATGTTTGCTTTTTTGGCAGGAGCTTTTTCGCCATATTTATTAGGCATACTAAAACCTACATTAGGTCTCTCCAAAGGTTTATCGGGTTTGTGCATTGCATATATTACCGGAGGAATAATGATTCTGGCAGCCGTATTTTTCTTCTTTAGAAAGGATAGATTTATCCCGGACAGAATATCACACCCTTAAAAAATATCATTAAATGAATTCCACAAAAATAGAAATATTGGCAACCGGACTAAAGTTTCCCGAAGGACCTGCATTTGATACAAATGGAGCGTTGTGGGTAGTAGAACTTCAAGGAGAAAGTTTGATTAAATATCATAAAAACAAACTTACCCGATACGCTGTAGGCGGCGCTCCCAACGGTATCGCGATTGATAAAGAAAATAATATCTGGTTTTGCGATTCACAGAAAAATGCAATCAGGAAATTCAATCCTTATACCGAACAATGCGAAATCGTTGCAGCGGAAGTTGACGGCGAAAGATTGAACAAACCCAACGATCTCGCCTTCGACAGAAACAATAACTTATTGTTCACTTGTCCCGGCGATTCAAGAAAAGAGCCTATAGGATATGTATGTGTATTAATGAACGACGGCAGTATAAAAAAAATATCGGACAATAAATTCTTTCCCAACGGACTTGCTTTTACTTCGACCGGGAACGAATTTATATTAGCAGAGACCTATCGTCATCGTCTGTGGAAATGTAAGTGGGACACAGAAACAGGAGCAATATCCGATTCCTTTGTATGGTGCGATATCGGAGGCCCCGAAGGTCCCGGTGGCCCGGACGGTATGGCATTCGATACAAACGGGAATTTATATACCGCGGTATTTGGCACAGGCGAAATCAGGATAACAAACACTGAAGGTCGTTGCTTCGATGCTATTACGCTTCCGGGTCGCAATCCCACCAACTGCGCTTTCGATCCGGGCGGATTATTAGGTTTAGCAGTTACAGAAGCAGAGAAGGGCTTACTATTATCAGTCAATTATAAATAACGAAATAAATATGAAAATGAAAGCAGCCTTATATATCCGATACGGAATAGTTCTCTTACTGCATGCACCATTTATTGTATCCGGTCAATCTCACGGCAGCTTTCCGCACAATAAATCCGAGGATCGCAATCATATTATGAGCGATGCCTATTGGGCAAGATGGAATGATTCTCTCCAACAAAAGATTGACAAAGACATCGACCGCAACAGAAAGAGCGATGCCGAAATCACGCTTACCGATGCAGCGCCCGGTTCAGTAATACAGGTCAAACAAACATCTCATTCTTTTGTTTTCGGGGCAAATATTTTCAACTTCAATCAGTTGGGGAAAAAGGAATATAATGATAAATACAAAGTGCTGTTTGGCTCACTTTTCAACAGAGCTACCATTCCCTTCTATTGGAAAGCGTTTGAACCCGAACCGGATAAGCCGCGTTTCAAAGGAGCTCCTCAAGACAGCGAGGTATATTGGGATACCGTTTCAGACCCTAAGCTTAAACCTAACTGGCGACGCCCGGCAACTGATCCCGTCGTGGCGTTTTGCGAATCGAAACATATAATGATGCACGGACATACACTTGTGTGGCCCAACAAAAGATGGCAGGAACCTTCGTGGATTATTCAACAAAAAATGTCTCCCTCCGAACGTAAAGAATTAGATTATTTGGTAACAACTTATTCAAACGATGACAATAAATTAAATAATGACATATATACAGATGAATATAAGAAAATGTCAGTCGATGAATTAATTGCCAAGTTTCCCGAATATGCCGAAACACTTCAAAAACTTTCTACCAAAAGAATAAAAGAAATTGCAAATCATTACGGAGACAGAATACCCAGTTGGGATGTGGTTAATGAAAGCGCCGACGACTATGAACAAGGAAGAATGCTTCCCGGCAAACTACTTTGTAAAAGTCGTATAGGAATCATGCAGGGAGACTATGCCTATAACGGATTCTTGGATGCCAGAAAATATTTTCCCCACAATGTGAAGTTGAATATTAATGATTACAATCGCAATGACGCCTATCCGAAAGAAATAAAGAACCTTCTTTCCCGAGGAGCTGAAATAGACATTGCAGGAGTGCAACTGCATATATTCAATCCGCACGATATTCTTGATATAGCCGACGGAGCAGACCTGAGAACCCCTCAACAGATGTATGAAATATTTAACAGAGACGCAAAAGCAGGGCTGCCTATCCATTTAAGTGAAGTTACGATCCCTGCTCCGGGAGCAGACTTAAAGAGCGAAAAAATGCAGGCAATTGTTACCCGTAATTTATATCGTCTGTGGTTCAGCCTACAGCCGCTGATAGGTATTACGTGGTGGAATATCGTTGATAATTGCGGCGCTCCGGGCGAGCCGGCAACTTCCGGTTTATTCACCCGGGAGATGAAACCCAAGCAAGCCTTTTATGCCTTGAATCAACTAATCAACCGTGAATGGACTACCAACTTAACGACAACAACCGACTCAAGAGGTAAGATTAAATTCAGAGGATTCAAAGGCGATTATTTAATTACCTGGAAAGATTCAAAAGGTCATACACAAAGTATGCACTATACATTAAAATAAAACAATTTTTTATTCTTAAAATAATTTTTTTATGAGTACACAACAATACAAAAAAGAAGTAGGGATGATGAATTTAGAGGAATTAATTGCTTCACGGGAAGGACGCTCCGATAAACCATTTCCTATTCCCGAGAAAGAACTGTTAAGTCGTTTTGAACAGTTATACACAGGTGCAGTCAATGATGTATTAAGAGAATTTTGCATGCTCAATCAGGCATTGCCGGGTCATATCATTCCTTTAAGAGAGTATAAAACCGTAGCAGGTATTGCATTCACGGTTAAAAGTTCTACTAACGCAGTCATTACCGGAGAAATGGATTTCAGAGTAAAGATGCTGGATGCAATGCACGAAGATGCATTTGTAATTTGGGATACCAGCAATGACCGTAAAGCTACCTTATGGGGCGGCGTAATGACTGCCACCGCAAAAGGTAAGAAACTGAAGGCGGCATGTATAGACGGCGGCATAAGAGATACGCATCAAATACTCGAAGCGAATTTCCCCGTTTTTTATAAATACAGAATTTCAAACGGCAGTTTAGGAAGATGTTTAATTACGCATTATCAGGTTACGCTGCAAATAGAAGATGTTACCATCAAACCGGGAGATGTTATTCTCGGAGATATAGACGGTGTATTGGTCGTACCGAGAGACAAAGCTTATGATGTACTGACAAGAGCCGAAGAAATCAAAGAAAATGAAAAGGTTATATTCGATTGGGTAAAAGAAGGACAAACAATAAAAGACATAACAAATAAGGGCGGATATTTTTAGTATGCATATATGAACATTAAAACAATCTAACCTCTATTATTATTCTCTCGCTCAAATAACAAACGGGCATCATACAAATTGTAAGATGCCAGTTTTCTCGGAGATAATTTTTTTGATTAATCTTTATACAACCGTCCTATAAATTTGTTGTTAAAAATAATCAATCGAAGTTCTTCGGGGTCGATTGCATCTTGATGCGAATATACAACTTTGCCGCCCGGCTCTACAAGTAGTATATAAGGCAATGCACCTTCCCGGTTAGGATCAATAGCATCGATGAACAGATATTTACTGTAGCTCGTAAAAATATAGTTCGCACCGGAAGACTGTTTACTTTTAAGAAGTAAGGTGTTGATAGAAACATGCCTGTTGTTGGTACGTTTATTATCGAACTTTGTTTAAACTTTTATTTTAAAATCAATATTGCGTTCCTACGGAACTTGGATGTAAAGTAATGAGATAATTATTACCAATATTCTGCCTTTACAAGGCGATTCTGTAGGAATGGAATATTGAAAACATCTTCAAAAATGCTTTAAAAAATTCCATAGGAGCGAAACATTAAAAAGTTTAAACAGGTTCATCGATAATATTCAATCAGCCCGTCTATCGGATACTGAAGAATGTTGCCCGTTTCCAGTTCGTAATTATTGCATAAATCTTTTAAAACATCTTTAAATGCAAAAGCCACGCCGCCCGTGAAATGCAGCGGATACAGCCATGCCTCGCGGAATTTGTACACATGCGCTACGATAAAATCGTTCAGCCCGTCTTCGATAATATTCTCGATCATATAATGCCCGCGATGCCCGGAAAGGAAATGCGTAAAAGATGCCATATACTTTCCGGCAAATGTATTCTGGTAAACATTTTTCAAAATCTCATCCCTGTCCGTCTGGTATTTTTCCCTGAAGCTGTCCATCAGCTCATCGTCAAAAGTGTTGTACAGAAAATACTGGATCACTTTGCGGCCCAGGTATGCGCCGCTGCCTTCATCGCCGAGTACATAGCCAATGCCGTTTTGTACGCGTGCTATTTTGTTGCCATTGAAATAAGCGATGCCGCTTCCCGTGCCGAGGATGGATACCAGCCCTTTGTCATTGCCGCAGGTCGCGTGAGCGGATGCGGTAAGATCCGTATCGACGGAAATTACCGGGGCATGAAAAATACCGGATAATATTTTTTTCAGCAGTTTTTTATTAGCCAGTGCAGCCAGTCCTGTCCCGTAAAAATAAATCTCATCAACCGTTGCATTTTTTATTTCGGGCAGCAGCATGTCGTGGATGATCTTCCCGATTTCTGCGGCAGGCAAGTGATAGGGGCTAAGGCCCGGCGTGGTAAACAACTTTTTTTTATTGTGCTGCAGCAATGCCCAATTGCATTTGGTAGCGCCGCTTTCGGCAATGAGTTTCGTCGCCATTGTAATT
>Ga0153956_1002055_pt1 | contig 15738 bp, 16 predicted proteins | sample TSFL040MetaG_FD_104704 | JGI IMG/M metagenome (GOLD analysis project Ga0153956, IMG submission 104704) | Attine ant fungus gardens microbial communities from Florida, USA - TSFL040 MetaG | ecosystem: Host-associated > Fungi > Mycelium > Unclassified | place: USA: Florida, Wekiwa Springs... | reverse complement strand
GTCGTCTCAAAGACTTCCGCCGCATCGCCACCCGTTACGACAAACGCGCCGACATCTTCATGTCGGCCATCTGCATCGCTGCCGCAGTAACATGGTGGACATCCAATTGAGTCTCGACCCTAAATCATGCCTGATGCGCCACATATCGAGGTGACGGATCTTGTTATTCAGTACGGCTCACTCCCTGCGGTTAGCCCCGTCAGCTTTACCGCCCCGGCTGGAAAACAACTGACGCTCCTCGGCCCTTCCGGTTGCGGAAAGACCACGACGTTGCGCGCAATTGCGGGCCTGGAACGGCCGGCTTCGGGCAGGATTCGTATTGGCGACAGGGTCGTATTTGACGGCGCTGCCGGCATCAACATTCCGGCCGAGCAGCGCGGTCTGTCGATGGTGTTCCAATCATACGCAATCTGGCCCCATATGACGGTGTTCGACAACGTGGCCTATGGGCTTCGCGTGCGAAGCAAGAGCGCGGCGGAAGTTAAGGAACGCGTGGGCCACGCACTCCACCTCATTCAGATGACAGCTTTCAGTCAGCGCAGCGCCTCGCAGTTGTCCGGGGGTCAGCAGCAGCGTGTGGCTTTGGCTCGTGCCTGCGCTTTTTCGCCTTCAGTGCTTTTGTTCGACGAGCCGCTCTCGAACTTGGATGCGAAACTACGCGGCGATATGCGCATAGAATTGCGTGAGCTTCAGAATCGTCTCGGGGTGACGTCTCTCTACGTTACGCACGATTTGGAAGAAGCGCTCGCGATGTCCGATACGATCCTGGTGATGCGTTCTGGCGATATCGAGCAAGTCGGCACGCCAGGAGAAATCTATAATTTTCCACGCACCGAATTCGTGGCCGATTTTGTCGGCTCTGCAAACCTCATTCGCGGACGCGTGCGGCGCGACCTCATGTCCGGAGACGCGATTGCGATTGAGACGGGTGCCGGGCTTGTCGTTCACGGCACCGCGCATGGCCGTTCTCCCTCAGACGAAGCATGCCTTTCCGTGCGCGCTGTACATTTTTCGTTGAATAAAGAACCGCCGGCTGGCGATCGCAACATCTGGCAAGTATCGGTGCGCCGAACCGTATTTCTGGGCGATCTTACTCAAGTGCATGTGACCTGGGGAGATCGCGAGCTAATTGTGCGGCAGTCGGGAATGACGTCTTGGAAAGACGGTCAGCTAGCTTACCTCTCGGTAGATCGGGAGCATTGCGTGCTCTTGGAAGGCCAATAAACGAAAATAATCATTGGCGGCGCCGCGTGCGGTCATCCGCGCGAAAGTCCCAATCGCTCACGCGCTTCGTCTGCGGTTGCAAGCTCTCCACCGAGCTTTTCGACGATCCATCGCGCTTTTTCGACCAGCTCGGTATTACCCGATGTCAGCTTTCCTTTCGCAACATGGACCGTATCCTCCATGCCGATACGGACATTGCCGCCCAAAATCCACGACTGCGCGACCATCGGAAACGCCGAGCGGCCTACGCCGAAACCTGTCCATTCGATCTTTTCCGGCAATTGCGATTTGGCATAAATCATCGTCTCCGCGGACGCGCCGAACCCATATTTAACGCCCAGCACCAGGCAGGCCATCGCCGGAATCTTGATGACATCCTCCGCGATAAGGTCATGCGCGAGACGAATGTCACCACTGTCGAACAGCTCGATCTCGGGCTTGACGCCGTTGTCGTACATAATGGCTGCCATCTTGCGGATATTCGGCGGAGTATTGATGACGGCCTCCCCGCCAAAAGTCATGGTGTTCAAGTCGAGCGTGGCGATTTCAGGTTTCAATGCTTGAACGTGCGCGACCCGCTTCGAAAAATGTACGAAATTGGTGCGTGGACCAGGCTTTAGCGGATCTTCATCGCTCGGCTGAAAGCGCGCGCCCGGCCCGGTCGTGAGATTGATGATGAGCGAATTATTCGCCTTGCGAATCCGCTCGACCACGTCCCGGTAATGGGCGATATCCATGGAGGGAGCGCCGGTTTTCGGATCGCGCACGTGAATATGCACAATGGCGGCGCCTGCCTCACCCGCTTCAAGCGCGGCATTCGCAATCTGCTCGGGCGTGATTGGCAGATTCGGATTCATTTCTGGCTTTGTCAGATTACCGGTGACTGCGCAGGTCAGGATGGTGTTCTTTGCCACTTTTACTTCCCTCTTTTATTCCGCGGCCGCCGCGGTTTGAGACATCAATTCGCCCACCAAACGTGTGTTGACGTTACCTGCTCTGAACGGAGCGCTATCGAGAATGCGGCGCTGAAGCGAGATCGTGGTGGCAATTCCTTCAACCCGCATCTCGCCGAGCCCGCGCAGCATCCGGTCGACCGCCTCGGTGCGGTCGCTGCCCCAGGCAATCACTTTTGCCACGAGAGAATCGTAGAAAGGAGGAATCACATAACCGCGTTCCAGATGACTATCGATCCGGATGCCGGGTCCGCCCGGAGACAGATATTCGCTCACTTGTCCGGGGCTCGGCATGAAATTGCGAGCCGGATCTTCAGCATTTATGCGGCATTCGATAGCATGACCAACGGTTCTGATATCTTCTTGCCGAAGCCGGAGCCCTTCCCCATTGGCGATCCGTATCTGCTCTTTGACAAGATCGATACCCGTGACCATTTCCGTCACCGGGTGTTCGACCTGGATGCGCGTGTTCATTTCAATGAAATAAAATTTTCGTTCCTTATTATCGTAAACGAACTCGACCGTGCCCGCGCTTTGGTAGCCGACACGATGGCAAAGATCGACCGCCGCCGCGCATAGGGCGCTTCTCGTTTTCTCACTGATCGAGCGGCAGGGCGCTTCTTCGATAAGCTTCTGATTCCGCCGCTGCGAGGAACAATCGCGCTCTCCCAAGTGAATGGCGCGTTCGCCATCACCAAGAACCTGAACCTCAAGATGGCGGATATCGGTCAGGTATTTTTCGATATAGATTGACGCATCCCCAAAGGCGGTTTGGGCTTCTCCCATTGCCTCGTTCAGGCCGCGATCAAGTTCCGCTCGCGTCTCGATGACGCGCATGCCCCGGCCTCCTCCACCGGCCGCGGCCTTGACCAGGATCGGATATCCGACTTCCTCAGCGATCTCGCGAGCAATCGAGGCATCGGCAACAGCTCCACCCGAACCCGGAATAATCGGAACACCGGCCGCCGCAGCGATCTTCCGCGCCTCAATCTTGTCCCCCATGGCCCGGATCACTTCGGCTGAAGGGCCGATAAAAATAACATCTTGCTGCTGGCACAGTTCTGCGAAAGCTGCATTCTCTGCAAGGAATCCGTAGCCGGGATGAATGGCATCGGCACCGAATGCGACCGCCGCACCGATCATTCGCTCTTTGGAAAGATAACTTGCGCCGGCAGGAGAACCACCGACACAAACCGCGCTGTCTGCGTGTTTGACTGGCAGGGAGTTTGTATCTGCCTCGGAATGAGCAACTACACTCGCGATACCGAGCTCGCGGCATGCGCGTACGATACGAAGCGCTATTTCGCCGCGGTTTGCGATCAGGATTTTCTTGATTTTCCCCGCCACCGTCACGCCTTGTCCGCTTTTATGATCATCAGTGGTTGGCCATGTTCGACCGGTTGCGCATCATCCACTAGGATGCGGGTCACGACACCGCTGACCTTCGCCTCAAGCGAACTCATCAACTTCATCACTTCGATGATGCAAAGCACCGTGTCGTTATTGACCGCGGTTCCTACCTCGACGAACGGCGGATCGCCCGGCTTCGGGCTGCGGTAAAACGTGCCTACCATCGGTGACTTGATTACGATCTCGCCCTCACCCGGCTCGCTGTCGACTTTGACGTTTTTGCCGGGCGCGGGCTCCTGCTTCGGTGCAGACGGCAATGACGAAGGACTTTCGGCCTTTGCCTCACGCAACGGAGGCGCAGATGCAGTCCGTACACCGGGCTGCGTTCCACGCGACAACGAAATCTCGACATCCCCAACCTTAAGCGTGAAGTCCGTCACAGACTCCGATTGACGGACCATATCGATGATGGCCTTGATCTCATCGAGCGAGATTTGATCTTTCATATTCCGTTCGCTCCCCACTATTGAACCGTGAGACTCATCTCAAGGTCATTGCGCTTTATAAAGGCACGGCCCTTTTCTTTTTGATCGAGCATCGTTTGCAACATCTGCAGAATATTTCCCTGCGCTGGCGACTGTCCGTTGGCGCTCCCCTTCTTCATTTCGTCAACCTGATTGCCTGCATACATCACACGCAACAACAGCTCGTCGTCCGATGCCGATGGATACTTCTTGCGTGCCATCGGAAGAAGCGGCTCGAGAGGAGTTGGCTTGAGCGGTATGTCCTTGGCGCCGTTTTCGATAATCCGATCAAAAACATTAGGGTCCACGGGGCCGAGCAGCCTTCCGTAATAGCCCAGCACGTATTTCTTCACTTCGTTCGGAACGATCGCATAGCGCTCGCCATGAATGACATTGAATACAGCCTGGATCCCCACAAATTGCGAGAAGGGCGTAATCATGATCGGCCAGGCCAGCTCCGCGCGTACGCGCGCGCACTCGTCGAGAAGCTCGTCGAACTTATGCGACAGGCCGGCGACACGCAGCTGCTCGCGGAAATTACTGAGCATCCCGCCGGGAATTTGATGCGAATAATGAAAATTGTCGTATTCGACCGGCACTCCGACCGGCTTGTTTTCTCTCTCGGCGATTTCAGCAAAATGCTCGCTGACCTTATCGATCAGCTCGTCTTTGACATTTATTTCGAAACCGAGCTGGCGAAGATTGCGCGCGACAGTCTGCACCGCCGGCTGAGCGGCGCCGTTTGCGAGAGGCTTGATCGAAAGATGAAGCTGATCGCAACCGAGCTTCGCTCCTTCCAGATAGACGAGCGGAGCGAGACCCGTAAGGCAATGGCTGTGCAGCTCGATCGGCCGGTCCTTCACCACTTTCCGTAAGGCCGGCACAAGCGTACGGATGCGGTCGACGGTCAGCAGCCCGCCGGCGTCCTTAATCATGATGCAGCTTACATCCGCGCGATCGATCAGAGCTTTTGCCGTTGCTACATAATGTTCATCGGTATGCAGCGGACTTTCGCAAAAGGACAGCGCGCCGAACGTGTACGCTCCCAGATTTTTCGCCAGCCGGAGCGAGCCTGCGATGTTATCGACATCGTTCAGTCCATCGAAAGCGCCGATTACGCGGAAACCGTTTGCATATAGCCGCTCGACCCAAAGCTCATTGATGTCGTCCGGTAAAAAATCGAAAGCGACAATGCTTTTACTGCGAATGAGAGAACGGAATTTCGTATTGGGAGCCGCTTGATGCGCAAGGCGGACACGCTCCCAAGGATCTTCATGCAGGAAACGAACGCAGACATCGAACTGCACCGTACCCATCAAGTCGACCGACTCGTATCCGATCTGATCCATGATCGGCAGGATCGGCAACATGTGGTCGGTGCGCATCCGGGTCGACCAAAGACACTGATGAGCATCGCGCAGCGTGGTATCGATAATGCGGATTTCGCGCTTGTTCGGTTCGGTCATGGATGGTTCTCGAGTTTTGCATGAGCGCTCGAGCCCAAATTTATTTCGAGCGAAGAGCGTTTCGCTGAGCTGAACGTTTCATGCAGCTTGACGATACGATCCATAGATCAATAATGAGACCCACATAAAAGCTGTCAAGGCAAGTTGCATCGCCGGTCAGATTCGTTCCGCACAAGATGCGGACGTGTTTCTTCAGGCGACGCAGCGCATGGAGTGAAAAATGACAGGAAAGCAAGGAGCCGTAACCGGAAGTTCAGCCGATGCGGTTGCCGCCGGCGAACGTATTTTGCGCGCAGGTGGAAATGCCGTGGATGCTGCTGTCGCCACGGCACTTGCCTCTTGTGTCGCGGATCATTGCAATACCGGCATCGGCGGTTATGGCGGCCATATGGTGGTCGCTCCTCCAGGTCAGACGCCGACCAACGTCGAATTCTCTTTGTGGGCGCCCGCTTCCGCAGAGGAAACCTATCGCGATTCCGCCAAACACGGTCCTGCTTCGAGCGTCATTCCAAACCTGATAGCGGGCCTGTCCAAGGCTGTGAAAGCTTTCGGCTCGATGCCCTGGCCGGATCTTGTACAGCCAGCCATCGATTTGGCCGAGAACGGTTTCGTTGCCAGCGAAACGCTTCGTCTCGCATTGAATGAGGTCGGCGATGCCGCCTTCGTTGGCGAATGTTTCGAAATCGAGCAGGTTGATGCCAACACCTTGCGCATACGGCAGCCGGCCCTAGCAGCCACATTGCGGCAAATCGCCGTCAACGGCCCGGAGTGGTTCTATACCGGCCCGATAGCGGAAATCGGAAGTCGCTATCTGAGCGAAGCGGGGCACAAAACGACCGCAGCAGATTGGGCCGACGCAATGGACTCGGTGACGATCGGAAAAGCGCCATCGCTGCGTTTCGGCAACGTGAACGTGTCTTCATCGGGACTTGGCACTAGCGGCTCGATTTGTATGTTTTCCGTCCTCGCGACCGGTGTCGAATTCGCCGCCGACATGGACTCGCCATTGAGCATCCGGCAGTGGGCCGAGCGCATCACAGCCGCCTGGAGCTATCGCTACGACACGCCAAACGGCAACACCATTGCGGATAACGAAATCGCGGAATGGGTCAAACACGCGGCTGCGTTCAAGCCAATGGCAGTCGAGCGGGCCGAGAGCGGCCATACCTGCCACATGAATACTGCAGATAAGAACGGGATGCTGGTCGCGACCACATTGACGCATGGCATGCTTTGGTTCGGCGCTCGTAGTGCCTTGCCGAACACAGGCGTCATCATGAATAGCGGCGGCCCCCTAATTCACACACCAAAGCCGAAGCGCGTCGCGCACCGGGCCTATGGCACAAGCAACATGAGTCCGACGATCGCACGGCTGGATGATGGAACGACCATTACCATAGGCTCGCCTGGCGCGCGGCGCATCGCGACAATCATCGGCACAGTTCTGGCGCGTCACATTTTCGGTAAAGTGCCGCTTCAGGATGCGATTGTGCACGGGCGTTTTCACGCCGACACAAGAGATCGCGCAACATTCGAACCGGACCGGCTGTCACCGGACGTCAAGGCCGCGCTGCAAGCGTCATTTCAGCGCGTCGAACCTGAACGAATGTCGAATTATTATGGCCCCTGCACCGCCATTCGACGCGACACTGACGGCAGCTTGACGCTCGGTCTCGATAATCGCTGGCCGGGTTTCGGCACGATCCTGTCCTAAATTTCATTTTCTGAGAAGCGAGTTGCCTTGACAGCTTTGCGCTTACCTCATTAGCCTTTATCGTCGTACCGTTAGCCGATACGGAGCGTTCCATTGAACGAAATTCTTGCAAGGGAATCCGGATCGGCCAGATCGCCAGTCGTAAAGGCGCTCAAGCTGCTGGCGCATCTCGCTGCCAACAAGGATGCAGTCGCACTCGCCGATCTCAGCCGCGCTCTCAAATTACCCAAGCCCACGACATATCGCTTGGCGCGCTCAATCGAGACCACAGGCTTTGTGCATAAAGACCCGCTTACGCGCCGCTATCGCGTCGGTACGGCTTTCGAGGATTTGGCCCTCTCCGCTCTTCGCTACGGCGCCGGTCACGCTCCCAGACAACTCCTGATGAATGATCTCGCCGAACTGCTGGGCGCTCGCGTCAACCTCGTGATTCTGAGAGCCGGCAGCGTTACCAACGTCGAATGGGTTGAATCGACGGCAGCCCTGCGGGTGGACATCAGAAGCAATCTGCCCATGGCTGTGCATAGCAGCGCAAGCGGAAAACTGCTTTTGGCGTTCGGATCGAACGACTTGCAGGAACACTTTTTGCGTTCCGCCCCGTTCGAGGCTTACACAAAAAAAACAATTACAAGCCGGCGCGCATTCATGCGCGAGCTCGAGAATATTCGCGAACGCGGGTACGCCCAAGACGACGAAGAGTTGATTATCGGAGTCAATTGCCTCGCAGTCCCGATCCGTAACGGCTCGGGCGAGGTAGTGGCCGGATTGGCCGTCATGGCGGCAACGGCAAGCCTGCCGCTCGACAAATTACGCGGGCACTTAAAGGCAATACAAAACTGTGCGGCGCTGATTTCGGCCGATCTCGGATCGCGTCCGGCTGCCGCGACAAACAAGGTAATTTCAAAACCACATAGCAAAAAAGAGAAGGATAGCGGCTCAATAAAAAAATCCGTACGTGCCGCGCGCAAACCTTCCAGGGAGAGAACTGCTCGCACGAGCGTCAACAGCCGCAGGCCGGAGGTCTAGCGGAGGAGGGTCGATACCCATGGCAATAACGACGACCACAGATGAGAAGCGCCACTCGCCTGCCTCAACCGTCGTCGGCAACTGGTTAACGATAGCGGGATGGAATATCCTTGCTGTCGCCTGTACGCTTGTACTTTGGCAATTCGCCACTTGGGCGATTGCCTCACCCTTCTTTCCTGGCCCAATCGAAGTCGTTCGCGCATTCATTTCTTTGGCCATAAACGGCGACACATTTGGCAATTCGCTCTGGGCCCATTCGTGGGCGAGCATCGAACGTGTTCTGGTCGGATTCGGCTTGGGCGTACTCGGCGGCGTACCGCTCGGTCTATTGATGGGTGTCTATCCGGGCGTTTATGCGCGGACGCGCGCAGTCCTCGAACCGTTCCGTTTCATCCCGCCGATTGCCTGGATTCCTCTGGCCATCATCTTTTTTTCGGGCCTGACGCGGTTTGCCTTTCTCATCTTTCTCGGAGCCGTTTTTCCGATTTTCACTTCCACGTTGGTAGGCGTGGCGCGCGTCGAACCGATTCATCGGAAGGTCGGTCTCGTCCACGGCGCGAGCAAATTCTGGATCCTGCGCAACGTCATCGTGCCTACGGTGCTGCCCGACATTCTCGCAGGAATGCGGGTGGGTCTCGGCGCAGCCTGGCTGACGATCGTCGCCGCAGAGCTGGCAGGCGGCATCTCTCTCGGTCTCGGCCGGATGATGGTCAATTACTCCGAGCTGGTACAGGTGCCCGAAGTTATCGTCGGAATGTTGCTGATCGGCCTTATCGGTTTCCTGATGAATGAGATTCTTCTTCTCGTCGAGAAGCATCTGTTCAAATGGCGGTGGAAAGTAACTCTCTAGGATATCGTTCTCATGCCAAATCTATACGCTGCGGATGCGCGCCCTAAGGTGGAAGTGAACACTTCTCACCGGTACGGCCAGCTTCTCGTGCACGAGGATCTCAAATTCGCAATCAAGGCGAATGAATTCGTCTGCATATGCGGACCTTCGGGCTGCGGAAAGACCACTCTGCTCGATTATCTGGCTGGCATCATCAAGCCTTCACACGGCTCCGTGCTGATCGACAACACGCCTGCCAATCCCAAGTACCAGAGCATTTCGTTTGTCTTTCAGGAACCGTCGACGTTTCCGTGGTTGACTGTCGCGGACAACATCGCGACGGGTTTGCGCATCAAGGGCGCGTCGAAGAGCGAAATCGCGCAGAAAGTTCGCGAGATCACCGCTCTCGTCGGCCTAACTGGATTCGAGGGCTACTATCCGCATCAAATTTCAGGCGGCATGAAACAGCGGGTTGCGATCGCGCGCGCCTTCGCAACGGATGCCGATCTCATCCTTATGGACGAGCCGTTCGTGAGTCTGGACCAGCCGACGCGAGAGCGCATGCAGAGGGAGGTCCTTGATATTTGGCGGAAACGGAAACGGACGGTCATTTTCGTCACCCACAACATCGAGGAAGCGGTGTTTCTCGCCGATCGCGTCCTCATCTTGTCCGCAAAACCAGCTCGCATCGTGGCCGATCTGCAGGTGAGGCTTGAACGGCCGCGAGATCCGCTGTCCGGCGAATTTATGCGCCTGCGGGCGGAGTGCGTGCACTGGCTACACGACTCCAACTCCGCCGCTCAATCACAACGGATCAAAGCCGTCATCGGCGAATAACGTTCGAACAAATCGCGCTCATTGGAGCGTCAAGATAAACCGAGGGGAGGAAGTTATATGCAATCGCGATGGAAATTATTTAGGCTCGCACCCGCGCTGGCTTTGCTGCCGACGCTTGCGGGTATGTTCGGTCTGGCATTTACGCCGGCCGCTGCGCAGAATCTTACGACGATACGTTTCGGCGATCAGACCGGCTCGGAGGTGGACTATGCGGCCATCTGGGTTGCCGAAGTAAACGGCTATTTCAAAGATGAAGGAATCAAGATTGAGCGGAAGACGTATGCCAATGGCCCGTCGACTCTGCTCGATCTCAACAATCTGGACGCGCTTACAGCCGCGATCGTTCCCTACATGCAGTTTGCCGCACGCGGCGGCAAGATGACGATGGTCATGTCTACGACCAAGGGTAACGCACCCATCGTCGGCAAGAAGGAATACACCTCCGTCAAGCAGCTCGCCGGGAAAAAGGTCGGCACGCCTGGCATCGGAACCATTCATGACGCGGTGCTGGGTTACATCGAACGATCCCAGGGCTTTAAGGTTCACCACGTACCCGCCAAGATCAGCGACGTCGCGGTGATGATCGAAAAGGGCGAAGTCGAAGCGTTTATCGGATGGGAGCCCGCATCGGCGGCGGCCATCGCCCAAGCTCCAAACCTTCTGCATTACATCCAGCGAATGCCGCCGATCGCCAATTCCGAAAGTCTCGAACTCGCCTTCCGGCCCGGCTATATCAAGGACCATCCGGAGATCGTTGTGAAGTTCATCCGCGCGACGTTGCGGGCGATTGCATGGATCAAGGAGAATGGACCCGAGAAAACGGCGGAAGTCATCTCCAAGAAAATGAACGATCCGAAATCGTACAAAGTCAATCTCGATGCGCTGCAATCCGTTGATGTCACGCAGCCGCGGATCGACATGCCATCCACGCATCTCTGGCTGACGACCATCGCCAAGCAAGGCAAGATTCCAGCCGATCTCGCCAAGGATCCGGACACATGGGTGATGAAATACGTAGACTACTCGTTCCTGGAAAAAGCTGAGGCTTCGCTGAAGAAATAGAGTGAGCGTTTTTCTTCATCCTCCGGGTCCCTCGCCTGTCCCCTGCCTGGTCGCCAGGCGGGGGCACAGGAACCGGCAGAAAATCAGAGAGTTTTTGGTGGAGCCGCATACTGATCTGCCCCCATTGAAGTGGTCCTCCCTGAGGTATGGTTTTGATTGAGGAGGCTGCGATGGGAAGAAAGAGACATTCGGCAGAACAGATTGTTGCGAAGCTTCGGCAGGTCGGTGTGCTGATGGCACAAGGTCGGGCGGTTGCTGAAACGGTTCGAACGCTAGGCGTGACGGAAGTCACGTATTATCGGTGGCGCAATGAGTATGGCGGCCTGAAGGGCGATCAGGTGAAGCGGCTGAAGGAGCTTGAGACCGAGAACTCGCGCCTGCGGCGGGCGGTGTCGGATCTGACCCTGGACAAGCTGATCCTGGCGGAGGCCGCCAAGGGAAACTTCTAAGCCCCGCACGTCGCCGTGCCTGCGTTGCTCATGTCATCCCTGAGCTTGGTATCTCCGAGAGACGGGCATGCCGGGTGCTGGGACAGCATCGATCGACGCAGCGGAAGACTCCGACGACGCCCGATGATGAGGCTGCACTGACGGCCAACATCATCGAACTTGCCCGCCAATACGGCCGCTACGGCTATCGCCGGGTCACGGCGCTGCTGCATAGGGCCGGCTGGACGCTGAACAAGAAACGCGTCGAGCGGATCTGGCGATGTGAGGGGCTGAAAATCCCCGCCAAACAGCCTAAACGCGGGCGTCTGTGGCTCAACGACGGCTCCTGCATCCGACTACGTCCGGAACGGCCCAATCATGTCTGGTCCTATGACTTCGTCACTGATCGCACCCACGATGGCAAAGCATTCCGGATGCTGTGCATCATCGACGAGTTCACCCGCGAGAGCCTGGCCATACGAGTCGCTCGGAAGCTCAAGGCAACCGATGTGATCGAGGCACGTTGCGAGCTGTTCGTTTCGCGTGGCATTCCCGCACACATCCGTTCAGACAATGGCCCGGAGTTTGTCGCTGATGCACTTCGGGATTGGATCACCGCAGCCGGAGCCAAGACCGCTTACATCGAGCCGGGAAGCCCGTAGGAGAACGGCTGCTGCGAAAGCTTCAACGGCAAACTGCGTGACGAACTGCTCAACGGAGAAATCTTCTACTCACTCAAGGAGGCAAGGATCGTGGTCGAAGCCTGGCGACAGCATTACAACAAGGTTCGTCCGCACTCGTCGCCGGGATATCAACCGCCGGCGCCAGAAGCACTCGTCTGGCCGACACAAATAGAGAAGGAGATGGCCAGAACGCAATCTCTAAACTAACATTCCAACCGGACCACTCACTGGGGGCCGGTCACTGATAAGCACTAAAGCTAGTCGGCCGAATAAAATCGCTGGCAGAATTACTCAATGACATGAAAGTTTGCATGTCAAAAATAAGCGTTCCACCCGTGCCACTGCGGTATAAAGAATTTATATCGGCATAGCTGAATCCCGTTACGCGTCCCGCATCATTATAAGTAATGGTCATGGTTTCGCCTCTTATGCCGACCAGCTAACTTTCAAATTAAGAACAAGTAACTCAGCTCCAAACTCGCTACCCACCATAAAAGGTATGATCCAAAAGAATTGAACCTGCGCACTCTATTTCAAGGACAACAATTCGCTTTTTTTCTTTTGGCGCGATTAACGCCGTAGCGTACCAAGCGTTCCGATTATATGATTCATTTCCTTTTTCGACATAACAACCACGGCATCCATTCTTTAAATTTTCGAGATACTCATCCTCTAAGCCATCTTTTCTCAAATAAGCGATAAGTTTTTGTGCTGCTGCGCTCTCAGAGCTGAAGAACGCACTTACAGCGCTTCGCGCTTCGCTTTCAGACGTTGTCTTTTTTGAGCAGGATTGAAATGAACAGCCTAAATTTCCTTGCATAACGAAACAAAGAAAGACCATTGACGCGTAGCTTATTACGGACCGAACCCGCTTCGAGGTAACCATCGAGGAAAAGCGAGGATGAGCAGTCATCGAAGACTCTCTGCTACTATAAACTTCAGTTTTTAGCTCATACGTTCAATTGGCAGGCTGCTGAATATCTTGTGGCGCCAAAGTAATCTTCTCGATCAAACGAACTTGCTCCCCTGATTTCCATTCGGCTGGCGCGAGCGTGGTATTTCCCGCATCAATTCGCGACTGCACTTCTGCCTCAGTGCCGGAAAAAAGAACCTGAGGAGCAAAGGTTGTATCGTGATTTGCTGAGATGCCATCGGTTTGACGGAACTGAATCTTATCGGAAGGCGAATCCCCGATGGCCTTGAAATTCCCATTTCCATCCGCAGCCAAACCTTCGAATGACATAACGATTTGGCCAGCAGAATTTACAACCTCAAGGACTCCATGCGCCGCGATTCCTAGCGGCTTTTGCACGTAATGGATTTTCCAATCACTCATTTGCCATTTCCATAATCAGGGAAGCATTTCTTGCGTATTCTCTGCTGTTACAACGATATTGCTCACCTTATTGCCGTGCCGATTGTAAGAGACATTCACTCGCCAAGTTATTTTTTCGTTTTTAGGAAAAAAACCGAGGCCTGGTATTATTCTCGATTTTTCAATCCGACATTCCCGCCTTCCCTCCGAGCCGAATTCAACCGCATCCATTTATATATCTGAGAGCAACGACAACGAGAAAGACAGAAAACGTAGCAGCGATAGCAAGCCGACATTGTCCAGCTAATATTAGATATCTGACGAGCAATATCGCGGCGCCGATGATCGTAAGATGCAGGAGGTGATACAGTGTATAAATCGGAATGTTTCTGTATACCCAGCAATGTTGACCGTGAGTTACCCGAATAAATTCCCTCAGATCACCTAAATCTAACATTGATAAGAAAAACCCCAGAAATGCAAAAGTAAAGTATGCAACCAGCGCATACATTGCCGCCATGGAGCAGCGCTGACTTTGCACCGCTTTTCCGCTGCTCAACGTTTAACCCCGTTGCTATCCTCAGCTTGCTCCTGAACCCGCGACGCATGATTTGGATCGGCTGTCTGCATTAGCTCAACCTTTTCTACGACACGAAATAGCTCTCCCGATCGCCACTCTGCTGGCGCGAGTCGATAATTTCCCGCATCGATGCGCGCCGCCACTTCCGGCGAAACCTTCGCATAAAACTCGACGGCGACCGGCTGCTTGCCGGCGTAGAACAGCTTGAACTGCCGCAGCAGGAGCGGCGGCATCACCAGCGTTTCGAGATCGGAAAGTTTTAAATCGCGGTACTTCGGCGAGCGGCTCAACAGCCAGACGATTTCCCCAAACACCGACGCGACGGTCTTCCCGGCGAACTCCGAGGGCGCCGCCGCCGGGCCGTTTTTTGAATCGCCCGCGGGCTCGGGGCCGGAATGCGAATACTTCGCGCCCGGCTGACTTGAACGCTGATCTGGACCGCGCCAAGTCTGGGCCTGCTTCGAGCCTCCGTGCGCCGCTACGCCCAGAGGCTTCTGTACACACCGAATCTGCCAATCGCCCATCGTTATTCCCCACAATTAATCCAGCAATAATCGAGCAATTCGTCGTCGATTTTTGAATTCACCTGAATATTCGTTACCGAGCTCCCGCGTTGCTCGTAAACCAGATCGACGCGAAAGGTTCTTCTGTTGCTTTTCGGAAAAAGGCCTAACCCGCGCCGCGTCTGGGAAAGTTCAATCCGACATTTACGACGAGGCGCTTCCTCAACGCAGTGGGCACCTGCATCTCGCAGCTCCTTTTCGACAGCTTGCGCTCCGCCTTGCTTCGCATATGAACTCAGAGCAGAAAGAACCGTGTCATTTAGATATCGTTCGTTCATCTGCGGGCGTTGTAAAATTGCTCGCTTCAGATTCGACAGCGGCTTATCCTGCTGGGAATGCTGCGCTTCACAGTTAGTCAGATTTATGAGGCAAGCTACGAAAACCAAATATCCCCAAGAAGACTTTGAAAGCCTAAACTCTCGAATGGAATTGCCAATCATTGGCTATTTCTCGCGAGTCATTAGTTGTTAGTTTTTGAATGGAAATCGAACCTAGCAACTTTCGAATCCAACGCTAGCCTCTCGATTAAACGTGTGTGCTCCCCGCTTCTCCACTCCGCTGGCTCGAGTCGATAATTTCCCGCATCAATTCGCGCCGCCACTTCCGGCGAAGCCTTCGTATAAAACTCGACCGCGACCGGCTGCTTGCCGGCGTAAAACAACTTGAACTGCCGCAGCATTGCTCGCGTCTGTGATCGCGCCGGATATCGTCGCCATCTTTGTAAGTACCTTGGTATCAAATGGCGTCGCCGACATAGCCTTCTCCGCGTTTGCTTTTTAAATTGAAATCAGCCGCACCTAATATTTTAGTCCATAAAGCAGTATTGCGATCGCCAACAATTCGCTGACCACAACCGTCACGTAGCCTGCCACTTTAGGAGATCTTTCGCTTCCATCCTTAACCCGTAATTTTCTACCGTAATGAGCCGACAGAATTGGCAATAGCCACACTGTGGGTATTAGAAGGGTCAGATAAACTGCTGCCTCGAAAGCTGAATAGTCGCCGTAGGCAAGAGCCTGCACGATAAACGGAGTAACCAGTATCGTAGGCACTAGCGTGACGACAAACATGCCCCTCGCACTAGGGTCGAGACTCAATTGGATGTCCACCATGTTACTGCGGCAGCGATGCAGATGGCCGACATGAAGATGTCGGCGCGTTTGTCGTAACGGGTGGCGATGCGG
>Ga0153956_1002054_pt1 | contig 15780 bp, 11 predicted proteins | sample TSFL040MetaG_FD_104704 | JGI IMG/M metagenome (GOLD analysis project Ga0153956, IMG submission 104704) | Attine ant fungus gardens microbial communities from Florida, USA - TSFL040 MetaG | ecosystem: Host-associated > Fungi > Mycelium > Unclassified | place: USA: Florida, Wekiwa Springs... | reverse complement strand
GCCGCGGCATCGGTCACGTAGATATAATCGTGCACCTCGCTGCCATCGCCCGGTATCTCGGGCGCGTGACCCGCGCGGATCTGCTCATAGACCTGCGCCAGGTAATTGGCGTTGACCGCGCGGGCATGCTGCCGCGCGCCATAGACCGATGCGAAGCGCAGTGCGTTGCACGAAACCCCCTTGGTCCTGGTGTAGAGCGCGCACAAAGCCTCGCCGAGCAGCTTGCTCGTGCTGTACAGCATCGATGCCGGGCTCAGCCCCGCGCTGACGAAGCCCACATCCTCGTCGATCGCGTCGGCCGATGCATTGCCGTAGGCCGCGGTCGAGGAGGCGAACACCACGCGCCTGACGCCCGCATGGCGCGCCGCCTCGAGCGTGTTGACCATCCCGCTGCTGTTGATCTGCACGCCGAGCGCGGGGTTCTGCGACATGGGCAGCGTCAGGAAACCCGCCAGCGCAAACACCCCGTCGACGCCCGTCCCGTCTTCCCTGATCATCACGTCGAGCAGTTCGTTGAGCCGGGTGATGTCGCCGCGGACCAGCGTGACCCGCGGATCGCCGGCCAGGTGGGCGATCGTGTCCGGGCTGCCCAGCGCGAAATTCTCGAGCAGCCGCACTTCGGCCGCGCCGCCGGCAAGCAGCGCGTCGGCCAGGTGCGATCCGATCAGGCTCGCGCCGCCGGTGATCAGGAAGATGCCGTTCTCGACTGCGTTCATGAGGGTTTCGACCATTTCACGGTGGGGGTGTCTTCGGTCTCGCAGCCGCCGACCGCGATGACGCGCGCGGTCATCATGTAATGACCGATCATCATCGTCACCTCGAAGGTCAAAGCGTCGGAGAAATGCGTGCGCATCGCCGCCAACACGGCGTCGCCCGGATTGCCCGCGAACACGCCGTCGGTGAAATCCAGCAGCGCGCGCTCCTTGTCGGCAAAGCCCGAAAAATCGCCGGTGCGAAGCCCTTCCAGCTCCGCCTCGCTGATCCCGTTGGCGCGGGCGAGCGAGAGGTGGTGGAACAGCTCGTAATCCGAACGCTCGAGGGTAGCCACGCGGACGATCACCAGCTCGCGCTGCCGGTCGGTCAGGTCCGAGCTGTGCACGGTGGCGAGGCCAAGATCGACGAACGCCCGCCAGATCCCCTCGGTCGCGTGCATCGCCATCCGCCACACGTTGAGCGGCGGCCGGTTCGGGTTGGTCGCGCGGGCATGCTTGGCCGGCGAAAGGCTCGCAAGATCGGGATACGGTATCCGGCTCACCTGCTCCCCCTTTGCTATGGTGCGCCTATGGCAGCCCGCCTCGCTGCCTGTCCAGATGGTAGCGGTAACATTTTTCCTCACCGGGGTGTCGGCGCTTCTGTGTGGGCGCGCTTCGCTTCGAACGTCAAATCCATTTCGTGGTAATCAAAACTATTTCCGGTATAATTTCATGATGTATTTCTATTAGATAAAGAACAAACTCATAAGACGCCTGCATATTACTCAATTTGCATTAGATTTTCTGAAAAATGGCCGAATTGATATGTAATGGAAATTTCGCGATTATCGAAGTTGTAACAGCGATTTAATCGAGTTGTCATGGCCGCGTCATAATAAGCCGCAATTAGGCCGCCCGAAAGCCGAGGCGTTGCGGCGTGTATCCAGCCAATTCCTGTGGCTTTCCGATGCGCCTCGGAAAGGGAGGCGACATGATTTCTCGTGGGTTCATTCTTTCCGGTACCGCTGTTGCGGCGCTGCTCGCCGCGTCGGCGTCGGCGCAGGAGGCCGGCCCGGCCGGCCAGGCTTCGGGCGTCGAGCGCGGCGCCGACGGTTCGGGCGATATCATCGTCACCGGGACGCATATTGCCCGCCCCGAACTCCAGTCGGCCATGCCGATCAGCGTCATGAAGGCCGAAGACGCGCGGAACTACGCCCGCTTCACGCTTTACGATACGCTGCTGCTCAATCCCGCGATCGGGCCCGGCCTCGGGGAGATGAATTCCGGCGGCCAGGAGTACGACCAGGGCGTCGCCAACATCAACCTGCGCAATCTGGGCGCCAACCGCTCGCTCGTGGTCGTCGACGGGCAGCGTTGGGTTTCCGGCGGAGCGCGCACCCAGGCGGTGGACCTCAACACCATTCCTTCCGCCTTGATCGAGCGGACCGAAGTGGTCACCGGCGGCGCTTCCGCGATCTACGGTGCCGACGCGATCACCGGCGCGGTCAACATCATCATGAAGAAGGAGGTGCAGGGCATTCACCTCTCGATGACCAACGGCATTTCCCAGCGCGGCGACGCGGCCCAGCGCCATGCCGAGCTTTCGACCGGCACGAGCTTCGCGGGCGGGCGCGGCCATATCCTGTTCGGTGCCGATTGGACCGATACTGCACCGATCGCCGATTCACAGCGCGGCCTGACCAATCATCGCTATGTCTACCAGCCCAACAGCAAGGACAACCTGGCGCCGGGCATCCCCAAAAGCAACGGCCCGAATGACGGCATTCCCGATTATGTGCTGGTCGATTACAAGCAGCTCTACCGTTCGACAGTCCCGACCTTCTGTGTATTCAAGGGGGCGTCGCCTTGTGGCGCCAGCAATAACGGCCAATTCTACCAGCTGATCAATGGGCAGGTGGTTGCGGTTCCGCAGAGCAGCTACACTGTCTATTCTACCGGAGAATATGGCGTCCAGACCGACAACGGCACGGGTGGCCTGCCGGATAGCGTCGACGGGCTCTATACCAATGTCTTGCTGCGCACGAAGTCGGTGAAGGCGACCGGAATGTTGCGCGCCAATTACGAACTGACGCCGGCCGTGACGTGGAACGGCTACTTCAGCTACGCGCATTCCTACGTCCGGGCCAATACCGAGTGGCCGGTGGTGCGCGACGATTCCCGCGCGACCAATTGGTATGGGGGCACGAGCGGCGAAATCGCCCGCCTGACCGATCCGTACCTGCCCGATGCGCTGCGGCAGTTCATGGTCGCCAACGGCCTCACGTCCGTCCCGCTCGACCGGACTTACGCCAATCTGCCCGCCCCGGCTGAAATCCATGCGCGCAACAGCATCAGCACCGGCACCGATATCGGCGGGAAGCTGACCGACCGGCTGAACTGGGGCGCCTTCGTCCGCTTCGGCCAGGTGATCGATCATATCAGGACCGAAAATGCGCTCGGCGGCAACGAATGGCTGCAGGCGCGCAACGCGACCTTGCTGAACGGCCAGATCGTCTGCGCCGATGCTGCCGCGCGTGCGGCGGGCTGCGCGCCCTTCGACTATTATACGGACAGCGTGCCCAGCCAGGCGTTCGAGGATTATGCGCTGAAGACCCGCTACGAGCGGACGATGAACTCGATGCTCAACTTCGGCGCCCATGCCGGCGGCAGTCTGTTCGCTTTGCCTTACGGCGACCTGGAATTCGCCGCCGGCGCCGAATGGCGACAGGAAACCCTGCATACGCAGGACGATCCGGATAGCGCGAAGATCGCCGACATTCTGAAGGGCGGTGCCGACTATGCGGCCCACCCTGAAATGTATGCCCGGCGCCGCACGCTCGAGGCGTTCGGCGAAGTGCAGGTTCCCCTGCTGAAGGACCTTCCCTTCTTCAAGCGGCTGTCGATCGAGGGCGCCTATCGCTTCTCGCATTATAACGACAATCCGAACACCAACACGTGGAAGGCCGGCGGCAGCTGGTCGCCGTTCGGTGGGCTGACCTTCCGGGGCACCTATTCGTTCGCGGTCCGCGTGCCGAATTTCGGCGAACTATATTCTCCGTTCACGGTCACGTCGGGCGCGGCCATCGCCGATCCCTGCTCGACGACGTACATAAATTCCGACCCCCATTATCAAACCAACTGCGCGGCGGTTCTCGCCTCGCGTGGCGGATTGCCGCTTCCCTATCCCAACACCAACCGGCCGAACCTACTGGCCGGCGGCAATACCGACCTGACGCCCGAAAGGGCCCGCAGCTATACCATCGGCACGGTGGTCCAGCCGAAGTTCCTGCGCGGCTTCGATCTCACCGTCGATTATTGGAGTATTCACATCGCTGACGTGATCTCGACGCTCACTTCCACAACCATCCTGAATAATTGCTATGGCGGTATCGCCGCTTATTGCCAGTTCGTGACGCGTAACCCCACCGGAACCGGCTATTTCGCGGGCTATAACGCTGCCAATGATCCGGCGGGATACTATCTGCTCGATGGCACCGTTCAGAGCGTCTACAACAGCCGTTACGTCAACCTTGCCTCGATGGATGCCCGCGGGATCGACTTCGGGGCGAATTACCGCACGCGCATCGGCAAGGGCCGGCTGGCGATCGGCTTTACCGGGCAATACCTGCTGCACCAGATTACGACGGCTTCGGTCGGCTCGGTTGGCCAGGATTATGCCGGCCAATACAAGACGCCGCATTTCCGCGGTACCTTGATGACCAGCTATTCCATTGGTGACGTCACCTTCGGCGTCAACACGCGTATTATCGGCACATCGAAGTATGATCCCACCCAATCGGATGAATATTATCAATACCAGAATATCCCCGTATACGTTTATAACGACGTGACGCTGAACTATCGTGTGAACAAGAAATTCACGATCAGCATGGGTGTTAAGAATATCTCCGATGTCGCGGTCCCGCTGCAGCTCTACAACAATACGATAAGTCCCCACCTTGCCAACGGATCTACGGCGGGCGCGGCCGGTGCTGCCTATTACGATGCGATCGGGCGCTATCTATTCGCCAAGGTCGATGTGAATTTCTGACGAATTCAACGGTGCAACCTATGGCCGGCTCTTCGGGAGAAGAGTCGGCCAGCTTGTTCGGGATGATTGTCATATGACGTCGAAATGCCTTGCCGGCCTGCTGGCGGCCGCTGCCTTTCTCCTCCCCGCGGCCCCGGCCGTATCCGCCCCGCTGTCGCATGGCGCCCCCTGGGTTGTCGCGCATCGCGGCGGCGCGCTGCTGCTGCCGGAAAATACCTTTCCGGCTTTCGACAATGCCGTGCGGCTTGGCGTCGATATGCTCGAATTCGACATGCAGGTGACCGCCGACGACCAGCTCGTCATTACCCACGACGGCAAGGTGAACGCCACTTTCTGTTCCGCTCCCGATGTCGCGGCGGCGCCGATACGCTCGTTGAAGCTCGCCGATGTGCTGAAATTCGATTGCGGATCGAAGCATCGCGACATCTACCCGACCCAGCAGGCCGTGCCCGGCACCCATATGCCGACGCCGGACGCTTTCTTCGCGCGCTACAGGAATACCAAGGCGCTGTTCTATGGCGAGACGAAGATGCCGGGAAAGAATGAGGGCGACGTCGACCCCGTGGCCTTTGCCCGCAAAGTCTCCGAATCGGTCCACAAATATGGACTGGAAGATCGTTTCATTCTTCAGTCCGCCGATTATCGGACCATCGATGCGATGCATGAGATCAACCCGCGCATCCGCACCTGCCTGCTCAGCCCATGGCGATTCAGGGAGACCGGCTATGTCGAACTCGCCAGGCAGCATCACGCTACCTGCCTGTTGCTCGACGTCAAATATGCCGATGCGGCCGAGGTGCAGCGCGTCAAGGACGCCGGGATCCTGGTTTTCTCGAATGTCGTCGATACCGAAGAGGCCTGGGGCGACTATCTTGCGTGGGGCGCCGACGCGATCTTCACCAATGATCCCGCCAGCTTGATCGCCTATCTACGGAGCAAGGGCGTGCGGCCCTGATCCCAGGCACCGGCCGACCAGAGGGATTCCGGGCGCGCGACGAGGCGCGGCCGATCTTGGGGGGCAGGGCGCCGGAAAAGCTTCCTTCCCCCTCGCTGATCGCAGCGAGGGGGAAGCGCATTACGGTCACGCCGGGGTGACGGATCGAGTGGGGGTGGACGCCGCGAGAAAATTAGTGACCGGTAACATGATCCGCGTTGACGCACCCGCACCACCAAAATAGCGCTGTCCAAAAGCCCGGACTCACGGGCCAACCCAGGCGGAGAGCGGCCGGCATGTCCGAATATGAGATCTATTCCATCCGCCTGTCGACCAACGCCGAACGCCGCTCGCCGCAGAATTTCCTCAACGGGGATTCGCACGACGACAGCATGCCGATGGATTTCTTCGTCTGGGCGATCACCAACGACGAACGCACCGTGCTCGTCGATACCGGCTTCAACCCCGAAATGGCCAAGAGGCGCGGGCGGGAGATCTGGCGCCCGGTCAACGAAGGCCTCGCCCAGATCGGCATCGATTGCGCGACCGTGCCCGACGTCGTCGTCACCCACATGCATTGGGATCATGTCGGCAATTACGCGATGTTCCCCAACGCGCGCTACCACATCCAGGATCGCGAAATGCACTATTGCACTGGCCGGTGCATGTGCAACGCGATGATGCGCTTCCCCTACGAACCGGTCGATATCCACGCGATGGTCGACAAGATCTTCGACGGGCGCGTCACTTTCCACGATGGCGCGGCCGAGCCCTGGCCCGACATCTCGCTCCACTGGGTCGGCGGCCATTCCGCCGGGCTTCAGGTGGTGCGCGTCAAGACCAGGCGCGGCCACGTCGTGCTGGCGTCGGACGCGTCGCATTATTTCGCCAACATCTACGATCAGCGGCCCTACCCGATCGTCCACAATCTCGAGGATATGTTCGAAGCCTATCGCACCGTGCAGGGCCTTGCCTCCTCGCCGGCGCACATCATCCCCGGGCACGATCCGCTGCAGCTCGATTATTATCCGGCCGCGCGCGACGGCCTCGAAGGCACGGTCCGCGTCGATCTAGCCCCGATCAAGGGCTATTGAGGGCATGGCTGACAGCGTCATCCCACCCATCCGTCGCCCCTCGGCCGACGATTGCGTCGTCCGCAACCTGATCGACCGGCGTGCCGTCGAGGACGCCGACGAGCCCTTCGTCCTCTACGCGGATGACAGCGTCTGGAACTACCGCGCGCTCCGCGACGAGGTGCGCGCCTGCGCCGTCGGCCTGCAGAAGCTCGGCGTCGCCATCGGCGACATGGTCATGGTCTGGCTACCCAACGGCCCCGACGCGGTGCGCGCCATGTTCGCGATCAACTATCTTGGCGCGGTCTGCGTGCCGCTCAACCTCTCCTATCGCGGCGCCGTATTCGAACATGTCGTCAACGATTGTGGCGGCCGCTTCATGTTCGCCGATGCCCGCCTGCTCGATCGCCTGGGCGAGATCGAGACCAGGGCGCTGGAAACCCTGATCGTCGTCGGGGAGGGGGCGGAGGCGCCCGCGGGCTACACGATCGTGCCTGTAGATCACCTGTTAAAACAGGGATCGGATGTTGCCCCGCCGGCGCGGCCGATCGAGCCCTGGGACACCGAATTCGTCCTCTACACGTCGGGTACGACAGGCCCGTCCAAGGGGGCGCTGTCTTCCTACACGCACCGCTTCGCCCAGGCCTGGGCCACCGCCTGCCTTCACCCGGGCGACCGGCGCTACGTCCATGGGCCGCTGTCGCACACGGCCGGCGCCGGCGCGATCTACACCACGCTCTGCAAGGGCGGCTCGATCATCCTGGCGGAAAGCTTCAAGACCGACCTTTTCTGGCCCCATGTCCGCAAATACCAGCCGCAGATGACGGCTCTGCTCGGCGCGACCGTACCCTTCCTCTTGAAAGCGCCGCCGTCCGACGACGACAGGAACCATGGCCTGCGCGCCGTGATGGTCGCGCCGGTCGACGAAAACGCGATCCAGTTCGGCAAGCGCTTCGGGGTCGAGATCTACGGCATCTATTCGATGACCGAGATGTCGGTGCCGTTATGGTGCGGCCCCGATCTCGATCGCCCCGGTCAGTGCGGGCGGGCGCCCCGCCCCGGCGTCGAGGTCCGCATCGTCGACGAAAATGACATCGAGGTCGCCGACGGCCAGTCGGGCGAGCTCGTCGTCCGCTGCGACGATCCCTGGGTGATGATGCACGGCTATCTCAACAATCCGGCCGCGACCGCCAAGGTCTGGCAGAATGGCTGGTTCCATACCGGCGACCTCTTCCGCCGCGATCCCGACGGCGAATATATCTTCATGGATCGCATCAAGGACGTCGTGCGCCGCCGCGGCGAGAACATCTCCTCGTTCGAGGTCGAAACCGCCATGTCCGGCTTCCCCGGCGTCCGCGAGGTCGCGATCGTCGCAGCGAAGAGCGAGCTGTCGGAGGACGAGATATTGGCCGTCGTCTGCCCCGTCCCCGGCGCCACCGTCGATCCCGCCGGGCTGCTCGAGTTCCTCCGCCCCAAGCTCCCTCACTTCATGATCCCCCGCTATATCCGGCTGGTTGACGACCTGCCGCGCACCACCACGGCGAAGATCATGAAGGCGGAACTGCGCAGCGAAGGCGTGACCGCCGACACCTGGGACCGCGAAGCCCACGGCATCCAGATCAAGCGCGACCGGCTGTGAGCGCACGCCCCGCCTCCCGCGTCATCCCGGACTTGGTCCGGGATCCCGCTTCTTTTCTTCGTCATGCTGAACTCGTTTCAGCATCCACCCCGCAAGCGGCGCTGTCGCATCTGGCGGGGAACGGTTCACGCAGAGACGCGGAGGCGCAGAGGCGTCGCGCCTCAATTCCTCAGACGAAGGCGCGAAGGCGCGAAGAAGAAATAATAATCATGGCGTTGCCACGCGAAGGACCGCGCGCCGCTGCCGTTGGGCGCAACACCTCCGCGTCTCCGCGCGAACAAAATCCATCAGCAGTCATGAGGGGACGAGCATGACTTTAGGCACCGGCCCCCTCGCAGGCCTTCGCGTTCTCGAATTCGCCGGCCTGGGCCCCGCGCCCTTCTGTGGCATGCTCTTCTCCGATCTCGGTGCCGATGTCGTCCGCATCGATCGCCCCAACGCGGGGCCTTATGCCGCGCACGAGACGATCAGCCGCGGCCGCCGCTCGGTCGCGCTCGATCTCAAGCAGCCTGCGGCGATCGACGTCGCGCTGCGGCTCGCCGACCGGGCCGATATCCTGATCGAAGGGTTCCGCCCCGGCGTGATGGAGCGGCTCGGCCTCGGCCCCGACGTGATCCTCGGCCGCAAGCCCGATCTGGTCTATGGCCGGATGACCGGCTGGGGCCAGACCGGCGCCAAGGCGCGCGAGCCCGGCCACGACATCAATTATATCGGCCTGACCGGCGCGCTCCACGCCATAGGACCGGTCGACCAGCCCGCCATCCCCTTGAACCTCGTCGGCGATTTCGGCGGCGGCGCGCTCTACCTCGCCTTCGGGACGCTCGCCGCGCTGATCGAGGCACGCTCGACCGGCAAGGGCCAGGTCGTCGATTGCGCGATGGTCGACGGCGCCGTCTCGCTGATGACCATGTTGTTCGGGCGCCTCGGCGCGAACGACTGGCACGATCGGCGGATGAGCAATTCGATCGACGGCGGATCGCATTTCTACAACGTCTATGCCTGTGCCGACGGGCTGATGATCGCCTGCGGCGCGATCGAGCCTTTATTCTATACGGCCCTGCTCGACCTGATGGGTTTCGACGAGGCCGAATTCCAGCCGCAGCGCGACCAGTCGCGCTGGCCCGAATGGAAGGCGCGCATCGCCGAACGCTTCAGGACCAGGACACGCGAAGAATGGCTCGCCATCCTCGGCACGCGCGAAACCTGCTGCACCCCGGTGCTGACCATGCAGGAAGCCGTCGACCACCCCGACAATGCCGGCCGCGACATGTTCCGCCGCATCGACGGCGTGCTGCACGCCATGCCCGTCCCGCGCTTTTCGGGCAGCCCGGACGTCATGCCCGGCACCGTCACCGCGAAGCCCGGCCACCACAATGCCGAAGCGCTCAGCGATTGGGGCATCAGCACGACCGAGATCAACGAGCTTCAGGAAGCGGGGCTGTTGCGGCGGTGATCATCCGTCATGCCGAACTTGGTTCAGCATCCACCGGAATACGGGCGCTAGGGTCGTTTTCAGCTACGCTGATCGGCACCAGCCCACTCCCCCACCCGTCCTCCCAACGGAGTATTCTATGGGAGGACGGGTGGGGGAGTGGGCGGAACTCGCCGAGGTTCCGGCGATGCGCAGCATCGTTGGAAAGCGAGTGGAGGGCGGTGCCGCCCTGTTTCAGCTTCGCTGAAACAGACTCTATCGCTGCCGCAGCGTGGAAACGTCACAGCCAGCGCTTGCTTCCCGGTGGACACCGAAACAGGTTCGGGGTGACGAAGAAGAATAGGGGAGAGCGAAATGCGCCACAGGAACACCTTTGCGGTGCTGACCATTTTGGTCGCCACCACGGCCACCGCCGCAATCCCCTCGAAAGCCGTCCAGGATCTCCGCCGTCACTTCATGGAGCCGGAGGTCAACGCTTTGACCTTCCACGAAATCGACAAGATCTTCGACACGAAGCCCGTCCCCCGCGGCGCCAGGTCGACCCCGCTCCAGGGCACCGACCATCCGCTGAACTTCACCTACACGGTCGGCGGCAAGCAGATCCCTGCCGAGGACGCGCTCGAACGGACCTTCACCAACGCGCTGATCATCATCAAGGACGGCCGGATCGTCGCCGAACGGTACCGCAACTACACCGATCGCCAGTCGCGCTTCCTGTCGATGTCGATGGCCAAGTCGGTCACCTCCATCCTGGTCGGCATCGCGATGGACCAGGGCAAGATCGCCTCGCTCGACGACCAGGTCACCAAATATGTGCCCGAGCTCAAGGGCACCGCCTATGACGGCGTTACGCTCCGCAACGCGATCGACATGAAGACCGGCGTCGATCGCGACGACAATGCCCAGTTGAAGCCCGGCACGCCCGATGCGGCGATGCGCGAGAAGATCCTGATCACCGGGGAAAAGCCCGCCAGCTACGAAGCCGCTTTGGTCAAGCGCAAGGCGCCGCCCGGCCAGGCCTTCGAATATTCGACGCTCAACACCACCGTGATGGGCTGGGTGCTCGAGCGCGCGACCGGCGTCCCCTACATCACCTTCATGACCGACTATCTGTGGAAGCCGTTGGGCGCCGAAAGCGACGGCTTCTGGATGATGGCGGGGCAGGGGGGCGAAGCTGCGCCCGTCCCCGGCATGGGCTTCAACGCCACGCTGCGAGATTATGCGCGGATCGGCCTCCTGATGCTCAACAAGGGCCGCGCCGAAGGAAAGCAGATCGTCTCCGAACGCTGGGTCGCGGAATCGACCGAAGGCCCGCACACCCCGAACAGTCCCGGCGCCGCCTTCGGCTACCGGCATTTCTGGTGGACCATCCCCGGCAGCCCGGTCTTCGAAGCGCGCGGCCTGCAGGGCCAGAACATCTATGTCGATCCGGCGACTAGGACCGTGATCGTCAAGCTCAGCTACGAACCCTTGGACAACCACCAAGCCGGCGAGGAAAGCCAGGCCTTCTACCGCGCCGCCTCGGCGTGGAGCGGACGTTAGACACAGTTCCCCTCCCTGCACGCAGGGAGGGGAGAGCGTCGCTCAGAGTTCGCCGGCCGCAACCACCGCCGCAATCGCTTCGGCAACGCCATCCGCATTCTCCCGGACGTCGCTGTTCCAGAAGCGCATTGCGCGCCACCCCAACCCTTCGAGGAAGGCCGTTCGCCGCGCATCATAACTTTGCGCGTCGATATGTTGACTGCAGTCGATCTCGACCGCGATCTTGATCGTCCGACAGGCGAAATCCACAATATACGGCCGACCGGCAGCTGGCGGGTGAACCTGGGCCGGACATGCCGCAACCGCATCCACAAGGCGCGTTCCTCGGGCGTCGGTTCGCGCCGCATGTCGCGCGCATTTCCGGTCATCCTGGGCGGAATGCGCGCCATGTGCCGAGCCTGCCGTCGCGTTATCTCGCAAGCAAGCGCAACCTGTCCCCCCTGGACGCGGAAAGAGGAGCAACGCCACATCTCGCCAAGCACGCCCGCTTCGATCACATTTCGTCCGGCGCGGGCGGGCGAGATCGGCACTAAAAATTGCTCGTGGCGGCGATGCGCTTGACCAACGTCGGTCGGCTATCACGATAGGGGAAACCGGTTGGAGAGGATCGATATGGCGCACCGTACGCTCGGCCTGCTTGCTGGCCTGGCTCTCTTCGCCACCCAGGCGCACGCCGCCGACAGCGTCGACACGCTCGCCCGCGACGTCACCCGGCTCGAATCGCTCCGCGCGATCAAGGACGTCCAGCGCAGCTACGCCCAATATGGCCAGTTCGGCCTGTGGGACGACATGGCCGATCTGTTCGCGACGGACGGCAAGGTCGTCTGGGGCGACAGGGTCATCACCGGTCGCGCGGCGATCCGCACCTGGCTCGCCGGGCAGGGACCGCAGGGGCTCGCGCCCGGGGCGCTCAACACGCTTCTCACCGAAAATCCGCTGGTCAATCTCTCGGTAGATGGCACGACCGCCAAGGGCCGCTGGAGCCATCTTGCCATGACCGGCGACGGCAAGGGGCAGGCGGCGATCGCCGGCGGCATCTTCGAGAACGACTATGTCCGCGAAGCCGGCCGCTGGAAGATCGCGACGCTCCATTATTACCCGCAATATGAAGGCAGCTATGCCGACGGCTGGAGCAATGTCGGCCAGAAGGACCTGCCGATCGTCCCCTATCATTTCGATGCGGATTCGCAGGGCGTGCCGATCCCCGCGCCGGCCGGTGCCGCGCCGGCCAGCGGCTCCTCGCTCGCCGGCCTCAAGGCGCGCATCGCCGCGCTCAACGACGAGGACGACGTCCGCAACCTCCAGCATGCCTATGGCTATTATGTCGACCGGCGGATGTGGGACGATGTTGTCGATCTCTTCGCGAGCGACGCCGTGCTCGAGATTGCCGGCGTCGGTACCTTCAAGGGGCCGGCAGGCATCCGCAAGGCGCTCGAGCGGATGGGGCCTGCCGGCTTGAGCCACGGCGATCTCAACGAGCGGCCCGAATTCGACGCGATGGTTCGCGTCATGCCGGGCGGGCGCGAAGCCTGGGATCGCGGCACCGAGCTCGCCTTGCTCGGCCAGGCCGACAAGGGAGAGGCTGCGTGGGAGTTCAACGTCTTCCGCAACCGCTTCGTCAAGGACGGCGGCATCTGGAAGATCCGCGAGATGCGGATCGAGCCGGTGATGAAGGCGGATTACAAGACCGGCTGGGCCGACGGCGGCACCGGCGGCCCGCGCCTTGCCGCCATGCCCGCTTTCCTCGGCCCCAATCCGGCGACCGGCCGATCGGTGGCGATGACCGGTCGCACGCTATTCGCGGCGCGCGCGCTGACGCCCGCCATCGCCGTTGCCGCCGCGCCGGCCGGCGCCCCGGCGCTCGCCGATCTGCGCCGCCGCTATATGCGCTCGCTGGCTTATGACGGCACGCAGAACGTCTCGGCCGCCTACGGTTACTATCTCGACGATTTCCAGTGGCCGGCCATGTCGCGTATCTTCGCGGTCAAGGGGAACAAGCAATCGCCCTTCGCGGGCTATTATCTCGGCCGCCAGCGGATCGATGCCGCCGCCACCGCCATGTGGGGCCCGACGCGCGATCCGATGAGCGCGATGCGCAACAATCTCGCCTTCCACTGGCGTTTCCAGCCGGTGATCCTGGTGTCGCACGACGGGCGATCGGCCACTCTGCGCACGCGCCTGTTCCAGCCGCTGACCGTCAAATGGGATCGCGCTTCGGGCAAGCCCAACCCCAATGGCCTCAACGGCGGCATGTACCCCAACGACCAGATCGTGCTCGAGGACGGCGTCTACCGTTTCTGGTCGATCACCATCGACGAGCATTATTTCACGACGCCCAACTGGCAGGGCGGCTGGTCCGCCGCCAAGGAGCCGCCCCCCGGCGATCGCCCCAGGCCCAGCCCGCTGATGCAGCGCTACCCGCCCGACATTCCCATCACCGCGCTCGGCAAGCGCGAGGAAGGCTTCCGCGGCGGCACGGGCGAGACGATCACCTGGCCCGGCATCCTCCCGATGTGGTTCCATTACCGCAACCCGGTCAGCGGCCGCACGCCGACGCTCTACTGGCCCGACTGCGTCCCCTGCACCAAGCTCCCCGATGCAAGCATGACCCGCAACGGCTATCAGCTGCCGCCCAGTGGGCCCCAGGTCGATGGAGTGGAGGTGAAGGGGAGGTAGCTCCGCCACCAATCTCCCCTCCCTGCACTTGCCGCTACCCAGGTCGCTTGGAAAGATATAAGACAGGCTGATCAACGATAGTCGGTTCGAGCCGACGGCAAGAGGGGATGCACATGCGACTTGTCCGCCGATCCTTCGTGCCCTTGCTCCTGCTGCTCGCAGCCCCGGCCTCGACCCAGGGCCGCCTTCCGCAGGGCTGCGACCGCGCCTGTCTGTCCGGAGTGATGGACCAGTATCTGGGGGCGATGGTCGCGCACGATCCGGCGAAAGCCCCGCTCGCGATCGGCGTCCATTATACCGAGAATGCCGCCGATCTCGATATCGGCGCCGCCGATGGCCTGTGGGCGTCGATCAGCCGCTATGGCCCACGCTCGTTCCGCGCGATCGATCCAGTCAGCGGCCAGGTCGCCTGGGAAGGCATCGCGTTCGAACATGACACGGCGCGGACCGTCGTCATCCGCCTCAAGGTGCGCGACCGTCAGATCGTCGAGATCGAGCAGGTCGTCACCCGCGACGCTCCCCAGGCGATGCTTGCCGGCGCGGCGAACTGGACATCGGATCCGGTCCTGTCCGAACGCGTGCCCAAGGAAGCGCGCATGGGCCGCGACGAGATGCGCCGTCGCGCCGAATCCTATTGGGACGCGATCATCCTCAGCGACGACGGCATCGCCCATTTCGCGGCCTGCACCCGCAACGAGAATGGCCGCGACACCAGCAAGGACGGCCAATGCGGCGCCGATTTCAAGGACCATCGCTGGACCTACATGCAGACCATCCGCCCGCGCCGCATCGACCTGATCGACGAGGAGCAGGGCGTGGTCTTCGGCTATGTCTACATGAACCGCCGCGGCGAGATGACCGGCTACACCAAGCCCAATGGCGAAAAGGTCGCCTTCCCCCTGATCAGCACGTTCCCCGCGACCACCTATGCCGGGGTCATGGTCAAGGTGCAGAACGACCAGGTCGGGAAGGTGCAGGGCATCTGGAACCTGTTGCCCTTCGGCATGACCGCCAGCTGGGACAAGGATGGCGGGCACGGCCATTGACGGCGTGCATCCCTCCCTGCGTGCAGGGAGGGGATGTGGCCGTCCTACTTGGCCGCGTCGGCCTGCTGCCACCCGCCGCCCAGGGCCTTGAACAGATCGACCTGCGCCGATGCCGTCGACGCCTTGGCCTGGGCCAAAGCGGTGCGCGCGGCCGACCGGTCGCGTTCGGCATCGAGCAATTGCAGGAAGCTGTCGCGCCCGGCATCGAAGCGCGTGCGCGACAGGCTCGCCGCATTCTCGGCCGCCTCCGCCGCCACGGCACGCGCCGCCTGCTGGTCGAGCGCGCCGGCATAGCGGGCGAGCGCCTGCTCGGTTTCCTTGAGCGCAGTCAGCACCGCTCCGTCGAAGGTCGCCAGCGCCGCCGCGCTCGACGCGCGCGCCTCGCGGATATGTGCGCGGGCGACCGCGATGTTGGGAAAGCTCCAGCTGATCAGCGGCCCGGCCGCGAAGCTGAAGCTGCTCGACTTGCCGAGATCGCTGAACCGCGTCGACGCCAGGCTGGCGCTGCCGCCCAGGCTGATCTTGGGAAACAGCTCGGCCGTGGCGACGCCGATCCGCGCCGTCTCGCCCGCCAGCCGTCGCTCGGCCGCGCGGACGTCGGGCCGCCGAGCCAGCAGCGCCGCGCCGTCGCCGATCGGGATGGCGGCAACGACTGTCGGCGTCGCTGCGCATTGCGCCGCGGCGGCATCGACCTC
>Ga0153956_1002053_pt1 | contig 15786 bp, 15 predicted proteins | sample TSFL040MetaG_FD_104704 | JGI IMG/M metagenome (GOLD analysis project Ga0153956, IMG submission 104704) | Attine ant fungus gardens microbial communities from Florida, USA - TSFL040 MetaG | ecosystem: Host-associated > Fungi > Mycelium > Unclassified | place: USA: Florida, Wekiwa Springs... | reverse complement strand
CGTCCCAACTTTGCGCCGCCGCGCTTCTCGGTGCCGGTGGTGCCGGACTTCCCCGGTCCGCCGGACCCCAACGCGCCGCCCGCGCCGCAGTCCGGCCCGCTGCCGGGGCCGACGCCGGCAGCTGCCGAGGCGCCGCTGCTACCGGCCGAAGCCGGATCACCGGCACCGCCGGTCCAAGCCGGATCACCGGCACCGCCGGTTGAACCCGGCGCACCCGCGCCCATCCAGCAGCAATCCGCACCGCTGTACGGCGGCACCGTGGGCCCGGTCGGCAGCCAGATGGAGAAGGACCAGTTGAGCCAGATCGTCGGTGGCCCAGCCACATCCGCCACTCAGTTGCTGTTGGGTCCGGTGGCCCGCGGTAACGAGGTCCAGATCACCCGGGTACCCGACGCCGAGTCCGGCCGGGGCGAAGGCGGGCGGCCATGAAACTCAAACGTGTCACCGTGGTCGGCCTGACCCTGTTCCTGGTGTTCTCGGTCGCGGTCACCTGGATGGTCTATGCGACGTTGCAGCGCAACGTGTCCGGGCCGACCACCAGCTATTCGGCGATCTTCAGCGATGTGTCCGGGATGGCCGAGGGCGACGACGTCCGGGTCGCCGGCGTTCGGGTCGGCCGGGTGGACAGCATCGAGCTGACTGACGACAACCAGGCCAAGGTCTCCTTCCGGGTGCACAGCAACCAGACCCTGTACACCAACACGGTGGCGTCGGTGACCTACCAGAACATCATCGGTCAGCGTTATCTCGGACTGGCCCAGGGCGAGGGTGAGCGACGCAAACTGCCTGCGGGCGCACAGATCCCGGAGAATCGGACCAATCCGTCGTTCGATATCTCCTACATGCTCAACGGTTTCGAGCCATTGTTCACCGAACTGGATCCCAAACAGGTGGACAACCTGACCAACGCGATCATCACGGCATTCCAGGGCAACCAGGGCTCGTTGCTGACGCTGACCACTCAGGCCTCGGAGTTGACCCAGACCCTGGCCGGGCCCGACGCGGTGCTCGGCGAATTGATCGCCAACTTGGACAAGCTGATGGTGAGTCTGGCCAAACAGAGCGACAGCCTGCAGACGATGCTGCATCAGACCTCGGCGACGGTGGCCTCGTTCTCGGCCCGGCGCGAAGACCTGGTCGCATCGGTGGGATCGATTACCGCCAACGTGCAGCGGCTGTCGCAGATCGTCGACGCGATCACCCCGGACGTACAGCAGTTCATCGACCGTGATCCCGGATTGCTCAAATACGGCGTCACCGATGGTCGTGCCCGGCTCGGGTACGCGGTGGCCAATGTGCCGTTGTTGCTCAAGGGACTTGCCCGTATCACTCAGGACGGTACCTACACGAATGTCTACGCATGCGATATCGACTTCGGTCTGTGGCGCGGTCTGCTCAACTGGTTCCGGATGTTCGTGACACGGGCGACGCCCGGTAACGGCGGCGAGGTCTGGCACACGGCGGTGTGCCGATGAGCGCCTTGATCGGAAAGTTCCGTCCGGACGAGTTGCCCGGCGGGCGCAAGCGAGTCCTGGAGGACTACAACAAGTTCTGGCTCGGCGCCATCGGTTTGGCGGTCATCGTCGCGATGGTCGCTGGGGTGGTGTTGGTCAGTGTGCTCGACATCGGTAAGAAGCAGTACACCGCCAATTTCCTGCAGGCAGCCCAGATCGCCCAGGGCAACGCGGTGACCATCGCGGGCATCCCGGTGGGCACGGTGCAGGGCGTGAAACTGGCCGGCGACCACGTGGTGGTGAAGTTCACCGCGGACAAGAACGTGCGGTTGGGCACCGAAACCCACGCGTCGATCAAGCTGACCACCATCCTCGGCGCCCGCTACCTGGAACTCAAACCGGGTGGAAACGGCCAATTGCCCAATGACACCATCGAATTGAGTCACACCGAGGTGCCGTTCGACCTGCAGCGCACGCTGGAGGGTGCGACCAGCACCCTGGGGCCGGTGGAGGCCGACCGGATCGCCGAATCGGTCCGGGTCATGAGCTCCAGCCTGCAGGGAGTGCCCGACGCCCTGCCGCAGGCACTGGGCAACCTCAATTCCCTGGCCGGGGTGATCGCATCCCGACGTGAACAACTGGGCACATTGATCACCAACGCCCACACCATCTCCGAGCTGCTGCACCGGCAGAAGGCCGACCTGGGTGCATTGGTGTTGCAGGGCAACGACATTCTCGGTGAGATCACCACCCGCCGCGCGGCCATGCAACGGCTGTTCGACGGGGTCACACTGTTGGTCGCCCGGGCTCGCACGATTCTGATCAACGAACCGCAACTGGATGCGCTGATCAACAATCTGCGTGATTTCGCCAAGATGCTCGCCGACCATGATGCCTTGCTGCGCAGCATCCTTCAGGTTGCACCGGTCACCGCCCGCAACGTCGCCAACGTCAGCGGTAGCGGCAATGCCGCCGATCTGACGCTGCCCGCCGGCCTGATGGTCGACTCGTGGATGTGTGCCATCAGTGGGCGCGCCCGGCAGTTCAACCTCGTCGAGTACTTCAAGGACTGCAAATGAGCAAACGCAACAGGATGCTCATCGTGATGGGCGTGGTCCTGGCCGTCGTGGTCGGTGCGGTCACCCTCGGGTTCGGCCTGCCGTGGTACCTGCACCGCAACATCACCGTGCGCGCACATTTCCAGGACGCCGTCGGTCTGTACCCGGGTAACGCGGTATCGGTATTGGGTATGAAGGTCGGCAAGGTCGACAAGGTCGAAGCCAAGGACGGCTACGTCGAGGTCACCATGGATATCGACCGCAAGGTCCCGGTGCCTGCCGATGTCACTGCCGTCACCATGTCGGCATCGTTGCTCACCGACCGGCACATCGAGCTGACCCCGGCATACACCAGTGGTCCGAAACTGCGCGACGGTGACCTGGTCGGTCTGGGCAATACCCGGGTGCCGGTGGAGTTCGACAAGACCCTGTCGATGATGGACAAGCTCGGTACCTCGCTGCGTGGTGACGCCAATGGTGGTGGCCCGCTGGGGGATCTGGTGAATCTGGGCTCGAAGATCAGCGGCGACAACAGTGAGCAGATCAAATCCACGCTCGGCAAGCTGTCCGAGGCGCTCAAGGTCGGACCGGATGGCGGTGCCCAGACCCAGAAGAACCTTCAAGAGATCATTCGCAGTGTGTCGGATCTGACCCAGTCGGCGAACAACAACGATGCGGCCATCCGCAAATTCGGATCCAACGTGCACCAGCTCAGCGATCTGCTGGCCGACCAGAACCTGGGCTCGGGCAACACCGGTGCCAAGGTGAACGAATTGCTCAAAGAGGTCAGCGGTCTGCTCGATCGGCACCGCGATGAACTCAAGGGCGCCTTCAGTGAGGTCGACGTCGTGACCAAGTCGTTGTCGGACAACAAGCGTGAGCTCGAAGAGACCCTGGACGTCCTGCCGCTGACCGTCGACAACTTCTACAACGTGGTCGATCCGGTGGGTGGCAGTATCCGGGCGCACTTGGTGACCGACAAGGCCTTGGTCAACAACCAGCTGACCAAGGAACTGTGCAACCTGATGGGCCTCAAGCAACTCGGTTGTGCCACAGGCACTTTGCAGGACTACGGCCCAGACTTCGGGTTGACCTCGATGATGGACCTGATGGCCAACGGAATCGGTCCGTCGGGGCAGGGGACACCCTCGTCGGAGGGCGGCCCGCCGGCCGTCCCGGCGCAACCCGTGCCGGCCGCACAGGGAGGTCCGGGTCGATGAGGATCACGCGCGATGACGTTGTGCGCCAGATGCGGTGGGGGATGGCGCTGGGCAGTGCACTGCTGCTGAGCGGGTGTGCGGCGGGCCTGGACAGTGTGCCGCTACCCTCGCCCGGCTCCACCGGTCCGACATACACCTTGAACGCGCAGTTCTCCAACGCGCTGAACTTGCCGTCGAAAGCGAAAGTTCGGCTGTACGGTGCGGATATCGGTGAGGTCCAGGCGATCAACGCCCAGGACTTCGTCGCCAATGTCGCCATGCGCATCCGTAAAGATGTGCCGTTGCCCGTGGGTAGTACCGCCGAATTGCGTTCCGCCACACCGCTGGGCGACGTATTCGTGCAGATCCGTCCGCCCGAGGGCGGATCGGACACCGGCCCGTTGCTACACGGCGGCGACACGATCCCACTGGCGTCGACCGCGGCCGCCCCGACGGTCGAGGAACTGCTCAATTCGCTGGCCGTGCTCGTCAACGGTGGTGCGGTCCGGGCATTGACCACCGATGTCAACGGCGCCGGCCGGGCTGTCGGTGGGCGCGGGGAGAAGTTGGCCGGGTTGATCTCGGAGACCAACGCCTTCCTGGCCAAGATGACGGCGCGGTCGGCGCAGCTGGATTCCACCCTGCACAGCACCTCGGCGATGGCTTCGGAGATGGCGGCGCATCAGCAGAGCATCGACACCGCACTGTCGGCAGGCGCTCCGGCGTTGTCGGTGATCTCTGACAACACCACCCGGATCATGGATGTGGTGGACACGGTGGCCCGGATCACCCGTCAACTGTCGAAGTTCCCGTCCTTCAAGGGGACCGACACTCGCAGTGTGGCAGCCGATGTCAACGAACTCTCGCGGGTGTTCAACGAGATCGCGATGGACCCGAACATCTCGCTGAACGCGTTCAACCGATTGATCGGTGTTCTGGTCAAGGCCACCGACTCCACCGCGATCCATCTGACGGCAGAGATTTCGAAACTCGCGATCGGTGCGTTGCCGGACAAGAACTACGCCGGTGACCCCGGCATCCACGGTCCGGACGGCACGGACTGGCATCTGATGATCGGCAGCCTGCGGTACGAGTGGAACATGCTGCTCGCCCGCGTTTACGGACCGGACCGCCCACGATGAACCTGTTCAATGATCTGGTGGCATTGGCCATTCGCGTCATCAAGGCGGTCGCATCCCGAAAAGCGTTGCTGTCCTTGGTCGGTTTGGCGCTGACCGCGTTGATCGCGTTCGGCTATATCGCCATCGACGGCCTGCGGATCAACCCGTTGCACCGGAGCTACGCGGTGCGGGTGCTGCTGCCCGAGTCCGGTGGGTTGTTGGTCAATCAGGATGTCGCGGTGCGCGGTATCCCGGTCGGCCGGGTCGAAGCGGTCAATCTCACCGACAACGGTGTGGAAGCGATCGCCTCCATCGACTCCTCGACGCGCATCCCGGCCAACAGCCCGGTGCGGGTATCGGGACTGTCCGCGGCCGGCGAACAGTACCTCGATTTCCGGCCCGAATCCGGCGGTGGCCCGTACCTGACCGACGGCGCGGTGCTGTCCGGCAAGCAGGTCAGCATCCCGGTCACGTTGCCGCACATCATCGACCACAGCCGCGGCGCGCTGGCCCAGCTCGATGCCGACAAACTCGGCAAGATGTTCAACGAGCTGCACGTCACCAAACAGGGACCGGCCAAGCTGGCCGCCATCTTCGACGGCGCCAGCCTGCTGGCCAACACGGTGGACTCGGTGCTGCCGGAGACCACCAGCATGATCCGCACCACCCGGGTCGTCTTCGGCACCGTCGCCGACGTCGGGCCCGGTTTGCACGCCACCACAAAGGATCTGGACAAGGTGCTGGCCGGTGTGAACCGGATGGACGGCGGGTTCCGGACCCTGGTCGAACTCGGTGAGCCACAGCTGGCCAAGGTGGACAACCTGATTGCCGACAACCGCCAGAACGTGGTGCAGATCCTGGGCAACCTGACCACGGTGTCGAAGATCGTCTACGAACGGGTTCCGGCGTTGCAGTACCTGTGGCGACCGGACCGGGATCCGTTCATCGACCGGTTGGCCACGGCCGTCCACGATGGGGGTGTGTGGGCGATCGGTGATGTGTATCCGAAGTACCGGTGCGACTACAACCTGCCGCGTAAATCGCCGTCCGACGCCAGTTTCCCCGAGCCGTACAAGTACACCTACTGTGACGACCAGGATCCGGCGTTGTTGGTTCGCGGTGCCCGCAATGCCCCGCGTCCGCCCGGTGATGACACTGCCGGCCCGCCGCCGGGATACGATCCGCACGCGGTGACCGACAAGACGCCGCACTATCCGGGTTACACCATTGACACCCCGTATGGGGGCCCGTCGATGCCGGCGCCGATGCCGAAGTGATGTAGCCCCTTTTCAGATACGCGAGATGTGATGAGTAAACGAACCACCGAGTCGGATGTCTTCGAGCAGGTGCGTGAGCCCGAGGATGACGTGGCCGGCGTGGCCGATGCCACGGAGACGGCCGAAGCGCTCGACGAGGCCGCTCCTGCCGAAGCTGAGGTTACGGCGGCGCCGAAGCGGCGGGTGGGTCTGGCCGCGGTGGTGTGTGGGTTGTTGTTCGCGTTGTTGGTGGGGGGATTGGGCTATCTGGGTTGGCGCCAATACGAGCAGTACCGGGTTGATGCGGCCAGTGCCGCCGCGTTGCGGGCGGCGCAGGATTACGCGGTGGTGCTGACCACGTTGGACGCCAAGAATATTGACGACAACTACCGCAAGTCGCTCGATGGTGCGACCGGTGAGTTCAAGGATGCCTACAGTCAGGGGTCCAGTCAGTTGCGTCAGGTGCTGATCGACAACAAGGCGGCCGGTACCGGGGTGGTCGTCGCCTCGGCGGTGAAGTCGGCCAGCCCCGACAAGGTCGAGGTGTTGTTGTTCGTCGACCAGTCGATCACCAATGCGCAGAATCCGAGTCCGCGGATCGACCGCAACCGTATCGATATGACGATGCAGAAGGTGGGTGATCGGTGGCTGGCCGCCCGGGTGGAAATCTTGTGACGGACAAGGACACTGAGCTGATCGAGGCGGCCGAAGAGGCCACCGGCGTCGAGAGTTCGGCCGGTCCGGCGACCTATGCGATCCGGCGGGTGGTGTGCTGGGCGCTGGCCGTGCTGCTCGTCGTGCTGGTCGCGGCGACCGTGACCCTGGGATCGTTGCTGCTCGCCCAGCATCAGCGTGAGGTGCGGGGCGCGGCGGCATTGGATGTGGCACGCCAATATGCCATCACCTTGACCACCTCCGATCAGGGTTCGTTGGACAAGAACTTCTCCGAGGTGATGTCGGGGGCGACCGGGGAGTTCAAAGACGGTTACGGCAAAGCCTGGTCGCAGATGCGAAAGATGTTGATCGACAACAAGGTCGCGACCAAGGGCACCGTTCTCGACGGTGCGGTCAAGGCGGTGCGCGGCGATGATGTCGATGTGCTGTTATCGGTGAAGCAGGATGTCAGCAGTGCCGCGTCGGACAAGCCGAAGACCGATTACATCAGCATGTCGATGACCATGCATCGGGTTGGGGACCAGTGGTTGGCGGCGCAGGTGCTGCTGGCCGGAGCGGATGGTAAACGTGCGCAATAAGATTCGGGTTGTGCTGGCGGGTATGGCGGTCGCCGGCGCGGCCGCGGTCGTGCCATCGGCGGTTGTCCCGACTGCGTCGGCGTCGGCGGCGGACTTCTGTGCGCAGCTGGGTGGGGCCTGGGACGGCGGGTCGTGTACCGCGGTGGTCAAGTCGCAGCGGGAAGCGGAAATGCTGCTCTCACTGCGGCTTCCGGCCGAGCTGATCGACAGTCCGGCCATCGGTCCGGTGTTGCGGGACTACTACAGCCGGTTGTTCAACGGCTGGCGTAACACCGGCAACACCACACCGCGCGACAGCAGTGCCAAAGCCGATTACGAGATCATCGGCGGACCGGGCGGCATCCAGACCGTGGTGGTGCACGAGATCTTCGAGCCGTTCGGCATCCAGGCCAACAATGCCTTCCGGTCTTTTGCCTTCGACGGCAACGGACACCGGTTGTACCTGCCGGATCTGTTCCGTCCGGGAGTCGATGTGAATCAGGCGGTGTCGGCCGCCGCGGCCCCGGTGTTGATTCCGGTGCTCGATGCGGCCGCGCCGCCGCATGCGCCGGGCACCTACCCGTTCACCCTCGAAGAGTTCCGTCCCGATGCCGATGGTCCGGGGTATACGGGTAACTATCGGGCGTTCGCGCTGACCGGTGATGCGTTGCGGTTGTATATGCCCGACCAGCCGATGGTGCGCGAAGAGCCTAGTGCTCGTGATCGTTTGAAGTGGTCCATGGATGGTGGCACCGTCGTGGTCGATGTGCCGCTGGCCGCGCTGGCCGGGCAGCTCAAACCCGCCTACGGCGGGTGAGAATCACCGTTAGGTGATGGTCACGCCGCCGTCGACCACGATGGTCTGACCGGTCACATAGCCGCCGGCCGCCGATGCCAGCCACACCGCGGTCGCGGCGAGCTCGGCCGGATCGCCCTTGCGGCCCAACAGCATTCGTGGCGCCATGCTCTCCAGGTAGCCGGGCAGGTAACCGTCGGTCATCTCCGAGGCGAAGAACCCGGGGGCGATCGCGTTGACCCGGATGCCCTTGCGGGCGGCCCACTGCTGGGCCAGGTCGCGGGTCAGGCCCATGATGGCGGCCTTGCTGGCCGAGTAGGCGGCCTGCGGCAGCTCGGCTGTCGTGATGCCCAGGATGCTGCCGATGTTGATGATCGACGAACCGGGCTGCATCACCCGGCCACATGCCTGCGCGGCCCAATAGGAGCCGTTGAGGTTGATGTCGACGACCGAGCGGAACTGTTCGGGGGTCTCTTTGACGGCGGGGACCGCGGTGCCGACACCCGCGTTGTTGATCAGTACGTCGACACGGCCGAACTCGGCCATCGCCGCGTCGACCATGGCTTGGACCTGGGCCTGATCGGTGACATCGGTCTCGACGCACAGCGCCCGTCGGCCGGCGCCGGTGACCAGTGCCGCCGTGCCATCGAGGCGATCACGCCGGCGCGCTGCCAGGACCACGTCGGCGCCGGCTTCGGCGAACCCCTGGGCGAAGGCGACGCCGAGTCCGGACGATGCGCCGGTCACGATCACCACGCGGTCGTTCAGTTGAAAGCGGTCGAGGATGCCCATGGTTTCTCCTTTGTCAGTGGGGGTCGGTGGGGGTGGGTGTCCTGCCGGCGCCGTTGTCGGCAGGACACCCGGTCAACTATTGCCCAATTACCGCGGTGCCATCCGGATGGCACCGTCCAAACGGATCACCTCACCGTTGAGCATCGGGTTCTCGATGATGTGCTGCGCCAGGGCGCCGTACTCGTCGGGGTCACCCAGGCGAGCGGGGTGGGGGACCTGCTGGCCGAGGGACTTCTGCGCCTCTTCGGGCAGCGAACCCAGCAGCGGGGTCTTGAACAGGCCCGGCGCGATGGTGCAGACCCGGATCAGTTCGCGGGACAGGTCGCGGGCGATGGGCAGGGTCATGCCGACCACGCCGCCCTTGGACGCGGAGTACGCGGCCTGGCCGATCTGGCCGTCGAACGCCGCGACCGACGCGGTGTTGATGATGACGCCCTTCTCGCCGTTGATGGCGTCGGCCTTGGCGATGCGCTCGGCCGACAGGCGGATGACGTTGAAGGTGCCGATGAGGTTCACTTCGACCACCTTGCGGAAGCCGGCCAGCGGGAAGGCGCCGTCCTTGCTCAGGGTCTTGATGGCATTACCGATGCCGGCGCAGTTGACGTTGATCCGCAGCGTACCCATGGCCTCGGCGGCATCCAGGGCCGCGGCCACGCCGGCCTCGTCGGTCACGTCGGTGGCGACGAATTTGGCGCGTGGGCCGAGCTCGGCGACGACGTCTTCGCCCTTGAGGTCGATCACCACGACGCTGGCACCGGCATCCAGCAGGCGCTTGGTGGTGGCCAAACCGAGGCCGGAGGCGCCACCGGTGACGACCGCGACGGAATCTTTGATCAGCATGCGGGTTTTCCTTTCGATATGGTCAACGTAGTTTACTAAGTGCACAATCTTCGGGGTGCGCGGGTCTGATCCCGTGGGTGACCGCACGGGCATGGCTACCCTGGTCCGCGGTCCGTAGATGGCAACATTGACCGACATGCCGGTCGATGAGGACGAGGTACGCGACCGTCTCCTTGATGCCGCCGAACGCTGCATCGTGCGCCGCGGCGACACCGAGATCCGGATGACCGACGTCGCGACGGAAGCCGGCGTGGTGCGCTCCACCGTTTATCGCTACTACGCCGCCCGTGATGAGCTGCTGCTTGATCTGTTGTTGCGCCGTATCGACACCGCGGTGGCGCGCTGGGTTCACGAGCTGAAGCGGCCGACCGACCCGGCCGGCTGCATCCGGGCTTTGGTGCTCAATCCGGTGGCCGCCGTCGGGGGTGGAGATCCGCTCAACGCGGCGCTGTACGCCAGCGATAGTGCCGCGTTGGCCCCGGTGTTGCAGCTCGGCGCGGAGGCGGTCGGTGAGATCGTGGGCCGGCATGTGGCGCCGATGTTCCGGCAATGGAAGGACGCGGGTCGGATCTATCCGGATCTGACGCTCGGCGAGACGGTGCAGTGGATGACCGCGACAACGTCGTTTCTGTTGACCACACACTGGCGCGATCGGTCGGCGACGGCCAAGCGTCGGTTCGTCGACCGCTACCTGATCCGCGCCCTGGTCTGTCCGTGATCGGACAACGCCTGCATGTTTGTCTCATTGTGAATCGATGAATCGACCGATGTCAATAGAATGAAAATTGTTGTCCAGCAACGAATATTGCTGTCAGATTCGATCTGAACGACATTACTATTTACATTTTTGGTTAAAAATGTCACTCTCATTGCCATGGCTTACTCCGCCGCCGACGAGTCGTTCACCCATCAATTGCCCACCACCTTCGACCAGGTGCACGACCCGGACCCGACCTGGTCGGACCGCTGCTACTTCTTCGCCGCGTCACCGGACGGAAAGATATTGCTGGCCAGCGGCTACGGCAACAACCCCAACACCGGTACCGGTCTGGGCTACGTCAAGGTGTCCCTCGCCGACGGGCGGCATTGGGACCTGATGTCCGGCCGCCCGGTGACCGGCGGGGACCGCGACCACATCGGGGCCGGACCGATGCGGTGGACCTGCGTCGAACCCCTCAAGAAGTGGCGCCTGGACGTCGACCCCAATGCGTCGGGCATCGCATGGGAGCTCTACTACGAACCCACCGCGCCGATGTGGGAACTGTTACCGATGAAGGTGCACGCGCCCGACGGGGAGCTGCTGGCTGATATGTATCACATGAAAGAGCCCGGCCGGTGGTCCGGCTGGGTCGAGATCGACGGCGAGAAGATCAGCGTCGATGGGTTTCACGGTGGCCGCGATCGTACCTTCGGCCTGCGGGTGTCGGACAAGATCGACTTCTGGTTGTGGCTGGACGCCGGATTCGAGGACCGTGCGATCGAGGCATGGATCATCGAATCATCGGACGGGACAGTGAATTACGTCGACGGCGGCATCGTGCACAACGATGGTTCGCTGTCCAAGAGGTTCGTCACGATCGAGCATGACGTGCAGTTCGACGGCGATACCAAGCGCCCGGCGCAGGCTGCGATGGTGTTCACCGATGAGGACGGACAGACCTATCGGGCCACCGCGACCAGTCCCCATCGGGAGGTGAATGCGTACTACGGGCTGCCGATGTCGCACCTGAACTACGAGGACCGCGGTGCCGGTGAGTACTTCATCCATTTCCTCTGGAACAGCAACGATCCCGAACAGCTCGCCGAGACCGAGGGCAAGTCGATGGCGCTCGACCAACTGATGACCTTCGAACTCGACGGGCAGCGCGGGCAGGGCATCTTCGAAATCCTGATGGGCGGCAACGGATACCGCCGCTACCCGAATTGGGCGAAGATGGATATGTCGTCATTCCGTCAGGACAAGACGCCGGTGGACCGGCTGAACGAGAACGGTTAGTCACATGACCGAAATCCAGGCAGGTCTGCTCGAATGGCTGAAATCCCAATTGCCCGACGCCGATAGGGTCGACATCGAGGGCCTTGATCGGGTGACGTTCGGGCACTCGGCCGAGATGATGGTGCTGACCGTGGTGAGCCACTGCGGCACCGTCGAAACCCGGCGCGATGTCGTGCTGCGACTGCGGCCGCCGGCACCCGCGCTGCTCGAACCCTATGATTTGACACGGCAATTCACCATCCTCAAAGCCCTCGAGGGCACCGCGGTGCGCGGTCCGAAGGCCCTGTGGCTGGAGCCCACCGGCGATGTGCTGGGGCGGGAGTTCCTGATCATGGAATATGCCGAGGGCACCGTCTACGAGATGGACATCCCGGCCGAGTCCGACGAAACGGTTCGGCGGATGTGCCGCAGTCTGGTCGAGCAGCTTGCCGCCGTGCATGCCGTCGACCTGGCCGGCACCGGATTGTCGGCGCTTGATGACGGCGCCGACCATCTGACTCGCGAACTGGACCACTGGTCCGGCGAGATGCGCCGCGTGCAGCGCGGTCCGCTACCGGCATTGGAACGATTGCTGGCCGAGTTGCGGGCCGCACAACCGGCGCCCTGCCCGCGGGTCACCTTGGTGCACGGCGATGCCAAACCCGGGAACTTCGCCTTCGTCGATGGACAGGTCAGTGCGGTGTTCGACTGGGAGATGACCACGGTCGGCGACCCGCTGACCGATATCGGTTGGCTGGAGATGCTGTGGGCACAGCCGGTCGGCATCACCAGTCATGTCGCGGCATTGCCGATCGAGGAACTGCTGGAGCATTACCAGCAGGTCAGCGGAATCACGCTGGAAAACCGTTGCTGGTACCGGGCTTTCAACGCCTACAAGATGGCCGTCATCTGCTTGATCGGGGCGATGCTCATCGAGGACGGGCACAGCCAGGACCCGAAATTGGGGCTGGCGGCCTATGGCACCTCACTGTTGACCGCGTCCGGGCTGGCCGAACTCGGCATCACCGAGTCCCTTCAAGACGGGCCGGTGATGCCCGACGAGCAACGGCTGCAACGGGTGTTGAATCCCGCTTAGGCGGCGGGTGCTGGAGGCGCCAGGGGTGCGGTCGCCGCGGGACCGGGCAATGCCGGTGCGGCGGCTATCGGAAGGTGTTGCGATGGGCCGGAATCGGTCGACCCGGCCGCCGGAGAGATCGCCGCGGGTGGGGGAGTCGGCGTGGGCGTGTTGGACGCCGGATTCAGTGCATCGGCGGCCCACGCCGCCTGCAATTGGCCCACGGCGAAGGCTGCGCCCTGGTTGACCATCCCGGTGTCGACATAGCTGTTGTGTGCGTCGAAGCTCGATCCGTGCGGATCGCACACCACGTCGTCGTCCTCGCACAGCTCCTTGGTCTTGATCTGGTACAGCGGGCCGACGACGACCGGTGGGTCGTTGATCGCGTGCATGAACCGCACCGAGGGCTTCCCGAAGAGCACCACGGCGGCCACGTGCTCGGCGATATCGGGCGGCATCGGCGCCGGCACATCGGCCGCGTCGACGCCGTCGGGGATCACGCCCGCGGTGACGAAGCCCATCACGGCGGCGCCCTGGGAGAACCCGCCGAGCACCATCTTGGTTTTCGGGCACGCTGCGGCGGTGGAGACGATGTGGTTACGGGCATCGCGGATCCCGTCGACCGCGGTGGGGAAGTCGGTGGTGGCGGGGTAGTCCACCGAGTACACATCAAGGGTCTTGGGCGTCAGTTGGGTCCGCAGCGTCGAGACGAAGGCATCCCCGACGAACCCGTTACCGGGGGCCTCGGTGGTTCCGCGAGCAAATATGGCTAGGGCATCTGGGCAGTCCGCAGCGTGCGCCGTCGGCAATAGCGATACCTGCAGTGCTCCGGGCGCGAATGCCCAGGTTGCTGCTGCCGCAGCGCCGATCAGACTGCTGATTCGGCGTGGCCTCACCAACCTATGCTGACACATGGTCCACGGATGCGCTTGTTACTGGTGTGATCGGCGTGGCGACCAGCAAACTAAGCGATCCGCTTGTTCTTGAAGGTCGCCAGGGGTATCGGCGCGGTGGGGCCGGAGCGGGTTATTTTCTGGAATGAATCCAAATTCGTCTTGGTTGCTGTCTGTGCGCACCCATCCAGGACAGGAGCACACGATGGCGACACCCCGGGACGACAAGTATCGCGAGCTGCTGGCCTCCGAACAGCGCAGTGCCCAGCTCTACGACGGGCTGGCATCGGCGGCGACCGGGGAGCGTCGTGCGGTACTCGAAGAACTGGCCGCGGTGGAACGACGCCACGCCGCGCACTGGGCCGACAAGATCGCCGATCTGGGGCACACGGTGCCCGACGAACCTGTGCTCGGTCTGCGGTCGCGGCTCCTGGTCTGGCTGGCGAGCCGGGCCTCCATTGACGCGGTACTGCCGTATCTGGAACGTAGTGAACGCGCCGATGCCGGGCTCTACCGGGACGACGCCGAGGCGACCGCCGCGATGGCGATCGACGAGCGGTCCCACGCCCGGGTGCTGGCGCAATTGCGGGATAACGGAATCGGATCACGCGACCAGATCCGCACCGGCGAACGCTGGCATCGCGGTGATCGGTCCGGGGCGTTGCGAGCGGCGGTGTTCGGCGTCAACGACGGCCTGGTCTCCAACGCGTCCCTGGTGATGGGGTTCGCCGGCTCCGGAGCCGGCGCGTCGGTGATCCTGTTCGCCGGGCTGGCCGGATTGGTCGCCGGCGCGTTGTCGATGGCCGCCGGTGAGTACGTCTCGATGAGCAGCCAGCGCGAATCCTACGAACGCGAAATCGCCTTGGAAGACATCGAATTACGTGATGATCCAGAAGCCGAGGCCGAAGAGCTCGCGCTGATCTATCGGGCCAAGGGGATGGATCGTGAGGATGCCGAACATCTGGCCGTGGTGATCATGAAAGACCGGGAGACGGCGTTGGACACCATGGCCCGCGAAGAACTGGGGATCGACCCGGACGAACTCGGATCGCCGTGGTCGGCCGCATTGTCCAGTCTGGTGGCTTTCGCGCTCGGCGCCATCGTTGTGGTGCTGCCGTACCTGTTCGGTTCCGGGACCGCGGCGTTGGTGACCGCCGTGGCGCTGGCCGCCATCGCACTGTTCACCGTCGGCGCGGTGCTGGGGTTGCTCAACGGGCGCAGTGGGTTACGTTCGGGCGCACGGCAATTGCTGGTCGGCGGTGGCGCGGCGCTGGTGGTGTTCGGCATCGGGCACTTGGCAGGTGTCAGCGCAGCATCATGATCGCGAACACGGTGAAGCTCACCACCACGATGGTGGCCCGCAGTGCGTTGGGCGCCAACTTCTGTCCCGCGCGGGCGCCGATCTGGCCGCCGATGATCGAGCCGACCGCCAACGTCAGTGCGGGCAGCCACGCCACCTGACCGATCACGATGAAGATCAGCGCGGCGACCCCGTTGGCCACCCCGGCGCAGACGTTCTTCACCGCGTTGAGGCGTTGCAGATCGTCGCGCAGGAACAACCCCATCAGGGCGAGCAGGATGATGCCCTGGGCCGCACCGAAATAACCGCCGTAGATGGCGCAGCCGAAGATGCCCAGATACAGCGGCGCCGGGTGCGGTGTGCGCGATCCGTGCCGGCGGTCCATCTGGCGGCGCAGCCACGGCTGGATCAACACCAGTACCCCGGCCAGCAGGACCAGCCACGGCACCACCGCGGTGAAGGCGCCGGGCGGCAATGCCAACAGCAGCAGCGCACCGACGATCGATCCCGCGAGCGTCGTCAGGCCGAACGTCGTGACGCGGGACCGTTGACCGGCCAGCTCGTTGCGATACCCGTAGGCGCCGCTGAAGTTGCCCGGCGCCAGGCCGACGGTGTTGGACATATTGGCCACCAGCGGCGAGTAGCCGACGGCCATCAGTACTGGGAACGTGATCAGGCTGCCCGAGCCCACCACGGTGTTGATGACGCCCGCGGCGATACCGGCCAGCAGCACCGCAACGAGCGCCAGCGGGCTCAGGGTGATCCAGTGGGTCATGTGGCGAAATGATGCTCGAT
>Ga0153956_1002052_pt1 | contig 15797 bp, 13 predicted proteins | sample TSFL040MetaG_FD_104704 | JGI IMG/M metagenome (GOLD analysis project Ga0153956, IMG submission 104704) | Attine ant fungus gardens microbial communities from Florida, USA - TSFL040 MetaG | ecosystem: Host-associated > Fungi > Mycelium > Unclassified | place: USA: Florida, Wekiwa Springs... | reverse complement strand
GTGATCTGCTTTTTTAACATAGCCTTTAACAGCTCGGGCTTAAGCGATGATAGCTGAAGGGTAGATATCAATATCTGGCCGGGTTTCATCATCTCTACCTCCTCTATTGTTGGCGGGGCTATTTTAATGATGATATCGGCTTCGTAAACTTTTTTAGTGTCAAAGATGATCTGTGCGCCTTGCTCTGAATAGTGGTTATCCAGAAACTTGGCCGCCTTGCCTGCGTTACTTTCCAGCATTACCTCGTGGCCATTGTTAACCAGCAGGGCTACAGACAGCGGAGTAAGGGGAATGCGGTTTTCCTGGAAAGATATCTCTTTGGGGATACCTATGTAGAGTTTGTTTTTCTTTTTCTTGACCTCAAGCATTGACTCTTGCGGTTGCATCATAGCTTGCTTAGCGACGTCCGAAAAACCGCTGTATTTCCCTGAACTCATAACCTGTTTTTATGAATGTTGAAGATAATAAATTTCCGTCAGATTTTTTCTATGGATATTTGACGGCCGCCATCAGCTAAAATCTTAATATTGACGGATATATGGCGCGGCGGCAGCATATCAGGTATCTTTTCGGGCCATTCAATAAAACAGTAATTACCTGAATAAAAATATTCCTCAGCGCCCATATCCAGTGCTTCGGTTGGTGTTTTAAGGCGATAAAAATCAAAGTGGTATAACCTTTTCCCGGCGCTTTTATACTCGTTCACAATAGCAAACGTAGGGCTGGTAACCGCTTCCAGCACACCTAAAGTCTCGCATATTGATTTGATAAAAGTAGTTTTGCCGGCGCCCATATCGCCCTTAAAAATAAATACCTTGTCGTTCCCTGCAAACTCAACCAACTGCGCTGCAGCTGCTGGTAAATCCTGAATTGATGATGCGTTGATGATCATAGATAAAGGCAAAAGTAACTATTGTTGTTGAGTTTTCTCAGCACTAAAAAGGCTGCCCGCCTTAGTTACTTAGCCGGCGCTATTCGATACAATCTGCCATTATCGGTAACCGCATACAAGGCTCCGTCTTTACCTGTAGTTAGCGCCCGCCAGCGTTCGTTTTTGTTTTTAAACAGGCGCTCTTCTCCAACTACATGGTTGTCTTTAATAACCAGGCGGGCAATCTGGGTACCGCCTAAGCCGCCAACCATCAGGTTGTTTTTCCATTCAGGTATCAGGTTGCCTGTGTAAAAGGTAATGCCCGATGGTGATATGCTGGGATTCCAGTAATAAATGGGCTGCGTAATGCCATCTTTTTGCTGAATACCATCATAAACCTTTTTGCCGCTGTATTCAATGCCATAGGTTACATAAGGCCAGCCGTAGTTATTACCCGCACGAACGATGTTGATCTCGTCGCCCCCTTTTGGGCCAAACTCATCTTCCCACAGCTCGCCGGTTACCGGGTTCCAGGCCATGCCTTCGGGGTTTCTAAATCCGTAGGCAAATATTTCAGGCTTAGCACCCGGCGTTTTAGCAAACGGGCCGTTTGGTACAGGTTTACCATCTTTAGTGATATGAATTACTTTACCAATAGTGGCGCCCAGGTCCTGCGCCTTTACGCGGATATCGTCGGCCCCGCGGTCGCCGGTGCTTACAAACAGGTCGCCCTTTTTGTCAAACAAAATACGTGAGCCATATTGCAATCCGCCTTTATAGCTTGGCGTAGCACGGTAAATTACTGTTACATTTTCAAGCTGCGTTTCATCGGCCGATAATTTGCCTTTGGCAATGGCCAGTGTCGAGCCGTTGTCTCCCGGCTCAGCATAGTCCCAATACACCATGCGGTTACGGGTAAAATCAGGGTCTATATTAATGTCCAGCAAGCCGCCCTGCCCCTCGGCCAAAACTTTCGGAAACCCGGCGATCTGCTTATCCGGTGTGCCATCCATCTTCAAGATCTGCATAGTACCCATTTTTCCGGTGATCAGAAAACGTCCGTCAGGCAATACATGTATGCCCCAGGGATTTTTCAGATCGCTGTTAATAACCGTTGCCTCAACCGGCATATTGGTTTTTACGCCATGTATGCGGGTTTGTCCTAAAAATGCCGGTTTATAATCGGCTGTTGGCGGGCGGGTTTCAACGTGGTTGGTAGTGTCCGGCGTTTGGCCCATAGCTATTGCCGTAGCTGCTGCGAAGGTTGCGCTCAGGGTTATTTTTTTTAAAGTGCTTGCTTTCATGTTAATGTTATATGTAGTTGTTGTGTATGTTAATACAATATACGGGCAATTATGTTGAAACATTGATGATTTTTTGACCTCTTGTCTATAAACTGCTATTCATCGGTTTACTTTCGGGATTGACTTGAGCTTTTCGTATCTTTCACCAACCTTTAAAAACTATTTTATGAAGTTTATCAGCTTGCCGGCTTTGTTATTGGCCACTTTATGTTTTTCTTCAGATAGAGCTGTACCGCTTAAAAAGGTAAAAGCGGTAAGCACCAGCCAGTTTCTCAACAGCATAGGTGTTAACTCGGCGATATCATCGCGGGGCGAAAACCTGGAGAAAACCATTGAGGCTATCAAATATACCGGCATCCGCTGGATACGCTCGGGTTATGAAGGCAGTGTGAGTATTGACGATTACAAAACCCTGCACCGCGAAACCGGCATTAAATACAGCTATGGCCTAATGAGCGGTGGTACTGACATCTCCCGTTTACTAAAAGATGCGCATGTGCTGGCAGGTATTGACGCATTATTGGCTTTTGAAGGTGTTAATGAACCCAATAACTGGCCCGTGAACTACGATGGCAAAAAAAGCGGCAAAAATGAAAGTTGGGTTGGTGCGGCTAAATTGCAAAACGCTTTGTACAGCGCAGTAAAAGCCGATGCTGCATTAAAAAAATATCCTGTTTGGAATTTAACCGAAGGCGGTGCCCAAACAGACAATGCCGGGTTGCAATATTTAACCATCCCCGCAGGGGCAAACACCGTTATGCCCGCAGGTACCAGATACGCTGATTACGCCACCTGCCATAACTATTTCTCACACCCAAGCCATCCGGGCTTGTATGACAATCAAACCTGGAACGCCGCGGAGCCTGGCAAGCTTTGCAAGGTGGACGGACTATATGGTAATTACGGCAAAACCTGGGCGCATAAGTTTACCGGTTATACAGAGAATCAGCTGGCCGAACTGCCAAAAGTAACTACCGAAACCGGAGTGACCATTCAAGGCGATTTTACTGAAGAGAAACAAGCCCGCTTATACCTTAACCTATACCTGGCGCAGTTTAAACGCAAGTGGAGCTACACCTCAGTTTATTTGCTGCGCGACAGAAGCGACGAGGATGGTAACCAATCCTTCGGCTTTTATCAAAAAGATTACACGCCACGCAAGGCCGCTTTATATCTTCATAATTTAACTAAGATATTGACAGATAAAAGCGTTACCAAAAAAACCGGCTCATTAGCATACGCTATTGCAGGCCAGCCTGAAACCGTTCATGACCTGTTGCTGCAAAATAGTAACGGCAAATTTCAACTGGTTATTTGGGATGAAAAAGCCAGCGGTACCGACGAGCTTAAGGTAGGCTTTGGCAAAAAATACAGTACCATTAAAGTTTATGACCCAACATTGGGCGAATCTGAACAGCAAATACTAAAAAACGCAGATTCACTAATTTTAACATTAAGCGACCATCCCGTTGTTATAGAGTTGTAAAACTTATTCAATTAAGCAGCGCTTAATGTAAAATTACAAATAGGTTTTATAAACCATAGATCTGGTTATCACAAATTAAAAGACTTAATTCTTTTAACCTTATCTAGGTCTCGTTATATTGCTACTGATAAATTTAATTGCGTTTTAAATGCTTCCGCTCCAAATACTTCAATATCTCCGGGAAAAACTCAGTGAAATCTTTATAGCGCTTGCTTTTAATGTATTTTGAATAAATGAACGGTTCCAATTCCTCAACATAAATAAAATCGCTCATCAACTCCTTGGCCATTTGTTTTTTGAAAGCGCGCTCATCGCGATATTGATGGTATAAAGCTGCCGTCACCGAGCGTACAATGTTTTCATCCAGGCAATAGTTCCAATTGCTAATACCGTTGCGGTGCATGCCGTCATCGTCTTTATTAAACAGGTAAGCTAGCTTCTCTATTTGGTCGGCGTACTGTTTCATCAATTTGTTGATGTAAACATGGCTGCCTTCATGAAATACCAGGTTGTCAAAATTGGTAAATTCAAAGCGCGGCTGCTTTTGTTCCGTAGCGTTGTGGTCGAAATAGCCGGTGTTATAAACTATCCAGTTTGAAAATTGGGGGTTAAGCGTTTTGGTCATGATAGCATGCGATCCCCAACTATTCAGCGGATCAATGCAAACCCACCAATGTACGTCGGCATCATAGTGGTAAAAGCCCTGCAGCTTTTCTACCAATCGCGCAGAATCAACCTGCGCTTTCAGGGCGTCGCCCCAGGCGGTGTATTGACTGGTGTGCTTCTGGTAAAAATCCCAGAAATGCGTATCGTTAAAAAAATCACGGCACAGGCGAATGTATTCCAGGACATTTTCTTGGCCATAATATTGATACCAATTTATATCATCAGGTTCGTAAATTTTGATATTCGGGAAGTCGCTCATGCACCAGCCCAATTCAACCAGATCTGAATAAGTATTTCCAAAAGAAGCCACCTTCTTTACTGCCGGATGGTCTTTGTACCGTCCGAAATATGCCAACGCTTCTTTGCTATAAGTTGATGGATTTGGCTCGGGATATTTACCGGCCAGTATTTGCACAACAGTAAACAACTCGACGCCTGGATGAACGTTTACTTTCAGTTGAGCAGGCACCTGCCCGTAGCCACGGCAAGCCAAGATGATGAGAATAAAGGTGATTAGCTTTTTCATATTCAATAGTTTTTTACCAAATATGATCTGCTTGGCTGTTTGTAAATAAATCTGATTGACCAAGCCCCTTTTTTAGTTGACGAACCGTGCAAAAGCTATTCGTCAATGATATCAGCCCATTCGTCAATTAATAGATGGCGTGAGTAAATTATATCGGCATCGCACACTATATTTAGCGGCATGAAGCGTAAGTATTTGGTTTGGCTGCATGTGTTGGTTTGGGCGCTGTTGGTTGTCAATAATGTGGTGGGCGAATTTACGCATGTCAATTCATACCCCCTGGTTAACAAAGGAGGCAGCTTACTAGTCAAATACATTTTCATCGCCCTGGGATTTCATAGCGTTTCGGCTTTATGCTTTTATGGCAGTTATGGGTTAGTGTCCCCATTATTTGTCCGCAAGTGCTATTGGCAGGCTGCCGTTGCAGCGGTGTTGTTATTAGCGGCACTGATAGGCTGGCGGTATGTGGTCGAGTTTTTATTTTTTATCCCCGTGCTGGGCTTTAACAATTATTCGCCTGGCAGTGTATCTGTCAGTTATTATATTAACAACGTTTTCTGGTATTATTACCCTACCTATTTTATTTATGGGCTGATGTATTTCTTGGCCGAAATCTGGATACGCGACCACAACCGGCAAGAAGCGCTGCAAAAAGAAAAGCTCATTACCGAACTGGCATTTTTACGTTCGCAAATCAATCCGCATTTTTTGTTTAATACCATCAATGATATTTACGCGCTTACCTATCAACGTTCTGAACAGGCACCCGAGGCTTTGCTGAAACTATCAGAAATGTTGCGCTACATGCTGCGCGAAGGAGCCGGCGATTTGGTGCCACTGCAAAGCGAAATAGATTATCTACATAACCTGATCGAATTGCAACGCATCGGCGCTAAAGGTAATGCCTACATTAATTTTGAGATCAAAGGACAGATAGGTAATCAGCAATTGCCATCGCTATTGTTTATAGCGTTTATTGAAAACGCTTTTAAACATGGCATACTTACAAACCTGGCCGACCCGGTGAATATCCTATTGAACGTATCTGGCGATAGCATTGAACTAACGGTCAGCAATAAAATAAGCCATAGTCAAAAAGACACTACCGGCGGCATAGGCCTGCAAAATGTTAAACGTCGATTGGAACTACTCTATCCGCAAAAGCACGCCCTTAATATCGAAAGCAATCACCATTATGTTGTACATTTAAAGCTGAATCTTTAAGGATGAAGCTGCGCTGCCTGATTATTGACGACAAACCCCTGGCTATTGATATACTGGCCGACTATATAAGCAAAACACCATTTTTGGAACTGGCCGGCAGCGCGACCAACCCTATAACCGGTTTACAGCTATTGCGCGAGCAGTCGCCCGATCTGATTTTCCTGGATATACAGATGCCGGAATTTACCGGCATCCAGTTTATGAAAATAGCCGGCAGCACCTGCAAATTTATCCTCACCACCGCTTATCCCGATTATGCGCTTGACGGTTATGAGCACGATGTTGTAGACTACCTGTTAAAACCCATTGCGTTTGATCGCTTTTATCGCGCAGCTCAAAAAGCTTTACAACTTTCTGCGCCACTGCCCGCCCCTGTAAATATACCTATTGCTCCCCCCGAATACCTGTTTGTAAAAACCGAGCATCGCTTACAACGTATCAATTTACCTGATCTGCTTTACGTTGAAGGACTGCAAAACTATGTGGTGCTGCATACCATCACCGGCAAAGTGATGAGTTTGCAAACTTTAAAAAGCGTTGAAGAACAATTACCCTGTCAGGATTTTGTGCGGGTGCATCGCTCATACATTGTGAACCTGCGCCACATTAGCAGTGTGGAGCGCGGCCGTATTTTTATTGGCGATGCGATGATAGCTGTAGGCGATACTTACCGGGAAGCTTTTTATAGTTTGATATCATAATTATACCTTGTTATTCTGAGCGCGGCGAAGAATGACACAGAAAGCAATCAAAAAACTAATCTCTAACCTCCAATCACTAATCACTAAATCCGTATCTTTGCGGCAATGCAGTTAACAGACACATCAGCAAGTATTTGGGAGAAGGGATATAACAACTACGGGCCTTGGCTTAAAGAAAAGTACAAAGGGCACCGGGTGTTTAAGGTTATTGTTGATGGCAACTTTACCTGCCCCAACCGCGACGGCAGTAAAGGCTATGGCGGCTGTACCTATTGTAATGTCGACTCGTTTACGCCCTCGGTAAGCCGCAATGCGCCTAACCTTAAACAACAGGTTATTGAGGGTATGGAGCGTGCCCGCAAAGGCAATAAAGCCGACAAGTTTATCATTTACTTTCAACCCAATACCAATACGTACGCGCCGGCCCATTACCTGAAAATGCTATATGACGAAGCGTTGAGCTATTGCCCCGAGGATATCGTGGGTTTGTCGGTTGGAACCCGCCCCGATTGCATTGATGCCGAAAAGATCGCTCTTTTAGAAAGTTACACCGACCGCTTTGATGTCGACCTGGAAATGGGGATGGAAAGTATCTATAATGATACACTTTCGCAAATTAACCGTGGCTGTACGCATGACGACCTGCTTGCCGCCCTTAAACTGGTTGAAAACAGCAAGCTGGATATTTGCGTGCATACCATATTTGGCCTGCCGGGCGAAACCAAAGAGATGATGCTCAAATATGCCGATGAGATAAACCGCCACCCGCAGATAAAATTCGTTAAATTTCATCACCTGCATATTGTTGAAGGCTCGGTAATGGGCGTTAAATACAAACGCGAACCATTCAAGCTTTTCAGCCTGGACGAGTATGCTGAGTTTTTGTGCGAATTGCTCCCGCTGGTACGCCCTGACGTGGTAGTACAACGTCTGTTTGGGTTGAGCGACCGCGAGTTACTTATAGCGCCAAACTGGGGCCTTAAAAAATCAGAGATACAATATTACATCGATCAAAAAATTCTGAGTAAAGGGGCGGTTCAGGGCAGTGCGCTTTGATGATTGTTCAGGGTTAAATGTATTTGCCTACTTTTCTTCTGCCATAAACCCAAACCGCTCAAGCATCTGGTAACGGCATTTGTTTTGCACTTAATGCATAAACAGATATTTTAGACTTAGCTAATTTTTTAAACAATTGACACAAAAAGCTGTACAAAACTACATTCCGGCACTGACGGGGGTGCGGGCGCTTGCCGCTTACCTGGTATTTGTATCGCACTACTATTACGTTTTTGATGATTCTTTTCCCCACATTGTGCAACGCTTTCTGGGCGAGTTCCATATCGGGGTGTCTATCTTCTTTGTGCTTTCGGGCTTTTTGATCACTTTCAGGTATTATAATAATTTCCATTTAACTACCCACTGGTTTAAGCAATACTTAAAAAACAGGGTGGCCCGCATATATCCCATGTATGCCATTTTAACCATTGGTGCATTCATTTACTTTTTTTTTACTGCCGATCAAAGCATTACCCGTGGTTACCAGCACCCGCTTTGGTTAATGGTGATAAACGTTACATTCGTCCGCGGTTTTTTTTACCGCTTTTGGGATACCGGCATAGCCCAGGGCTGGAGCTTAACCGTTGAGGAGTGCTTTTACTTTTCAGCTCCTGTTATCTTCCTCATCGCCAAAAAATATGGTAAATTTTACATACAGCCGGTTGTATTAACAGCCTTTGCCATTGTAATGGTATTGATATTTAGGCATGTTAACTGGTACGGTTTTTTCAGCAATTTTCCCTTTGTAATGCTGTTTACCTTTTTTGGGCGATGCTTTGAGTTTTACGTAGGCGTACAACTGGCCCGTATTATATTAAATAAAGGCTTTGAGCGCACTAATAAAACTGCATATACCTACTTAGGTTTTACACTCATATTTTTATGTGTACTGGTAATGGCCTTTCAGCCCATACCTAAAGGCTGGACAGCGGGGGTGCAAAGCCCCGCAGGCATTGTAGTGAACAACTATTTTTTGTGTGTCGCGGTAGCTTTATTTTTTTATGGACTGCTTACAGAAACTACCGTTTTACGTAAAGTGCTGGCCCTGCCGTTTGTGGAGCTATTGGGCAAAAGCTCATACATATTTTACCTGATACACCTGGGATGGATATATAACCTGATACACCGCGGCACCGATTGGCTTAATGATTATGCGTTTGACCTGTATGACAAATGGGGGGTCGACTGGCACTCGCCGTTTGAGAATGATAAGCTTAACCTGCTGTACGCCTTTATTGTACTGAATGCCATAGCCATACTTTTGTTTAAAACTATTGAAGAACCGCTGAACCATTATATCCGTAAATCAGATTTTCTGATCAGGAATAAAACGTCAAATCCCGAAAACAGTTCTGCTAAAATAAAATAGTGCAATGGTGGCAAAGTTAAATAAGCTGGGATATTTTATTTTGACACTGCTGCTGCTAAACCCGGCAACAGTGTTAGCCCAAAGTGAAGATGAGCGCCCCAAAACCTCTCTTGCAGAAGAAACTGAGATATCAACCGTTATTACGCCATCCAACAAAAACGCCATATTCGATGTCGTAGCTAAATACACCTTCGAGGTGCGTAACCCAACCCGCGATGACCAGACCGGCAAAATATCCTATTCTGTTGCCGACGAGAATGGGGTAAAAATGCGTACAGATTCAATAAAAGTGCACGTTGCCAAAAAAAGCATTGGTAAGTATGACTTTGATATAACAGGAAAAGGGCCAGGGTTTTATAAGGTTGATTTCACTATCAACACCTCCGACTACGACGATACGCTGCATAAGGTTTTCGGTATAAAGCCTGAGCTCATCAAGTCAAACTATCAAACCCCGCCGGATTTTGATACCTTCTGGCAAAAAGCTAAAGCGGATCTGGCCGGTGTTAACCCTAAGTTTTCAGCTACATTTATGCCCGAAATGAGCACCAAAACCTGTAACGTGTACCTGGTGCAAATGCAATCGCTGGATAACGTTACTATTCGCGGCTGGTTAACCGAGCCGGTGAGCAAAGACCCCAACGCCAAATTCTCGATAGTGCTGGCCCTGCCCGGTTATCAGATCGACCTTCCCCCTATCATGACCGTTGACCCGGATTTTGCCTTCCTGGCGCTTAATGTGCGTGGCCAGGGCAACAGCCGTGAATTTATCAATACCCGGCATGATGAGTTTGTGATACACCACATTGACGACAAAAACAAATATGTAATGCGTGGTGTTATTATGGATTGCTTACGCGCTATGGATTTTATATATACCAGGCCCGAAATAAGACATGACAACATATTTGTAAAAGGCGGTAGCATGGGCGGCTTTTTAGCTATCACCACAGCAGCGTTGGATAACCGGGTAAATTTATGCTCGGCACAAAGCCCGGTATTTGCAGATATGCGCACCCTGATAAAAAGGGTTCAGTTTCCTGTTAAATCCATAAATATATATCTGAAAACGCAGCCTGGCTTAACCTTAGACAAGGTGATGGACAACCTTGACTATTTTGATGTAAAGAATTTTGCGCCGAAGGTTAAGTGCAATTTTATGATGAGTGTGGGTTTGTTGGATACTTACGTACCGCCAACTAATGATTTTGCCGTATTTAACAGCATGACAGCTAAAAAAAAGATAATGATATTTAAAGACCGTGGACATGAAGTTAGCCCCATATACACTGAAACAGAGCTTAAATGGATGCATGACCAGTTTGGATTATACTATTAAACTATTGGCTAAAGGCTAATATTAAAATATAAATGAGCGAAAAATATCTACAACTAATAAAATACCTGAAATTGCTTATGATGGTTGCAGTACTGTCCGGCTTTCAACCTTTTTTGAGGATTGCCGCTCACGCTCAGGCGCAATCGCACACGTCGTCACCTGCAAAAAAGGAGGTTAGTAATGTATCTGAAAAAAACGACGACGATAAAGATGATGAAGACGAAGGTGAAATATCAACCGTATTAACCCCCGCCAATAAAAACGCTGAATTTAGCGATAAAGCCAAATATACCTTTGAAGTAATAAACACCACCAAAGCCGACCAGGTTGGCAAGGTATCATATGTGGTAACTACCGAAACTGGTAAGCAGCTTTTTGAAGATTCTATTAAAGTCAACATCTCTAAAAAAAGCACTAAGAAATATAATTTCGATATACCGTCTAAAGGGGTTGGTTATTACAAAATAAACTTCATGATCAACGTGAGTGATTATGATGATACCACCCGCCGTGTTTTTGGCATCAAGCCTGAGCTTATTGTGTCGCAGCATAAAAAGCCGGGCGACTTTGACGTATTCTGGCAAAACACTAAAAAGGAACTGGCGCAGGTAAAACCCAATTTTAAGTTGACACCAATGCCAAAGATGGATAAAGACAACCGCCATGTATATCTTTTCGAAATGCAGTCGCTGGGCAACATGACCATTCGCGGGTGGATGACGGTACCTATCACCAAAAATAAAAACCGTAAATTCTCGGTGCTGCTGGGTTTGCCGGGGTATCAGGTGGCGCTTAATCCGCTGATGGGGGTTGACGAAGATCTGGCTATCCTGACACTGAATGTTAGGGGGCAGGGCAACAGCCGCGGGCCTGTTGCCACCCGGCGCGATGAGTTTATTTTTTACCACGTTGAAGACAAGAACAAGTATGTTATGCGTGGTGTAATAGCCGACTGCCTGCGCGCCATTGATTTTATTTATGCCCAACCTAATTTACGTCATGACCAGATACTGGTATCAGGCGGAAGTATGGGCGGGTACCTGTCGTTGGTTACGGCTAGCCTGGATAAACGCGTGAAGCTTTGCTCGGCACAAAACCCAATTTTGTGCGATATACGTAACCTGGTTGGCGAGGTTGACTGGCCCATGAGCAGCATTATTAAATACATAGGCACCCAACCCGGCCTTACGCTGAATATGGTGCTTGATAACATGGATTATTTTGACGCTAAAAACTTTGCTTTAAATATTACCTGCCCAACCATTATGGGTATAGGCTTGCTTGATCCATTTGCCCCGCCCAATAATGAGTATGCAGCTTATAATAACATTAAGTCAAAAAAACGCATTATGGTATTTAAAGACCTGGGGCATGAAATATCCCAATCTTATAAAAACCTTGAAGGCCGGTGGATGCGCGACAATTTTGCCCTATTTTAAATTATGATATGAAACTTACCAAAACCTGGTTAAATAAACTGCTTATGGCAGGCATACTCTTCTTAGCGTTACAGGCCAAAAGCTACGCAGGCAGTTTCCCTGTGCGGCCGGGCAGCTGGCTGCTGTCGCCATCGGTAAATTACTTTTTTGCCAACAAGGGGTGGGATTCATTACGCAGGCTTAGTCCCTTTGCTGCGGGCGGGCAGTTCAGGTCTATCGGCTATTCGTTATATACAGAATATGGCCTAACCAAACGTTTTACTGCCGTTGCGTTGTTACCTTTTGTTAACAACAATTACCACGACAACTCAGGCTACAACAGCCAAACCAACGGTTTTACCGACCTGGAGGCCGGCATACGGTATTACGCTTTTAACATTGATTATATTTATTATTTTACCATACAAGGCACCTTTATTTTACCCCTTTATACCAACAACCCTAATTTGGGCTATGGCGAAAAAGGCGGCGAATTGAAAGCCTCATTTGGTGGCAGCGGTAAAGTGTTTGGGCGAAATTATTATTTTAACCTGGAGAATGGCGTGAGGCAATATTTTGGATCTGACGGCCCCCTGCAGGACAGGTACACGGCCACCTTTGGCCTAACGCTCGATAAGCGGTTTAAGCAGCAGCTATCAATTTCTTTAGGCGGATTTTATTCGACCAGCAGCTTTAGCAGCAGCTACGATCCTAAAAATATTGCAGCCAATAAAAATTTTGCTTTTAACCAGGTATCTGTCAGCTATGGCTACTCGTTCACCAGGCGATTCTCAACCTTTATAAACGCAGGTAAATTTATTAACGGCCGCAACACGGGCAACGGTTCGAGCGCTTCGATATCATTTATTATAAAGCCTTTTTAGCATATAAAACATGATCAAATCATTTTTGATATTACTGTTATTCATTCCCGTTTGCTGCCTGGGGCAGTCGGCCGAGCCATTGATACAAAGCGGCAATACTAAGGCAGGCGCAAAAGACTATAAAGGCGCTATTGAAGATTTTACCAAGGCTATTGCACTGGATGGTAACGATGCCAACATTTACTTTTATCGCGCCAATGCTTATTCGGCATTGAAAAATTACCCGGCGGCTATACAGGATTTTAACAGATCGCAACAGTTGGCGCCTGATAAGGTGACCATGTTTTTATACTACTATCGCGGCAACGCTTATAACGGCAATAAAAATTATAATGAAGCTATTGCCGACTATGACAAGGCATTAGGTATGAGCCCCAGAAATGCCATACTTTTTCACTACCGGGCCGATGCCAAATCAAACCTGGGCGACTATAAGAGGGCTATTGAGGATTTTGACCGGGCAATAGCCATATCGCCAAGCGACCCGTCGTTGTATGAATACCGCGGCGTGGCAAAAGCCAATGTTAGTGATTTTAAAGGAGCCATTGCCGATTATGACATAGCAGCCAGGCTCGACCCTGAAAATGCAGACATTATATTTTACCGGGCAAACTCAAAGGGCAACATCCCTGATTTTAAGGGCGCCATTGCCGACTACACCAAAACGCTGCTCATGAACCCCAAAAACAGCGATGCACTTTTTTACAAGGCCAACGCCGAAGCTAACCTGGGCGATTACGATGTTGCCATTGCCGACTATAAAAAAACCATTGAGCTGGACCCTAAAAAGCCAAACGTTTATAAATACCTGGCTAACGCCTTAGGCAACAATCATGATGAAAAAGCAGCGCTTAATTATTTTGCCGGCCTGATTGCGAAAGACCCTGATAATGCTCAACTGTACTTGTATGACGGCATTGTAAAAGCCAATCTAAACAATAAGCCTGCAGCCATTGAGGATTTTGATAAGGGTATTGAGCTCGACCCAAAAAACTCTGAATTATACCAAAGCCGGGCCGATGCCAAATACAGCATCAAGTTAAATGACGAGGCACTTGAAGATGCTGACCAGGCCATTGAGCTTGACCCCACCAACAGTTTTGCCTACACCACCCGCGGTATGGCCAAACTTAAGCAAAGCGACACTACCGGCGCTATGGCCGATCTGAATAAAGCGCTTGAGCTTAACACGCACAATGACTACCCATATGCAATACGCGGCGAACTGCGCACCATGCTGAAGGATTTTCAGGGTGCACTGGCCGACTTTAAAAAAGCTGTACAGGATAATCCCAGCAATGCCGAACACTACCTAAGACGCGGCGATGCTTATTTAAAACTTGGCGACCGCACGCATGCGCTTGAAGATTACCGCAAGGTAGGCGAATTAGGGATGAAAGACAACAGCCTGTACCAGCACCTGGGGACATCCATGGTTAAAGGCAAATTTTATACCGATGCAAATGACATCTTTAACAAATTGGTTAAAACCGATCCAAACAATGCCTATTACTATGCTTTACGCGGCATAGCTGTCGAAAATTTAGGCAAGACGGATTCTGCCATGGTCGATTATAATCATTCACTTAAAATAGATACAGGTTTGGCTATAGCCTATCAAAATCGCGGGCATGCAAAAGCTACGCTGAAAGATTTTGACGGCGCACTTAAAGACATCAACAAAGCCATAAGCATTGTTGAGAACGACGACGAGGCTTATTTTTTACGCGCCAGCGTAAAAATGGAACTTAAAGATTATGAAGGTGCGGTTGATGATTATAACAGCACACTATTCATCAACCCGGACAATGGTAAAACCTTTGCCTACCGTGGCTACGCCAAAAGCTTTATACCCGATGCCCCCCGCATTGAAAACGATTTTGAATACGCCGTAATGCTCGACCCTAAAAACGAGGATGTTTACACTTTATGGGGCGATGCCGAACTTAACCTCAAGAATGCTGCCGGGGCAATTAATAATTACACCAGGGCCATTGCTTTGAACCCTAAAAGCCCGCAAGCTTATTATAAGCGCGGTATACTAAGAGTTAATCAGCATGATCAGGCCAATGCCTGTACAGATTTAAATGCGGCTGCAAAATTAGGTTTGAAAGAGGCACAGACTGCTGCGCAGAGGTATTGTAAGTAAAGGATATTAAAGTTATTAAGTAAATGGTTAATTGACGGAGGTACGATGATAAATCTTATGCGCCGGTTCATTGCACGTATAAGATTCTCACCACATTCAAAATGACAGCTTTTATTTAAACTGAGGCGATTACCGCCGGTAGACTCCAAACAAATCATTAATAGCTTTCTCTCGGTAAGCGAATATCTTCAGAATTTTTTTGCGCACTAGCAGCGCATTGCCCAGCCGGCCGATAACGCCGTAAGGAATAGCATAATTGAGGATGTCTGTCATGTGTACGCCGCCTTTAATTTCTTTAAAGTGATGTTCGTGGTGCCATAAGGCGTAGGGTCCAAAGCGTTGTTCGTCCACAAAATAATCCAGTTCTTTTACCTGGGTAATCTCGGTCATCCAGTCCATTTGTATACCCAGCAGCGGGCTTATTTTGTAGGTAATGATCATACCGGGATAAACTTTACTCTTTGTGTCATAAGGCGATGTTACGGTAAAGCCCATGTTGGGCGGCGTAATTTTAGCCAGGTTAAGCGGCGAGGTAAAAAAATCCCAGGTTTCAGCCAGTGGGATAGGTAGTTTCTGCTCAAATTGTAACCGATATGTTTTCACGGCCAAACCTGAGCAAAAATTTGGCCATTGACGGCCGTTAAAGCGCTAATTCTATATTAGGATTCCAAAAAACTTTGTCGAAGTTCTGCACCTGGTCGTTCTCCACCTTTACACCTTCGGTTTCCAATAATCGCTGCATGGTGTCGCCGCCAAAATGAAACCTGGCAGTTAATAAACCCTGACGGTTTACCACCCGGTGAG
>Ga0153956_1002051_pt1 | contig 15797 bp, 12 predicted proteins | sample TSFL040MetaG_FD_104704 | JGI IMG/M metagenome (GOLD analysis project Ga0153956, IMG submission 104704) | Attine ant fungus gardens microbial communities from Florida, USA - TSFL040 MetaG | ecosystem: Host-associated > Fungi > Mycelium > Unclassified | place: USA: Florida, Wekiwa Springs... | reverse complement strand
TGCACCAGTTGCGCCAGGGTGACGCCACCATAGAACCAGCCCACCTCGGTGGTGGCCGCGATGCTGACGCCGCGGGGGCTGACCGTAAGCCGGTAGCCCTCGGGGTCCGTCGCGGGCCCGGCGCGCTCCAGCACCACTGCCCCGGCGCCCCCCGTCTTTGACAGGCGCGCCCGGGGCAGGTCCGGCGCCGCAACCTGCCAGAAGCCCGCAAGGTCATGCGCCGCCCGCAGCGCGCCGGTATCAGCCGTCGCCACCATGATGGCAAGCCGCCTCCCCAGGCGCAGCTCGCCGGCGGCAGGTTCGACCTGCTGCGGCAGGGGAATGATTGCAGCAGCCGACGCAGCGGCGGGATCAGCTGCCGGGGCCGGCGCCGCTGCCAGCAGCAACCCTGAAAACCCCACGGACAGCAGCACCCGCAGCCCCGGCCAGGCCCACGGCGCGGGCCTGCAGGAGTCCTTCAAAAAGGGGCGGCCCCGCCAGAGGGTTACGGGACCGCCCTTCCTGCAACCTTCAGAACCTGACGTGCACACCGGCGTAATACTGCCGGCCGTTGTCGTAGAACGCACGCGGCTGTGAGGTATTGTCGCCGTAGTACTTCAGGGTCTCGTCGGTGAGGTTCAGGGCATCGACGGACAGGCTGATGTTGTCCGTGATGCTGAAATTCACCGATGCGTCCAGCGAGCCCTGCCCGGCCTCGTTTTCCGCGTAGCTGCGATCCAGGCCCACCAGGAAGTGCGAGCGGTAGGTGTACGCCAGGCGCACCGACAGCAGCTTGTTCTCCCAGTAGCCCGTCAGGTTGTAGGTCTGGCCGGAGGTGCCCACCATGGGTGTACCGTCGGCGGTGGAACCGGTGGCATGCGTGTAATTGGCCTGGATGCCGAAGCCCTTCCACAGCGGCTGCTCGTACGAGACCTCGAAGCCCTTGTCCTGCGCGGTGGTGTTGTAGGGCGAGGAGATGCTGTAGGCGCCGACGACGCCGTAGTGATCGTTGTAGAGCTGCATCGTGCCGGTGGTGTAGTCCACGTAGGACGAGAAGTCCATGTAGAACAGGCTCACCGCCAGCAGCGACTGCGGCGCGAAGTACCACTCCAGGGAGGTATCGTAGGTCGCCGCCTTGATGGGCTTGAGGTTGGGATTGCCGCCGTTGCCCGTCCAGTTCAGGTCCGTCGTGCTGACCGCGCCACCCAGGGCGCTGTAGTCCGGGCGCGCCATGGTCTCGGCGGCCGAGAAGCGCAACACCAGGTCCTTGCTCACGTCGAACCTGAAGTTGGCGCTGGGCAGCACGTCGAGGTAGTTGTTGTTGAACGCGGTGGGCGTATAGGGGCCCCAGTCCGAACCCACTATGGGATTGGTGCCGCCACCCAGGTTCACGATGCTGTTTTCGTGGGTATAGGCCAGGCGTACGCCGAAATTGCCGGACCAGCGGTTGCCGCCGACGTTGGCCATGACGTAGCCCGCCCAGTCGCTTTCATGGACGTTGCTCTCACCCGGCCAGTAGAAGCGGTTGGCGCCGGTCTTGACCTGCGCGGCGGCATAGGCCTCGATCGCGGCCTCGCTGTAATCCCAGATGCTGGTGAGCGGACCACTGCCCAGGCCAGTGCCGAAGTTCGACGGATACATGCCCCCGGTGTAGTCGGGCAGCGCCGACCAGTCATTGCAGCAGTTGCCGTTGATCGGGAACGTCACCACATGGCCGTGCTCCGCATAGCGGGCACCGAACTTGATGGACCGGAACGGACCATCGGCATCGTCGAATTTCCACAGCGCATCGATCTGGCCGTAGGTCTCCGAGTCCGTGGCCTTGGTGACATCGGTCCAGCCCCAGCAGGCGCCGACCCCGGTGGGCGTGGAGGAATCCGCATAGCTCACCTGGGTCGGGGAACCCAGGCCATTCATCTGGTAGCTGAAGCCACCGTTCTGGCAGGCCTCGAAGGCCGGTTGCTGCGGCGTGTTGCCCAGGCCCTGCGTGTAACCGAACTGGCTGGTGAGGGTCAGGTTGTCGGTGAGTTCATACTTGCCGTCGAGGTCGAGGTACCAGGTCCGCGCCTCCGCACCCGGGCGCATGATCTGGTCGTAGACGATGGCATTGGGCGTGCCCGCCGGCCAGGATGCGGCGGTCACCGTCCCGTTCTGCACGGTCATCGAGGACGGCACGCGGTCGTTGGTGATCTGGTTGACCAGGAACAGCATGTAGTTGCGGTTCTGGTTGTCGGCCTTCAGGTCCGAGTAGAACCCGTTGAGGTCGAGCGTCAGGCGGTCGGTCGGCTTGAACTCCAGGTCGAAGCTGCCACCCTCGCGCTTGCGGGTCTGCGTGAACAGCGACGAGCCGATCTCGTTGGGGATGGCGGCCCCGACCGCATCCGGAAAGGCCGCGGCGATCGCCGTGTCGGAGGCCGGGATGGCCGCGTACCCCAGGAACTCCTGGCCGTCGCGGCGGATCTTGCGTTCCTCGTAGAAACCCTGCACCAGCACGCCCAGGCTGCCGACGTCGTTTTTCATCGCCAGCATGGCGTTGAGCTGCGGGCTGGCCTTGGAGGCGAGGTCACCGTACTCCGCGCCGGCATAAGCCTCGGCCATGAAGTCCTTCTTCATGTCCAACGGCTTCAGGGTCTGCAGGTCGACACTGCCGGCCACCCCGCCCTCGGTCATGTCGGCGGTCTGGGCCTTGTGCACGATCACGGAACTCACCATCTCCGAGGGCAGCAGGGTGTAGCTGACGCTGCGGCCCACGAGGGAGTACTGGTCGAGGATGAACCAGTCGCCGCTGGCGACGGAATGGCCGTTGATGGTGGTCTGGGTCAGGCTGGGACTGGTGCCGCGGATCGCGACCCGGTCGTTCTCGTCAAAACCGCCCTCGCCGCCGGCCGCCGAGGCCGTATTCAGGCCCGGCAGGCGCTGCACGGCGTCGGCCACGTTCTTGTCCGGCAGCTTGCCGATGTCATCCGCCTTGATGACCTCGACGTTTTCAGTGGCGGCGCGCTTGGTCGCGAGCGCCGCCTCCAGGGAGTAGCGGATGCCGGTCACCACGACTTCCTGCAGTTGATCATTGCTCTGGGTGGCCGGCGCGGATTGCGCCAGGACCGCGGCGGGCGCCGCCAGCGAAAGCCCCATCAACAGCCTGACACTGTGGCGGATGTTGCCGGACCTGTGATTCCTGTTCATGCGAACCCCTGTGAATCCTTAGGTTTTGAATAGAGTCGGAGCGATTCAGTCCCCAGGTCCGCCGCCCGTTACCCCCAGGCAATCGAACCAATGTGATACCAATATAATACCAACTGGTGCTAAATTTCCAGATTGGAGCTATAAATTTAATACCTGGTATTTATTTCCTTAAAAATCAATATCAAAACCAGAAATCAGAACAGCGTTCTGGCTAATTGGTATTATTCTGGTACCATCAAATCATCCTTAAGACGGCCCCGGACAGGTTCAAGAAGACCGCCTCATGACCGACCTCGCACAAATCCTGGGACCGCTCGATGCCGGCAGCAGCCAGCCGCTGTACCAGCAGCTGCAGCGCGCGCTGCGTGAGGCCATTGAAAAGCACGTACTCGCGCCGGACGCCGCGTTGCCGCCGGAGCGCGAACTGGCCGGCATGCTCGGGGTGTCGCGCATCACCGTGCGCAAGGCCATCGATGCCCTGTCCGAACAGGGCCTGCTGGTGAAGCGCCAGGGTTCGGGGAATTTCGTCTCCCCGCGGGTCGAGAAGAATTTCGCCAAGCTCACCTCGTTCTCGGAAGACATGCGCGCGCGCGGCAGCACGCCCCGCAGCGCCTGGCTCAAACGCACCACCGGCGCGGTTTCGCCCGAGGAGGCCCTGACGCTGCGCCTGTCACCCGGCACGCCGGTATACCGCTTCCACCGCATCCGCTTTGCCGACGACGCCCCGATGTCGATCGAGCACGCCACCATCGTGGCCGACGTGCTGCCGTCCCCGGAGGCCGTGGATGCCTCGCTGTACGAGGCGCTGGAAGCCGCGGGCAACCGCCCGACGCGCGCCCTGCAACGGCTGCGCGCGGTGCTTCTGACCGCGGAGCAGGCCCTGCTGCTGCACACCACGCCGGGCGCCGCGGGCCTGCTGGTGGAACGCGTGGGCAGCCTGCGCGACGGGCGCGCCATCGAGTTCTCGCAGTCCTGGTACCGCGGCGACACCTACGACTTCGTTGCCGAACTCAACACCACCACATGATGCCCGGAAGCCCCATGCCCGCACCCGTGGCCGAAGCCACCGCGATGTTCCGCGAGGCCGCCACGGCCGCCGCCGCGCTGCGCGCCCAGGCGCGCCTGAACGGCGCCGTGCTCGCCGCGCTCGGCCAGGTCCTGCGCAGCAGGCCGCCCCGCGCCGTCGTCACCTGCGCCCGCGGCAGTTCCGACCACGCCGCGACCTACGCCAAGTACCTGATCGAGACCCGCACCGGCGTGCTGACGGCATCGGCCGCACCCTCGGTGAGCTCGGTGTACCAGAGCGCGCAGCGCCTGCAGGACTGCCTGTTCATCGCCATCTCGCAATCGGGCCGCAGTCCCGACCTCATTGCCTCGACCCGCGCCGCCGCGGCATCCGGCGCCATCACCCTCGCGCTGGTGAATGCCGCGGACAGCCCGCTGGCGCGCGCGGTGCATCACTGCCTGCCGCTGCATGCGGGCCCGGAACTCAGTGTCGCGGCCACCAAGTCCTACATCGCCACGCTCGGGGCGCTGGTGGCGCTGGTGGCCGAGTGGACCCGTGACGCCGGTCTGCGCGCGGCCTTCGAGGCTGCGCCGGCACTGCTGGAACAGGCCTGGGGGCTCGACTGGAGTGGCGCGCTGCCGGCGCTGGTGAGCGCTTCGCACCTGTACGTCATCGGCCGCGGCCTGGGGTTGGGCGTGGCCCAGGAGCTGGCGCTCAAGTGCAAGGAAACCTGCGGCCTGCATGCCGAGGCTTTCAGCGGCGCCGAGGTGCGCCATGGACCGCAGGCATTGCTCGATCCACGCTTCGGCGCGCTGCTTCTGGCCCAGCACGATCCCACTCACGACGGCATCGAAGCACTCGGCGCGGACCTCGCCGCCCGCGGTGTGCGCGTACTGGCGGCAGGCTGCGTGCCGCGGGGCGCGCAACTGCTGCCGACGCTGGCCGCGGACCCGGCGATCGAGCCTCTGCTTCTGGTGCAGAGCGGCTACCGGCTGATCGCGCGGCTGGCCGTGGCCCGGGGCCACGACCCGGACCGGCCACCGTACCTCGCCAAGATCACCGAGACACACTGATGACCGGAGCGCTGATCAACGCCCGCATCCTCACGCCCGCGGGCCTGCTGAGCGGGCATGCGGTGCTGTTCGAGCACGGCCGGATCCTCGCCGTCACGGCCGACGACGATCCGCGCCTCGCGCAGGCCGACACGCGGGATCTCGGCGGCGCGCTGCTGCTGCCCGGCTTCATCGACAGCCAGGTCAACGGCGGCGGCAGCGTGCTGTTCAACGACTTCCCGACCGTGGAAGGCATCCGCCGCATCGGCGCCGCGCACCGCCGCTTCGGCACCACGGGTTTCCTGCCCACCCTGATCAGCGACGATCTTTCCGTGGTCGCAGCCGGCATCCAGGCCGTCAAAGCCGCCATCGCCGCCGGCGTGCCGGGCGTGCTCGGCATCCACATCGAAGGCCCGTTCCTCAACCAGCAGAAAAAAGGGGTGCACAACCCGGCGGCCCTGCGCGTGCCGGACACCAGCGTGGTGCAGCAGCTCACCTCGCTCGGCACCGGCGTCACCCTGGTGACCCTGGCGCCGGAGGTCACCACCCCGGCCCTGCTGCGCGAGTTGCGCCGCGGTGGCGCGATCCTCAGCGCCGGCCACACCAACGCCACCTTTGCCGACATCGGGGTGGCGCTTGATGCCGGCGTCACCGGCTTCACGCACCTGTTCAACGCCATGTCGCCGCTGGGCAGCCGCGAGCCCGGCGTGGTCGGTGCGGCGCTGAACGATCCCGACAGCTGGTGCGGCATCATCGTCGACGGCAGGCACGTGGACCCGGTGGTGCTGCGCATCGCCCTGCGCGCCAAGCGCCACGACCGCTTCATGCTGGTCACCGACGCCATGCCCAGCGTGGGCACCACCGAGACCTCGTTCCTGCTGCAGGGGCGCAGGATCAGCGTGCGCGACGGCTACTGCGTGGACGAATCCGGCACGCTGGCGGGCACGGCGCTCACCATGGCGGACGCCATCCGCAATGCCGTGCGGTTGCTGGGCCTGACCCTGCACGAGGCCGTGCGCATGGCCTCGGAATACCCGGCCGCGTTCCTCGGCCTGTCCGGTGAACTCGGCAGCATAAAGCCCGGCTACCGGGCCTCGTTCGTCGCCGCCGACGACGACCTCAACGTGCTCGCCACCTGGATCGACGGCGAAACCACCGGGCCTGCGGGCTGAACCCCGTCATTGCCCCTGGCGGGCGGCACTCCCATCCATGGGGGCCATCCCGCGCCATCCGTGGCGCCAACCCCCGCTGCGAGGCGATACCGGGCTCAGCCTTTGGCTTTCAACTGCACCCGCGCATAGCGCCGCGTGCCCACCTGCAGCACGTGGTCGGCGCCGGGCAGCAGCGTCAGCGCCTTGTCGGTGACCTTCTCGCCATCGATCTTGACCGCGCCTTCCTCGATCTTGCGGTTGGCCTCAGAGCTGCTGGCGGCCAGGCCCGCCGCCTTGAGCACATTGGCGATGCGCATGCCGGCGGCCTCGGCCTCGATGACCCCGGGCTCGAGGTTGGTGGGCACGGCCTTGTCGCTGACGCGACTCAGCCACTCCCCCTGGGCCTGTTGCGCAGCGGCCTGGCCGTGGAAGCGCGCGGTGATTTCCGCCGCCAGTTCCAGCTTCACGTCGCGCGGATTGCGGCCGTCCTGGATCGCGCGCCGCAGGCCCGCGATATCGCCGAGGGAGCGGAAGCTCAGCAGTTCGTACCAGCGCCACATGAGCTGGTCCGAAATGGACATGACCTTGCCGAACATCGAGCCCGGCGCCTCGGCGATGCCGACGTAGTTCCCCAGGGACTTCGACATCTTGTTCACGCCGTCGGTGCCTTCCAGCAGCGGCATGGTGAGCACCACCTGCGGCTCCTGGCCGAAGGACTCCTGCAGCGAGCGGCCCACCAGCAGGTTGAACTTCTGGTCGGTGCCGCCCATCTCGACGTCCGCCTTCAGCGCCACGGAGTCATAGCCCTGGGCCAGCGGGTAGAAGAACTCGTGCACGGCGATGGGCTGGCCACCCTTGTAGCGCTTGGCAAAGTCGTCGCGCTCCAGCATGCGCGCCACGGTGTAGTGCGCCGCGATTTTCACGAACTCCGGCACCGGCATGTTCGACAGCCAGCGTGAATTGAACTCGATGCGGGTGCGTTGCGGGTCGAGGATCTTGAACACCTGTTCCTGGTAGGTGCGCGCATTGGCCTGCACCGCCTCGGGCGTCAGCGGCGGCCGCGTCGCGTTGCGGCCCGTGGGGTCGCCGATCAGGCCGGTGAAATCGCCGATCAGGAAGATCACCTCATGCCCCAGTTGCTGGAACTGGCGCATCTTGTTCAGCAGCACCGTGTGCCCCAGGTGCAGGTCCGGCGCGGTCGGATCGAAGCCCGCCTTGATGCGCAGCGGCCGCCCGGTGGCCAGCTTGCGCACCAGGTCGGCCTCGGGGAGGACTTCATGTGCGCCACGGCGCAGTTCGGCCAGCTGCTCGGAAACGTCCTGCATATGTGTTTTTTCGTGGAACGGAAACAGGTAAGTTTACCCTTTTGCGAATTCAGGCCCTTCGGAAAATGACACCACCGATCCGTACCGGTCGTTCCCGGCGCCCCCTGCTTGCCCAGCTGGGCTGGGGTGGCGCGATCGCATGCGCGCTGCTGGCGCTGTTCCTGGGCCTGACCCGCCTGCATGAGCTGCCGCCGGCGGCGCAGCCAGGCTGGCCGCAGGCCGGCAGCGGGCCGCGGGTGCAGGACACCGCGCAGGCCACCGCCGCGGACGTGCGCACCACGGCCCTGGACCCGCTCATCAAGCCCGCCACCACGGGCCTGTCCACCATCCGGGTGATCGTCGCGCACAATGACACGATGGACGGCATCTTCCGCCGCCTCGAACTGAACCTCACCGACCTTGCCACCCTGCGCGCGCTGCCGGGCCTGCGCGCCCACCTGGACCGGCTGAAGCCGGGCGAGGCGCTGACGCTCACCTCGCAGTCCGGGCAGCTGGTCGGTCTCGAACGCCGGCTGAACATCGAGCAGACCCTGAAGGTCACCAAGGACAGCAACGGCTTCTCCGCCAACGTGCTGCAGAACCCGCTGGCGACGCGCACGCGCACCATCCGTGGCCGCATCGATTCGTCCCTGTTCGAGTCCATGACCGGCGCGGGCGGCCACGACGCCACGGCGCTGCAGCTCGCCAACATCTTCGCCTACGACATCGACTTCGCCCAGGACCTGCGCCCCGGCGACACCTTCGCGGTCACCTACAGCGAAGTCATGCAGGACGGCCGCTATCTCCAGGACGGCCCCATCCTCGCGGCGCGCTTCAGCAACGGCGGCCACGAATACACCGCCGTGCGCTACGTCGCCTCCTCGGGCCAGGCGGGCTACTACACCCCGGCCGGCGTCAGCCTGCACAAGGCGTTCCTGCGCGCGCCGCTGGACTTCACCCGCGTCAGTTCCACCTTCGACCTGCACCGCTTCCACCCCATCCTGAACATCATCCGCGCCCACAAGGGCGTGGACTACGCCGCCCCCACCGGCACGCCGGTGAAGGCCGCGGGCGACGGCCGGGTGCTGTTCGCCGGCAGGCGCGGCGGCTACGGCAATGTCGTGGAGCTCGACCACTCCCATGGCATCACCACGGTGTACGGCCACCTGTCGCGCTTCGCCGCCGGGCTGCGCGCCGGACAGCGCGTCTCCCAGGGCCAGGTCATCGCCTACGTGGGCATGACCGGGCTCGCCACCGGCCCGCACCTGCACTACGAATACCGCGTCAACGGCGAGTACAAGAACCCCCAGACGGTGAAGCTGCCGCAGGCCGTTCCCATCGACGCCAGCCTGCGCCAGGATTTCCAGGACCGCACCGCACCCCTGCTGCGGTCGCTGCAGGACCCGCCGCCGGCCGCGCCGCAACCGCCACAGCACCTGCAGGCCCATGCCGGCTGAACGACACACCAGCTGAAGCTGGCGTCATGCCCCTGTAATCCCCGTGGTATTCCATTAGGCTCGGGAAATTGCCCCGCCGCCGGAACCGCCGTGGATACACCGAATCTCAAGGCCCCCGCCTGCTACATCAACCGCGAGCTTTCGTTCCTGGAATTCAACCAGCGGGTGCTGGACCTCGCCTTCGACAGCCGCTTTCCGCTGCTCGAGCGGCTCAAGTACCTGTGCATCAGCTCCGGCAACCTCGACGAGTTCTTTGAAATCCGCGTCGCCAGCCTGCGCCACCTGGAGGAGCTGGGGACCACGCAACTGACGCCCGATGCCATGTCGGTGCCGGAGCAGCTTGCCGCCATCCACGGCCGCGCCCAGCGCCTGGTGGCCGACCAGTACCGCTGCCTGCGCGAGGTCCTGCTGCCCCGCCTCGGCCAGGCCGGCATCGACCTGCAGGTCGTCAGCGACTGGAGCGCGCCCACGAGGCAGTGGCTGGCGAAGTACTTCGAGGAGGAGGTCGAGCCGGTGCTCTCCCCCCTGGGCCTCGACCCGGCGCGCCCCTTCCCCCGCATCCAGAACAAGAGCCTCAACTTCATCGTCAAACTGGCCGGCAAGGACGCCTTCGGCCGTGACAGCGAACTGGCCATCGTGCAGGCGCCGCGCTCGCTGCCGCGCGTGGTGCCGCTGCCCGGGGAGGACCAGAGACTCTCGTTCGTGCTGCTGACCTCGATCGTGCAGGCCTTCGTGCAGCGCCTGTTCCCCGGCATCGAAGTCCAGGGCTGCTACCAGTTCCGCCTCACCCGCAACAGCGACCTGTACGTCGACGAAGAAGAAATCGACGACCTGCGGCGGGCGCTCGAGGGTGAACTGGCCCACCGGCGCTACGGCGCCGCGGTGCGGCTGGAAACGGCCCACGACTGCCCGCAGGAGATGGTCCAGTACCTGCTGCAGGAGTTCGCCCTGACGGAGGTGGACCTGTACCAGCTGCCAGGCCCCGTGAACCTCAATCGCCTGTCCGCGCTGTACGACCTGGTGCTGCGCCCGGACCTCAAGTTCCCGCCCTACATCCCGGGTCTGCCCCGGCGCCTGTCCGCTGGCACCACCGACCTGTACGCCAGCATCCGCCACAAGGACCTGCTGCTGCTGCATCCCTACCAGAGCTTCGGGCCGGTGCTGGACTTCGTGCGCCAGGCGGCCCACGACCCCCAGGTGCTGGCGATCAAGCAGACGCTGTACCGCACCGGCAACGACTCCCCGGTGGTCGACGCCCTGGTGGCCGCGGCCCAGGCCGGCAAGGACGTGACCGTGATCGTCGAGCTGCGGGCGCGCTTCGACGAGGAAGCCAACATCGAGCTGTCCAACCGCCTGCAGGAGGCGGGCGCCCACGTCATGTACGGCGTGGTCGGCTTCAAGACCCACGCCAAGCTGATCCTGGTGGTGCGGCGCGAGGCCGATGGCATCCGCCGCTACTGCCACCTGGGCACCGGCAACTACCATCCGCGCACGGCCCGCGGCTACACCGACTACGGCCTGTTCACCAGCGACAAGGCCATCGGCCAGGACGTGCACGAAATCTTCCTGCAGCTGACCAGCCTGACGCAGACCCCGAGCTTGAGCCGGTTGCTGCAGTCCCCGTTCAGCATGCACCCCGGCATGATCGCGCGCGTGGAGCGCGAGGCGGAACACGCGCGCGCCGGCCGGCCGGCGCGCATCATCGCCAAGATGAACGCGCTGGTGGACCCGCAGGCCATCGAGGCCCTGTACCGGGCATCCTGCGCCGGAGTGAAGATCGACCTGATCGTGCGCGGTATCTGCGCGCTGCGCCCGGGGCTGCCCGGGGTGTCGGAGAACATCACCGTGCGCTCGGTCGTCGGCCGCTTCCTGGAGCACTCGCGCGTGTTCTGGTTTGAAAACGGCGGCGAGCCGGATCTCCTGTGCGCGAGCGCGGACTGGATGGAGCGCAACTTCTTCCGCCGCGTCGAGGTGGCCTTCCCCATCCGGCGGCGCTCGCACCACGAGCGCATCCTGCGGGATCTCAACCTCTATCTGTCCGACAACGTCCAGGCCTGGGTGCTGGGATCGGACGGCATGTACACGCGCCTGACGCCGGGGGAGCAGCCCGCCATCAGCGCGCAGGACAAGCTCATCGAGCTGTACGCGGCCGGCAGCGGCGTTCCCGGCCTGCTGCCTGCCGCCCTAGCTGAACACCCGCAGCCGGAATCCTAGCGGCTTGAGGAAATCCACCTCCTGCTGCAAGTCGGCGGTGGTCAGCGGATGCTCGCGCAGCCAGCGGCCCGGAAAGCGCACTTCCAGGCTGCGGGTGCGCGCCGTGAGCCCGATCCCGGGCAGGGCGTCGGCACTGCGCCCCCGGTGCAGCAGCACCGCCAGGCGCAGCAGCACGATCAGCGACAGCGCATGCCGGTCCCAGGGCGGCAGCAGTTCATCCAGTCCGTCGAGGGTGAGCTTGCGGCGGTGACCGCCCACCAGGCGCGCCAGCAGCTGCTGCTCTTCGTGTGAAAACCCGGGCATGTCCGCGTTTTCCGTAAGATAGGCGCCGTGGTGATGGTAGCCGCTGTGCGACACGTCGAGCCCCACCTCGTGCAGCCGCGAGGCCCACTTGAGACTCAGGTCCGCCAGCGGATCGTCGAGCTTCCAGGGTCCGCGCACCTGTTCCAGGAAATCGAGCACGGTGGCCTCGACCCGTTCGGCCTGCGCGAAATCCACGTGGTAGCGGCGCTGCATGGCGCGCACCGTGCGCTCGCGGGCATCCTCGTCGGTGAAGCGGCCGACCATGTCGTACAGCAGGCCCTCGCGCATCGCACCCTCGGCGATGCGCATCTCGCGGATGTCGAGCACGCCCAGGACCTCGGCGAGGATGGCCACGCCCCCCGGGAACACCGGGCGGCGGTCGTCGGTGATGGCGGTCAGGCGCAGGTCGCGCACATGACCGGCCTCGGCGAGGTAGCGCAGCAGGCGTTCGAGCCCGGCCAGGGTGATCGTCTTGGCTGACGGGTCGAGTTCGCGGATGGCCTCGCCGATGGCGCGCGCCGTGCCGGAACTGCCGGCCGTGTGCTCCCAGCCACGGCGCCGGTAGGCGGCCTGCACCGGTTCCAGTTCCAGGCGGGCCGCCAGGCGCGCGTTCTGCAGCCGCTTGGGGGATATCTTGCCGTCACTGAAAAAGCGCTCGCTCAGCGACACGCAGCCCATCTGCAGGCTTTCCAGTTCCAGCGGCGCCAGGCCCTCGCCGATGATCAGCTCGGTGCTGCCGCCGCCGATGTCCACCACCAGCCGGCGGCCGGGCTCGCTGGGCACGGTGTGCGCAACGCCGGAATAGATCAGGCGCGCCTCCTCCATGCCGGAGATGATCTCGATGGGATGCCCCAGGGCCTCGCGCGCGCGTTCCAGGAAGGCCTGCTTGCGCCGCGCCATCCGCAGTGCATTGGTGCCGACCACGCGCACGCTGTCGGCATGCATGTCCCGCAGCCGCTGGCCGAAGCGTTCCAGGCAGGCCAGGGCACGCGCGGCGACGTCCTTGTCGATGCGGCCGTTTTCCGCCACGCCCGCGCCCAGCCGCACCATCTCGCGCAGCCGGTCGATGATGACTATCTGGCCGTGGGAATAACGCCCCACCACCATGTGGAAGCTGTTGGAGCCGAGGTCGACGGCCGCCAGGACGTCCGGCACCGTGCGCGCAGCCCTCGCCAAGATGGCTTATCCGCGGGTGCGCCGGCGGCGCATCAGGGGGTGAAGGAGGAGCCGCAACCGCAGGTGGTGGTTGCGTTGGGATTGCGGATCACGAACTGGGCACCTTCGAGATTCTCGCGGTAGTCGATCTCGGCGCCGGCCAGGTACTGCACGCTCATCGGGTCCACCAGGAGCTTCACGCCCTGGTTCTCCACGCAGGTGTCGCCGTCCTGCAGGGCCTCGTCGAACTCGAAGCCGTACTGCAGCCCGGAGCAGCCGCCGCCCTGCACGAACACCCGCAACATCAGCCGGGGGTTGTCTTCGGCACGGATCAGGTCCCCCACCTTGCGGGCGGCCGCATCGGTGAAGACCAGGATGGCCGGCATCCCGGCATCCGCCTGCGTGGCGGGAGTCGATTCGGGCGAGGCGTTCATGATGGCGGGTAGTATACCCTCTTCAGGCCGTGGCCGCCTCGGGCGCCGGCAGCGCCAGGGCTTGCGGGGCCTCAGCCGGCCGGGCCGCATCCGCCTGCACCAGCAGGCCGTTGATCTCGGCGCCGGCGGCCGACTCGATCACCCGGTAGTACACCGTGCCGGTAATGCGCGCGGTGGCCCCCAGCACGACCTTCTCCACCACCCTGATGTCGCCCCGCACGGTGCCGTTCAGCACCGCATTCGAGGCCTCGACATCGCCATCGATGCTGCCGTGCTCTCCCAGTGACAGCGTGGATTCGCCACTGCCGTAGGCGCGTACGTCACCCTTGATCCGGCCGTCCACGTGCAGACCGCCGCTGAACGCGACGTCGCCATCGACCCGTGCCGTGGCACCGATCAGGATGTCGACCCGCAGCTGCGCCTTTGATTCCCGTCCGAACATCACCCGTCTCCCGCAGGTGGAACACGCGGGCCAGCCTACGTGGGGTCAACCTTCCAGGGAAAGGACTGCGTCACAGCGGCGGCACCCGGACGCGCGGCGCGCACCTCGACGTCCACATGATCCGGCCGCAGGCCGGATGGCAGCTGCACCACGTATTCCAGCGCCTGGTAATAGCGGAAGCTGAAGTTGACCATGGCGGCCGGCGCCGATGGCCCGGCCCCCCGCGCGGATTGCAGCGGTCCCTGCTGCGCCTGTCCGGAAACAGCGACAACACTGGCCGGCACGACGCTGGCGCCCGCAGGCCCCTGGGCCCGCACGCGCACCTGCACCGTGCCCGCGATCACCGCATCCGGCCGGCCCGACTGCATCAGCGTCAGGTGCAGCCGGAACTGCTGCGGCCCGTCGCCGGTGATGCGCAGCTGCTGGACCTGCACCGAACCCGACTGCGAAGCCGGCGATACCACGCCACGATATACCGCCAGGTCCTGCCGGTCGCGGTCGATCTGCGCCTGCAGTTCCGCGATCTGCCTGGCGACTTCCTCGCGCTCGCGCGCCCGGCCCTTGCGCTCATCGTCCAGCACCGCCAGCCGGGTGCGCAGGTCATGGTTGTCCTGCTGCAGCCCGGCAAGCTGCGCGCGCCGGTCACGCTCGCCCACGCGGTCATAGCCGACGCTGTAGCGGCCGAACTCGAACACCACGTAGAGCGCGAACAACCCGATGCCCGCCATTGCCGCCCGCAGCAGCGCGGTGCGCCTGAATGACGCCTGGCTGCGGACGATGAACGGCCCCTTGCTGTTCAACGCCGCAGGTCCCGCTCAGGACTCCCGCGCCCCGGCGCGGGCCCGGGAGCGGCGCTGCGGGCGCCGGGCGCGGGTGACCTCGTCCCACCATCCGGGCAGGGCGGGCGTGCCACCCGGAAACGCCGCGGTCGCAAGCTCGGTGAGCGCGCGCACGTATACCGGGCGCTTAAAATGGATCACCTCGCGTACCGGCTCCCACCAGGACACCCAGCGCCACTGGTCGAACTCGGGTTCGTCACTGGCCGCAAGCTCGAAGCGGGCCTGGTCGTGCTTCAACCGCAGCAGGAACCAGCGCTGCTTCTGGCCGATGCACAGCGGCAGGCGGTCGCGGCGCACGAAACGCGACGGCAGGCGGTAGCGCATCCAGCGGCCGGTCTGGGCCACCAGTTCCACGTCGGCGGCGCTCAGGCCGGTTTCCTCGTGCAGCTCGCGGAACAGGGATTGCTCCGGGCTCTCCCCGATCCGCATGCCGCCCTGGGGGAACTGCCAGCCACCACCGCGGGCCCGGCGCCCGAGGAACAGCGTCCCGTCCGCGCGCATCAGCATGATGCCCACATTGGCGCGGAAACCGTCGCTGTCGATGACGTCGCTGCTGTCCATAACGGGCTCAAGTCTGCCACAACACGGCTTGAACCGAGGCCTGTCGCCCTCAGGCGACCACTTCAACCGTGACCGCGACCCCGTTGCGGCCCGCGGCCTTGGTCTTGTAAAGCGCGGCATCCGCGTCGGCGATCAGCCGTTCCACCAGCGGCTTGAGGTCGCGGGTGGCGCTGACCGGGCTGGCGGCCGCCACGCCGATCGACAGCGTGACACTGACCGAGCGGCCGGCGCCGATGACGATCGGCGTGCCACGCACAGCATTCAGCACGCGGTGCGCCACGGCCTCACCCTGCTTCACGCCGCCACCGGGCAGCACGATGGCGAACTCGTCGCCGCCGAAGCGCGCGCCGGTGTCACTGCTGCGCATTTCGGCATCGATGCGCTGCGCCACCTCGCGCAGCACGGCGTCGCCGGCCAGGTGGCCGAACTCATCGTTGATGCGCTTGAAGTGATCGACGTCGATCATCAGGCAGGCCACCGAGCCATGGTCGCGCTGCGCGCGCGCCAGCTCCTCGCGCAGCCGTGACTGCAGGTAGCGGCGGTTGTGGAAGCCGGTCAGGAAATCCGTCAGCCCGCTGCGCACCAGGCGCGCGCGGTTCACCGCGTTCTCCAGGCAGATCGCCGCGATGAGCCCGAGGTGCGCGAGGAAGTCGCTGGCGAGTTCGGGCGTGAAGCGCGCGGTGTCGCGCGACCCCAGCGCCAGCACGCCGTCGAGCT
>Ga0153956_1002050_pt1 | contig 15815 bp, 17 predicted proteins | sample TSFL040MetaG_FD_104704 | JGI IMG/M metagenome (GOLD analysis project Ga0153956, IMG submission 104704) | Attine ant fungus gardens microbial communities from Florida, USA - TSFL040 MetaG | ecosystem: Host-associated > Fungi > Mycelium > Unclassified | place: USA: Florida, Wekiwa Springs... | reverse complement strand
CGATGGTCTTCGCCTTGGCCGGCGATTCGACGATGACAAGCTGCATGACGGGGTTCGGAAGGTCCTTACGTGTACGCGTGCAAGGTGGGGAGGTTCGCCGCGTCCCGTCAAGTCAGACCGACGCGGCCGCCGGCATGGCGCTCCAGCCGCCCTGCCAGTTCGAGTTCGAGCAATATCGTCTGCACGATCGCCGGCGCCAGCGCGGATTGGCGGATCAGCTCGTCGATCGCGACCGGCACCGGGCCGAGCAGTGCGCCGATCGCGCGGCGCTCGGCGTCGCTGGCATCCTGGGGCGGCGGGCCTTCGAAATCCATGCCCGGGGCGCGCACCATGCGTGCATCGATCGGGCGGATCTGCTCGAGGATGTCGGCCGCGCCCTGCACGAGCGTGGCGCCTTCGCGGATCAGCAGGTTGCAGCCCTGCGCGCGCGGGTCGAGCGGCGAGCCGGGGACGGCCATCACCTCGCGGCCCAATTCTGCCGCGAGGCGAGCGGTGATCAGCGAGCCGGACTTGGGCGCGGCCTCGACCACCACGGTGCCCAGCGCGAGCCCGGCGATGATGCGGTTGCGATAGGGGAAATGGCGGGCGCGGGGTTCGGTGCCGGGCGGCTGCTCGGCGATCAGCAGGCCTTCGTGCGCGATCCGCTCCTGCAGCTCGGCATTTTCGGGCGGGAAGGCGATATCGATGCCGCTGGCGATCACCGCGATCGTGCCCGCCTCCAGCGAACCCATATGCGCCGCCGTGTCCACGCCGCGCGCCAGCCCGGAAACGATCGCGATATCGCCGCGGCCGAGTTCGACGGCGAGTTGGCGCGCGAAGCGGCAGGCGGCGGCCGACGCGTTGCGTGCGCCGACCATCGCGACGGCCGTCCGTTGCAGCAGCGCGAGGTTGCCGCGCAGCATCAATGCGGGCGGGGCATTGTCGAGTTCGGCGAGCAAAGGCGGATAAGCCGGATCGCCGAGGAACAGGTGGCGTGCACCAAGTTTCGACGCCGCGGATAGCTCGCGCTCGGCAACGGCGGGTGGCGCGACCACCGGTGCCTGTCCGCCGCCACGCCGCGCAAGATCGGGCAAGGCATCGATCACCGCGCTCGCATTGCCGAAGCGCTGTAATAGCTGGCGATAGGTGACGGGGCCGATCTGCGGCGTGCGGATCAGCCGCAGCCGCTCGACGGCGTCATCCACCTGTCTTCGCGCCGATGCGCGGCTCGGTCCCGTCGATCAGGCGGACGATGTTCTCGCGATGCTTCCAGATCACCAGCAGCGCGAAGGCGAGCAGCACCGGCACCATGTCGAACTGGTCGAACAGGGCCGCGCTGACCGGCGCGCTGACGGCCGCCGTCATTCCCGCGACCGACGAGAGGCGCAGCACGCCGAGCAGCCCGAGCCACACGGCCGCATAGACCAGCCCGCACGGCCAGTGCAGCGCGAGCACGACGCCCATCAAGGTCGCGACGCCCTTGCCGCCGCGGAACTTGAGCCAGACGGGATAGAGATGGCCGAGGAACACGCCGGTCCCCGCGACGAGCTGCTGCTCGGGCAGCAGCCAGCGCGCCAGCAGGACGGCGGCAGCGCCTTTGGCGAGATCGAGCAGCAGGGTGGCGGCCGCCAAGCCCTTGCGGCCTGTGCGCAGCACGTTGGTCGCGCCGATATTGCCCGATCCGATCTGGCGCAGGTCGCCCGCGCCGCCCAGCCGCGTCAGGATCACGCCGAACGGGACGGAGCCCAGCAGGTAGCCGAGCAACAGCGCGAGCGCAGGCTGATGCAAGAGATATTCGGTCGGCAAGTTCGACAACCCCCGTTGTTGACCCGCCTGATAGCTCAATGCGTGCAGCCCGCAAACAACCTCGCGCAGCAGATTGCCCGGTTTTGGAGAGACGCTAGAAGGCGCCGGATGGACGCGCGCCCGATATTGTTCTTCGATTCCGGTGTCGGCGGCCTGTCGGTGCTGGCGCCGACGCGCGCGCTGCTGCCCAACGCCCCGTTCGTCTACGTGGCCGATTCGGCTGGGTTTCCTTACGGCACCAAGGGCGACGCCGAGCTGGCCGCGCGCGTGCCGGCCCTGCTCGGGCGGCTGGCGGAGCGCTACCATCCGCGCCTGATCGTGATCGCCTGCAACACCGCCTCGACCATCGCGCTCGCCGCGGTGCGGGCCGCGCTCGACCTGCCGATCGTCGGCACGGTGCCGGCGATCAAGCCGGCGGCGGCAACGAGCCAGACGCGCGCGATCGGCGTGCTCGGCACCAACGCTACGGTGCGCCAGCCTTATGTCGACGATCTCGCGGCGCGCTTCGCGAGCGATTGCCTGGTGCTGCGCCACGGCTCGGCCGAACTGGTCGCGCTGGCCGAGAGCGAATTGCGCGGGGAGCGCGCGCCGGATCAGGATTATGCTGCGGTGCTAAACGGCTTGCTCGGCCAGCCGGGCGGCGAGCGGATCGACGTGATCGTCAACGCCTGCACGCATTTCCCGTTGGTCGAGGATCGCCTGCGCGCCGCCGCGCCGCGCGCCATCGCGTTCATCGACGGCAGCGCGGGAATCGCGCGCCGCATCGCGCACCTGACACAGCGACAGGCGTGGCCCGACGCGCCCGGCGAAGGCGTGGCGGTGTTCACGAAACTGGACGACACGGTCGAGTCGCTCCGCCCCGCGCTGGCGCGCTTTGGGCTGACCCGGATCGAGTCGCTCTAGGCCTCGAGCGCCGGCGGCGTTTCGCTGGGAACGGCCAGCTGGATCAGCTCGGCATAGCGGTCGGCGAGCTCCAGATGCAGCTTTCGCGCGGCGGAATCGCTTGCGCGATCGGCGGCGTTGCGCTCCTGCGCCTCGCGGCGCGCATGATATTCGTTTCGCATATATTGCGTTTCGGACATGGCGATGCTCCATGAACAAGCGGGAGCACAAACATCTCTCAGCCGCCGGCTTGCTTGCTTGGGGCAGGGCGCCAGCGATGATTCATTATAACACGAAAGCCAGCGCCGAGTCTTGATCGGTATCAGCCCGGACCGGCCAAAAAACCGCATGCTGGCATCGCCCCCACGAAAGCGCTAAGGGGCCGCTCCATGAACACCGAAGGCAGCGTCGTGCGGGGAGTCGATTATTCCCGCGTCTTCACCCAGGCGATCGACCGGCTCCATGCCGAGGGGCGCTACCGCGTCTTCATCGACATCCTGCGCAACAAGGGCATGTTCCCCAATGCCCGCTGCTTCGCCGGGCATAATGGCCCGAAGCCGATCACCGTCTGGTGCTCGAACGATTATCTCTCGATGGGCCAGCACCCCAAGGTGATCGCGGCGATGGAAGAGGCGCTGCACGATGTCGGCGCGGGCTCGGGCGGCACGCGCAACATCGGCGGCAACACGCATTACCATATCGATCTCGAAGCCGAACTCGCCGATCTGCACGGCAAGGAAGGCGCGCTGATCTTCACCTCGGGCTATGTCTCGAACGAGGCGACGCTGGCGACGCTCGGCAAGATCCTGCCCGGCTGCGTGATCTTCTCCGATGAACTCAACCACGCGAGCATGATCGCGGGGATCCGCAATTCGGGCTGCGAGAAGCGCGTGTTCCGCCACAACGATCTCGCACATCTCGAAGAGTTGCTCGCCGCAGAAGACCCGACGCTCCCCAAGCTGATCGCGTTCGAAAGCGTCTATTCGATGGAGGGCGACGTCGCCCCGATCGGCGCGATCTGCGACCTGGCCGACAAGTATAATGCGCTGACCTATCTCGACGAGGTCCACGCGGTCGGCATGTACGGTCCGCGCGGCGGCGGCATTTCCGATCGCGACGGGCTGGCGGATCGGCTGACGATCATCGAGGGCACGCTGGCCAAGGCGGTAGGCGTGATGGGCGGCTATATCGCCGCCGACCAGACGATCATCGACGTGATCCGCAGTTATGCGCCGGGCTTCATCTTCACGACGTCGCTCTCGCCGGTGCTGGTCGCCGGCGCACTGGCATCGGTGCGGCATCTCAAGCAATCGAACGCCGAGCGAGAAGGCCAGCAGGCCTCGGCGGCGATGCTCAAAGCGATGTTCGCGGATGCGGGTCTGCCCGTTCTGCTGGGCGAGACGCATATCGTGCCGGTGATGGTCGGCGATCCGGTGAAGGCCAAGCGGATCAGCGACATCCTGCTCGCCGAATACGGCGTCTACGTGCAGCCGATCAATTACCCCACTGTGCCGCGCGGCACCGAACGCCTGCGCTTCACACCCGGCCCGACGCACGACGAGGCGATGATGCGCGAGCTGACCGAGGCGCTCGTCGAAATCTGGGGCCGGCTCGAGCTGGAACTGCGCCAGGCCGCCTAGGCCGTCGCCAGCCGCGCCGACCAGGCATAGCCGCGGTGCAACTGGGTGAAGCGGGCGGTGTAACCGTCCTTGTCCGCGATAGCGTGCAGCAGTTCGGGCAATTGCGCGCGCGGCGTGACGTGGAAGCGCGCGAGCCACGCGAACAGCAGCCGCTTCCACCAGCGCGGCAGGCGCTCCTGCTGGCCGAAATCGACGATATGCACCTCGCCAGCGGGGCGCAGCTTGGTCACCGCCTCGCGCACCGCGCCCTGCCAGTCGGGGATCATCGACAAGGTATAGCTCATGAACACGCGGTCGAACGCCGGCAGGCCGAACAGCCGCGCCACGTCGAAATCGGTCGCGTCGCCCTGCGCGAGCGTGATGCGATCGGAGAGGCCGGCCTTGGCGATCTGCGCTCGCGCCGTCTCCAGCATCGCTTCGGAGATATCGACGCCATAGAGCCGCGCTTCGGGCCACGCACGCGCGGCGAGGATCAAATTGCGTCCCGTGCCGCAGCCGATCTCCAGCACGCTGCCGCTTTTCGGCGGCGCGAGCGCGGCGATCAGCGCGTCGCGGCCGAGCAGGTAGTATTTGCGCGTAAGGTCATAGATGTGGCGTTGCAGGCGGTAGACCGAATCCATCCGTTCGGCGTGATCGGCGTCGGTCAGTTATCCTCTCCCAGCAGGTAAAGATGCACGCCGCCATAGATCGACGAGCGGTCGCGCCCGGTGAAGTTGCGCGACGCGGCCTCGGCATAGACCCAGCGGCCGAGGATTTCGTCGGGCACGCGGCCGGGCAGGATGCTGGGCTCGCCGGCGGTGCGGAACAACACGCGGGCGCCGGGCCGGGCGGTGCGCGTGATCTCGCGCCACAGGGCGGTGAGCTGCTCGTCGGTCATCCAGTCCTGCGCATCGAGCAGCACGTAGCGGTCGAGCGAGGCGTCGGGGCGCGACGACAGATAGTCGGTGAAGTTGGCGTGGCGCACCTCGACGCGATCGACGCGTGCGACGACGTCGGCATGGTTGGCTTCCTGCAGATAAGGCGGCAGCGGCGCCTTGGGCCCCTCGCCATAGCCGCGCCCGAACGCCTGCCACGCGAAATAATTGTCGCGGATGTCGAACCCGCAGGCGAGCCGTTCGAGCCGCTGGCGCAGCACCTGCGCCATCGTCTCGCCGCCGGCCAGCGCCTCGAATTGCGCGGGCGGAATGCCGAGCCCGAACAGCGAGGCCGGCTGGCTGGTCAGCCAGCGCACGAACGCCTTGTCGAACACCGGCGCCATCTCGCGATCGAAGATCTCGCGCTGTTCCTCCAGCGACTGCGCTTCGAGCAGGGCCTGCGGCTTCACGCCGTTGAGCCGGGCGAGAATGTGGGCGAGGCCGATGAAATTGCCGAGCAGCCCGCGCTTGTACACGCCGTGCGCGAAGCCGCCGATGCGGCGGCGGCCGATCAGGTCGCGGCCTTCCCAGTAACGTCGTGTCGGATCGTCGAGATGCGGGCGGATCCGCGTCTTGTACGCCTCGACATTGTCGCGGCTGTTGGCCTGGCCGAAGAAGCGGTGGAAGCTGGCATGATCGGGCAGGTGGCGCGCGGCCGCGAGCTTCAGCTTGTTGAGCGCGATGTGCGCGGTGTTGAGATCGACCGCGGTGATCGCGCGCGGATTGGCGGTGAGATAGGACAGCACGTTGCAGCCGCCCGAGGCGATCGTCACGACATGGCTGTCCGGCTTGATCGCCAGCGCCTCCATGTCGATCGCGGGGTCTTCCCAGATCTGCGCATAGACCAGGCCACGGAACGCGAAGGTGAAGGCGCGCTCGAGCAGGCCCTGGCGCGAGAGATGCTCGTGCCGGTGCACGGCGTTGCGCACGGCGCGGTTGCCGGTGCGGTTGGACAATTTGGGATTCATGCTGCTGCTCCCCGCGAAACACAGTCGCGTTAGCCGCTGGCGCATAAGTCGCGCGCGCGACAGCCGCGTGACGGGGGTGTTACGGTACGATGAAAATGTGCCGTGGCCCGCTCGCCGGGGTGGCGCGCGGCGAAGCATCCGCGTAAGGGCGCGGGCATTCCACTCGACGCCCGGGAGCGCGCCGCCTTCATGCGTATCGCCATAGCTTCGGATCATGCCGCGTTCGCGCTCAAGGCGGTGCTCGCCGCGTGGTTGCGCGACGGCGATCACGAGGTCCTGGACCTTGGCCCTGCGACCGATGACCGGGTCGACTATCCCGATTACGGCTACAAATTGGCCGAGGCCGTTGCCGATCGCCGGGCCGAGCGCGGCATCGCCTTGTGCGGGTCGGGGATCGGCATCTCGATCGCGGTCAATCGGCACCCGGCGCTGCGCTGCGCGCTGGTGTCCGAACCGCTGTCGGCCGAGCTGGCGCGGCAGCATAACGATGCCAATGCGATCGCCCTGGGCGCGCGGCTGACCGGCGAGGACATGGCGAAGGCCTGCATCACGGCTTTCCTGTCGACCGCGTTCGAAGGTGGCCGGCACCAGCACCGCGTCGACAAACTCGGTACTCCGCCCGGCCTCGAAGGCGGCGTCCCCTATTCGGAGGAACTTGCATGAGCACCCAAATCCGCGATCTCTCCGATGTGCAGCCCGACGGTTTCTTCACGCGCGGCCTCGCCGATGCCGATCCGGCGGTGTTCGACGGCGTGCGCCACGAGCTGGAGCGCGAGCAGCACCAGATCGAGCTGATCGCGAGCGAGAACATCGTGTCGAAGGCGGTGCTCGAGGCGCAGGGCTCGGTGTTCACCAACAAGTACGCCGAAGGCTATCCCGGCAAGCGCTATTATCAGGGCTGCCACCCGTCGGACGAGGTCGAGCAGCTGGCGATCGATCGCGTGAAGCAGCTGTTCGGCTGCGGCTTCGCCAACGTGCAGCCGCATTCGGGCGCACAGGCCAACGGCGCGGTGATGCTGGCGCTGACGAAGCCCGGCGACACGATCATGGGGCTGAGCCTCGATTCGGGCGGCCACCTGACGCACGGCGCCAAGGCGGCGATGTCGGGCAAGTGGTTCAACGCGGTGCAGTACGGCGTCACGCCCGACACGCATCTGATCGATTACGATCAGGTCGAGGCGCTGGCGAAGGAGCATAGCCCCAAGCTCATCATCACCGGCGGCTCGGCCTATCCGCGCCACATCGATTTCGCGCGCTTCCGCCAGATCGCCGACGAGGTGGGCGCGCTGTTCATGGTCGACATGGCGCATTTCGCCGGCTTGGTCGCTGGCGGCGTCCACCCGACGCCGTTCGGCCATGCACATGTCGTCACCACCACGACGCACAAGACGCTGCGCGGTCCGCGCGGCGGCGCGATCTTCACCGATGACGAAGCGATCGCCAAGAAGATCAACTCGGCGGTGTTCCCGGGCCTGCAGGGCGGCCCGCTGATGCATGTGATCGCCGCCAAGGCGGTGGCGTTCGGCGAGGCGCTGCGCCCCGAATTCAAGGCCTATGCCGCCGCGGTGATCGAGAATGCCAAGATGCTTGCGGCGACGCTCAAGGAACGCGGCGCGGCGGTGGTTTCCGGCGGCACCGACACACACCTCGCGCTGATCGACCTGACCCCGCTCGGCGTGACCGGCAAGGACGCCGACGAGGCGCTGGAGCGCGCCGGCATCACATGCAACAAGAACGGCATTCCCAACGATCCGCTGCCCCCGGTCAAGACCAGCGGCATCCGGGTCGGCTCGCCAGCCGGCACCACGCGGGGCTTCGGTACCGCCGAGTTCCGCGAGATCGGCAACATGGTCGCCGACGTGCTCGACGGCCTGCGCAAGAATGGCGAGGCAGGCGACGCTCAGGTGGAAGCGAACGTCCGCGAACGCGTCCGCGCTTTGTGCGAGCGCTTCCCGATCTATCCGGAGGCCTGATGCGCTGCCCTTTCTGTGGTCACGAGGATAGCCAGGTAAAGGACAGCCGCCCGACCGAGGACGGGGCGGCGATCCGGCGGCGGCGGCAATGCGAGGGCTGCGCGGCGCGCTTCACCACGTTCGAGCGCATCCAGCTGCGCGAGCTCGTCGTCGTGAAGTCCGAGGAATCCTCGGGGAACATCAGGCGCGAGCCGTTCGAGCGCGAGAAGCTGATCCGCTCGATCGCGGTGGCGACGCGCAAGCGGCCGATCGATCCGCTGCGCATCGAGAAGCTCGTCTCGGGCATCCAGCGCCAGCTCGAGACGCAGGGCGAGAGCGAGGTCTCGTCCAAGCGCATCGGCGAGATGGTGATGGACGGGCTCAAGGGCCTCGATTCGGTCGCCTATATCCGCTTCGCCAGCGTCTATCGCGATTTCCGCGAGGCGAAGGATTTCGAGGAATTCGCCGGCAATGTGAGCGAGGTCGGCAAGGGATAGTTATGCGTATTTCCGCTCATCCTGAGGAGGGACTGAGCTTGGCGAAGGCCCGTCTCGAAGGACCGATGTGAGCTTCCACACCTATCTCCTGCGCTGTTCGGACGGATCCTATTACGCGGGGCATGCCGAGGATCTGCAATATCGCCTCGCCCAGCATCAATCCGGTGCGTTGGGCGGGTATACCGCCAAGCGGCGACCGGTCACCTTGGTGTGGAGCGAGATGTTTTCCGAAAGAGACGAGGCGTTTGCCGCCGAACGGCAGATCAAGGGGTGGTCGCGGGCCAAGAAAGAGGCGCTGATTGCCGGTGATTTCGATGCTTTGCGCCAGCTTGCCAGCCGAAGCGTCCTTCGAGACGAGGCTTCGACACGCTCAGCCTCTCCTCAGGACGAGCGGATGGAACATGTCGAGGCCGGACCCGTCATCGTGCTGGTGCGGCCGCAGCTTGGCGAGAATATCGGCAAGGCGGCGCGCGCGATGCTCAATTTCGGGCTGACCGAGATGCGCCTCGTCGCGCCGCGCGACGGCTGGCCCAATCCGTCGGCCGGGCCGGCGGCTTCGGGCGCGGATGTGGTGCTGGAACGCGCGCAGGTGTTCGACAGCGTCGCGGCGGCGGTGGCGGATTGCACGCAGGTCTATGCGACGACGGTGCGCAAGCGCGGCGTGACCAAACCGGTCGTCACGCCAGAGGTCGCGGCGCGCGAGATTCACGCCTCGTCCGGCCGCGCGGCGATCCTGTTCGGGCCCGAGCGATCGGGGCTGGAAACGGACGACGTGGCGTTGGCGCGGACGATCGTGACGGTGCCGATCAATCCGGAATTCGGCAGCCTCAATCTGGCGCAGGCGGTGATCCTCGTCGCCTACGAATGGTCGAAGCATGTCGCGCTGGCGCAGCCGCCCGAGGTCGTCCTGCCGCTGCCCGCGCCGCAGGAGGAACTGGACGGGATGATCGGCCAGCTGGACGATATGCTGGATTCGGCGGGGTTCTATTTCCCGCCCGATCGCGTGCCCACGACGAGGCGGACGCTGCGCACCCTGCTCACCAAGCCCGGCTGGTCGAGCCAGGAGGTGCGCACGCTGCGCGGTGTCCTGTCGGCGCTGGCCAATCCGCGTCAACGCTAGGCCTGTCTCCAGCTTGACTTGGCGGCCACCGCCGTCTAGGCGCGCGCCTTCGCAATTGCCCCCGCACTCCGGTGAAGCGGTGGGCCTGCCTCCTTTCGGATCGGCAGCGCGGAGACCGGAACCAACGTTGTTCGTAGTTGCAAAGGAAGTAAAATGTCGAAGCGCGCCAGCGCCAAGTACAAGCTCGACCGCCGGATGGGCGAGAACATCTGGGGTCGCCCGAAGAGCCCGGTCAACAAGCGCGAATACGGCCCCGGCCAGCACGGCCAGCGCCGCAAGGGCAAGATGTCGGACTTCGGCATCCAGCTCCGCGCCAAGCAGAAGCTGAAGGGCTATTACGGCGACGTCACCGAGAAGCAGTTCAAGCACGCCTATGAGGAAGCGGCGCGCATGAAGGGCGATACCTCGCAGAACCTGATCGGCCTGCTCGAGCGCCGCCTCGACATGATCGTCTATCGCGCCAAGTTCGCGCCGACGATCTTCGCCGCGCGCCAGCTCGTCAGTCACGGCCACGTCCGCGTCAACGGCGTGAAGTGCAACATCGCCTCGCGCCGTTGCTATGTCGGCGACGAGATCACGCTCGGCTCGAAGGCGCAGGAAATGGCGCTGGTGATGGAAGCGCAGAGCCTCGCCGAGCGCGACATCCCCGACTATGTCGCGCCCGATGGCGCGTCGAAAGTCACCTTCGTCCGCGTCCCGACGTTGGACGAGGTGCCCTATCCGGTGAAGATGGAGCCGAACCTGGTCGTCGAGTTCTATTCGCGCTGATCCGGCTATCATCGACGAAATACGAAGGGCGGTCCCGCGGGGCCGCCCTTTTTCGTTCGTGGACAGGCAGTGAACGGAATGCCAGAAACGCCGCAATCGTTTGGGAGACGATCGAGATGTGTTCGGCCTTTGTTCTTCCGTTGCTGTTTGCTGCCATGCCAGTGTTCGCCCAGGCAAACGCCGATATCTCCGTCCAGACGCTGAAAGATGTCGATCGGACGCTTTCCTCCGATGCGTTCGAGGGGCGCAAGCCAGCCACGCCGGCCGAGGACAAGACCGTCGCGTACATCGTCGATCGCTTCAAGGCGGCGGGGCTGCGGCCGGGCAATCACGGCAGCTGGTTCCAGAACGTGCCGCTCGTCGAGATCACCGCGAAGGACGTCTCGCCGCTGCATTTCACTGGCGGCAGCGCGCCGATGGACTTCGCCTATCGCAGCGACGCGGTGATCGCGACCTATCGCGTCACGCCGCATGTCGATGTGAAGGACAGCGACGTCGTGTTCGTCGGCTACGGCATCAACGCGCCCGAGCGGCACTGGAACGATTATGCCGGCGTGGACGTGAAGGGGAAGACGGTCGTCGTCCTGGTCAACGATCCCGACTGGAAGACGCCGACGCTCGACGGCCCGTTCGGCGGCCGCGCGATGACGTATTACGGGCGCTGGACCTACAAGTTCGAGGAAGCGGCGCGGCAGGGCGCGGCGGCGGTGTTGATCGTGCATGATACCGAGCCGGCATCTTACGGCTGGGGCGTGGTGCAATCGTCGTGGACCGGGCCGCAGCTCGAGCAGGATGCGAAGGGCGACCATATGGACCAGAGTGAGGCGGTGGGTTGGATCCAGCACGCGGTCGCCGAGAAGCTCTTCGCCAGCGCGGGCAAGAATCTCGCCAGCCTGGCGGACGCGGCGAGCAAGCCCGGGTTCAAGGCGGTGCCGCTGGGTCTCAAATTCTCGGTGTCATTCGATAACGGCATCCGCCGCCAGGCCTCGAAGAACGTAATCGGCATCCTGCCCGGCACGGCACGGCCGAACGACTATGTGATGTACACCGCGCATTGGGATCATCTCGGGCATTGCGACGCGGTGAACGGCGACGACATCTGCAACGGCGCGCTCGACAATGCCTCGGGCGTGGCGGGGCTGGTGGCGCTGGCAGAGGCGTTCCACAAGGCCGGACCGGCGAAGCGCTCGGTCGTGTTCATGTCGGTGACGGCGGAGGAAGCGGGGCTGCTCGGCTCCAAATATTATGCCGAGAACCCCGTCTATCCGCTCAACCATACGGTCGGCGGTGTGAACATGGACGTACTCAACGCCAATGGCGCGACGCACGATTTCGTGATCACCGGGGCGGGCAAGTCAGAGCTGGAGGATATGGTGAAGCCGCTGCTCGCGGCGCAGGGGCGGCACCTCTCGCCCGAAACGCGGCCCGAGGCGGGCGGCTATTATCGTTCGGACCATTTCAGCTTCGCCAAACTGGGTGTGCCGATGCTCGACGCCAGCAGCGGCGACGATCTGGTCAAGGGCGGGATCGTCGCCGGCAAGGCGGCCGAGGAGGATTACGTCCGCAATCATTATCACAAGCCGCAGGACGAATATAATCCGAGCTGGGACTGGTCGGGCGCGGTGCAGGACCTCGATATCTATTATCAGCTCGGCCGCGAACTCGCCGATGGCGATAGCTGGCCGAACTGGTACAAGGACGCCGAATTCCGCGGCATCCGCGACAAGGATCGGGCGAGCGTAAAGTAATGAGTCTGAAGCCTCCGGCGCCGGAATGGGCGCGGCATAAGGCGGTATGGATCGGCTTTCCCAGCCATCCCGAGCTCTGGGTCGAGGATCTCGAGCCCGCGCGGCGCGAGGTGACGGCGTTCGCGCGCGCGGTGCATGCCGAGGGGCGCGGCGAGAAGGTGTTGCTGGTCGCCGCCGATACCGAAGCCGCGCTGGCGGCGCAGCGCATGGCGGGCGATTTCGCGCAGATCGTGACGCAGACTTTCGGCGACATCTGGCTGCGCGACACCGGCCCGATCATCCGCGGCGACGGCGTCGCGGCGAGCTTCGGCTTCAACGGCTGGGGTGGCAAGTATGACCTCCCCGGTGACGACGATATCGGCATCCGCCTGGCCGACATGCGCAGGAAGGAGGTCGAGAAGTTCGACTGGATTCTGGAAGGCGGCGCGATCGACGGCGACGGCACCGGGCTGGTGGTCACCACCGAGCAATGCCTGCTCAACCGCAACCGCAATCCCGGCATGAGCAAGGCCGATATCGAGGGGCGGCTGAAATCGGACCTCGGCTATGACGGCGTGATCTGGCTCGGCGACGGGCTGCGCAACGACCACACCGACGGCCATGTCGACAATCTCGCCCGCTTCGTCGCGCCGGGAAAGCTGGCGATCCCCGAGGCGGGCGACAACGATCCCAACTGGCGCGTCTATCAGGACGCCGCCTTTCGCGCCGGCCATCATAGCGAGATCGAACTGGTGCGCGTGCCCGCGCCGGGGCGGATCATCCGCGACGACGAGATCGTGCCGGCGAGCTACATGAACTTCTATATCGGCAATGCCGCTGTCGTGGTGCCTATCTATGGCAGCGATTTCGACGGCGCAGCGGTGCGCGCGATCGGCAAGCTGTTCCCCGATCGCGAGACGATCGGCCTGCGCGCCGATGCGATCCTGACCGGGGGCGGCAGCTTCCACTGCATCTCGCAGCAGATTCCAGGCTAGCCTGATCCGCTCACGCGGATGAGCGGACCGGTGCCGCAACGTTTCGGCGCGGCTGGAACCAGTCACAACCGCGCGATCAACCGCGCGATCGATTCGTGATTCCGCGTTTCGGCGCATTCGTTTTCGAGCTTGGCCCTGATCTGTTCGAGCTCGTCCTGGCTGAAATGCTCGATACCGACGAATTCGTTGCGCGGGCCTTCGATCGCGCGGATCAGCTCGTCGAGCTTGGCCTGGATCGCGCTGGCGTCGCGATTCTGCGCATTCTGGATCAGGAACACCATCAGGAAAGTGACGATCGTCGTCCCGGTGTTGATGACCAGCTGCCAGGTGTCCGAATAACGGAAGAGGGGCCCGGTCGCGCACCAGACGATGACGATGATGAGCGCGAGAGTGAATGCCGGGGGCCGCCCCGCCCAGTTCGCCACGCGGGCGGCAATGCGCTCGAACATTCTCTCCATGCCGGTCTCCTTGTTATCCCTGGAGGGACTGCCACTTTTGCGATCGCTGCGCTATGGCGCGCGCATGACAGAGATCAACGTCGCCGCGCTCCAGCTCGCTTTCTCCGGCGATACGGAGGCCAATATCGCCAACGTCTCTCGCCTAGTGCGCGAGGCCGCGTCGTGCGGCGCGCAGGTCGTCCTGCCGCCCGAATTGTTCGAGGGCGAATATTTCTGCCGCGTCGAGGACGAGGGATTGTTTGCCAACGCGAAGCCCACCGCCGAGCACCGCGCGGTGCAGGCGATGCAGGCGCTCGCCGCCGAGCTGAAGGTGTGGATCCCGACCAGCTTCTTCGAGGCCGACGGGCCACATCATTACAACAGCCTCGCGATGGTGAACCCGGACGGCAAGGTCGCGGGCGTCTATCGCAAGAGCCACATTCCCGACGGGCCGGGCTATGAAGAGAAATTCTATTTTCGCCCCGGCAATACGGGCTTCAAGGTGTGGCCGGGACCGGACAAGACGACGCTTGGTGTCGGCGTGTGCTGGGACCAATGGTATCCCGAGACCGCGCGAGCGATGATGCTGATGGGCGCGGAAGTGCTCTTCTACCCCACCGCGATCGGCAGCGAGCCACATGACTCGGAGCTAGACACCGCGCGACTGTGGCGGCGGGCGATGGTCGGGCATGCGGTGTCGAACGTCGTGCCGGTGGTCGCGGCGAATCGCGTCGGCATCGAGCACGGCCAGACCTTCTACGGCACCAGCTTCATCACCGACGAGCGCGGCGACATCCTCGCCGAGCTCGATCGTGAGGAGGAGGGCGTGATCACGGCGACGCTCGATCTCGACCGGGTCAAGCGCCACCGCGCCGCGTTCGGCTTCTTCCGCGATCGCCGGCCCGAGCTCTACGGGCGCTTGGTCGAGGATCGGTAGGTCGTGCTGTAGGTATCGGACGGCCCGATATCCTCGCGCACCACCACCGGGCGGCTCATCGCCGAGCGGATGGATGGCAGCCTTGGGCTTCGCATCGGCGGCGTTGAGCATGCCGGCATTCTGGCAGACCGGCTTGGCGGGTTTGGGCGCGCTCTGGCTCGCGGGGGCGGCGGCGAGCAACGGCAGGGCAAGGATCGCGACGATACGCATGACGGCTCTCTCCCTAAGATGCGGAAACCATAGCAGATTTCTTCGCGCCGCGCGAATGTCAGGCGTCGCGTAATTCCAGCGCGCGCTCGAACACCGCCTCGAACATCCCGGCGGTCAGCCGCCCGGTATTCGTGTTGTAGCGCGAGCAGTGATAGCTGTCGATCAGCATCCGGCCGTCGGGCATGCGGTGCTGGGCGAGATGGCCGAACCGCGCCTTGGGCAGCTTGCCGCCCAGTACCTTCACTGCGGACTGGTGTGCGATCTGGCCGAGCGCGATGAAGACGCGTGCGTTGGGCAGGGCGGCGATCTGGCCGTCGAGGAACGGGCGGCAGGTGCGGATTTCCTCGGGCGTCGGCTTGTTCTCGGGCGGCAGGCACTTGACCGCATTGCAGATGATCGCGCCGTTGAGCGCCAGCCCGTCGTCGGGCCGCGCCTCATAGGTGCCGCTGGTGAAGCCGAACTTCGCCAGCGTCGCGAACAGCAGGTCGCCGGCATAATCGCCGGTGAAGGGGCGGCCGGTGCGATTGGCGCCGTGCTTGCCGGGCGCGAGGCCGGCGATGCAAAGCCACGCCTGAGGATCGCCGAAGGCTGGGACGGGCGCGTTCCACCAGTCAGGATGTTCAGCGTGTAGGGTCTTGCGGAACGCGACGAGCCGCGGACAGCGCGGGCAATCGTGCGGCGGCTCGGTGTCCGGCAAAGGCGAAGGTGCGAAGGTCATCGGCTTGCGATAGGCGTAAGGCCGACATGCGCTCAACCTATGTCATCGCGATCGGCTCCAATCGCCGCGGCCGCCATGGCGCGCCGACGGACGAAGTTTGCGCGGCGATCGAGGCCTTGGGCGACGTGGTCGCGGTGGCGCCGGTCGTCACCACGCCGCCGCTTGGGCCGTCGCAGCGGCGCTTCGCCAACAGCGCGGCATTGATCGAGAGCGACGAATCGCCACCCGAACTGCTCGCGCGGCTGAAGCGGATCGAGCAGGCGTT
>Ga0153956_1002049_pt1 | contig 15825 bp, 7 predicted proteins | sample TSFL040MetaG_FD_104704 | JGI IMG/M metagenome (GOLD analysis project Ga0153956, IMG submission 104704) | Attine ant fungus gardens microbial communities from Florida, USA - TSFL040 MetaG | ecosystem: Host-associated > Fungi > Mycelium > Unclassified | place: USA: Florida, Wekiwa Springs... | reverse complement strand
GTTCGCCTCGATGGTCAGCGCATTGACGTCCACTTCGTCGGGGAAGTTGCAGGCCATGAACAGCAGGCCGGGACGCAGCCCCGGGTCCAGACGTGCGGGCGCCAGCACCGAGCCGCGGCGCGAGGTCACGCGGACCACCTCGCCGTCATTGATGCCGAGCCGCACCAGATCCTCCGGCGAGATATCGACACAGCCGCCCAGGCGAATCGGCGAGTTGAAGCCTCCGGACTGCACGCCCGTATTGTAGTCGGTCAGCCGCCGGCCGGTCGTCAGGCGCAGCGGGAACTCGTTGTCGAGTTTGTCCACCGGCAGACTGTGCTTGATGATGCCGAACGGCGCGGCCCGTCCGCGCTTCTCGGGATCCTTCTCCCAGAGCCGGCCGTGCAGGAACGAGGTTTCAGGTCCATTCTCGTCGGGGAAAGGCCATTGCAACCCGCCCCGTTCCGCCAGCATCCGGTAAGACATGCCGTGATGTGCCGGCGACACGACGCGCAGGTCGTCCCAAACCTGTTCCGCCGTCTGTAGCGGCCAAGCATATCCCATCCGCTCCGCAACCAGGCGGATGATCTCGATATCATCCTTCGCGCTGCCCGGCGGCTCCAGGGCTTTTCGCACCCGCTGGACCCGCCGTTCGCTGTTGGTGAAAGTGCCGTCGCTCTCGCACCACGCCGCAGCAGATGGCAGCACGACGTCGGCGAACGTCGCGGTTTTGGTGAGGAAAATGTCCTGCACCACCAGATGGTCCAGATTCTCCAGCCGCTTGCTGACCGCCGCGGAATCGGCGTCGGACTGCACCGGGTTTTCACCGATGACGTAAAGGTTGGTGAGGTGCCCCTCATCCATCGCATGCATCATTTCCGAGAGCGTCATGCCGTATTTCGGCGGCATGGTGACGTCCCACAGGCGCTCGAACTTGGCCCGATGTTCGGGATTCCCGACGTCCTGGAAGCCCGGCAGGTTCTTGGGGATCGCCCCCATGTCGCCGCCGCCCTGGACGTTGTTCTGCCCGCGCAGCGGAACCAGGCCCGCGCCCCAGCGGCCGACCTGGCCGGTGAGCAGCGCGAGATTGCACAGCGCCCGCACATTGTCGGTGCCGTTGTGATGCTCCGTGATGCCGAGTGTCCAGCACAGTTGCGCGCGCTCCGCCTTGGCATAGTCGTGCGCAAGCTCACGAATCAACTCCGCAGGCACACCCGTCTCGCGGGACGTGACTTCCAGCGTCCACGGTTCACACGCGGCGACGTAGTCCTCGAATCCGGTGGTGGCGTTCGCAACGAACTCCTTGTTGACCAGCCCGGCGTGAATGATCTCGCGACCGACGCCGTAAGCCAACGCGACATCGGTGCCGACATCCAGACCGAGCCAACTATCGGCCCATTCGGCCGTCTTGGCCCGGCGCGGATCGACCGAGTAGACCTTGGCTCCCTTGTGGATCGCCTTCAGCGCGTGATGGAAGAAAATCGGATGCGCTTCGCGGGCATTGGAGCCCCAGAAGACAAGCAAATCCGCTTCCTCGGCCTCACGGTAGGACGAAGTACCACCACCAGCTCCGAACACCGTCACCAGACCGGCGACGCTGGGAGCGTGTCAAGTTCTGTTACAGGAGTCGATATTGTTGGTCCCGATCACCGCTCGGGTGAACTTCTGAGCAATGAAGTTCATCTCGTTGGTCGAGCGGGAGCAGGAGAACATGCCGAACGCGTCGGGGCCGTGCGCCTCGCGGTTGCGGAGGAATCCCTCGGCCGCGCGATCAAGCGCCTCGTCCCAGGAGGCAGGCCGCAACACACCATTGTCGCGGACGAGCGGCTCGGTGAGTCGGGTGTAATTCTGCTTGTCTTGTCTGCCCATGTCGGCCTCCCGTCGTAGGTAGCTCAAAGTGTATTCATAATACCACGATCTGCATAGAACATCATATATGAAGTTATCTGCATATATCGAGGCGCTTGCCCGTCAGGTTGCCTTATCGGACAGTTTCTTCATTGTTGCCCCGCACAATCCTGAATCGGCGCTCGCCGGGTAAATGCGCCAGCACGATTTCTGTTTCTGACCGGCGATCAAGGAGACCGACATGGGTGCCGGGACGTCCGCCCTGAGCCGAATTCCGTCCGTCGATGAGATTCTCAAGACGTCGCAGGCGCAACAGGCGGTAGCTCGTTTTGGGCGGACACGGACGGTGGAAGCAATCCGCCATGCGACCGCCGCAGCGCGGCGCGCGATCGACGCGGGCGCGGTTGCCGCGCCCGGTGCCGACACGATTGCTGCCGATGCCTTTGCGTGGCTCGAAGCGGACGCCCGGCCGAATGCGCGGGCGGTGTTCAACCTGACCGGGACTGTCCTGCACACCAATCTCGGCCGCGCCATTCTTGCGGAAGCCGCGATCGACGCAGCCACTGTCGCGATGCGCGAAGCGTTGGCGCTGGAATTCGATCTCGCGCACGGCAAGCGCGGCGAGCGCGACGCGCTGATACGCGGCCTGCTGTGCGAACTGACCGGCGCCGAAGATGCAACGATTGTGAACAACAACGCTGCCGCCGTGCTGCTTGCGCTCAACACGCTGGCCAAGGGCAAGGAAGCCGTCGTCTCGCGCGGCGAGCTGATCGAGATCGGCGGCGCCTTCCGCATGCCGGAGATCATGGCGCGCGCGGGCGCAAAACTCGTCGAGGTCGGCACCACCAATCGCACCCATGAGAAAGACTATGCGGCGGCGATCACCCCGAAAACCGGCCTGATCCTCAAAGTGCACACCTCGAATTATCACATTGAGGGGTTCACCAAAGCGGTGTCCGGCAAGACGATCTCCGCGCTGGCGCGCGCAAGCAGCGTACCGGTCCTGAACGATCTCGGCTCCGGTACGCTGGTCGATCTGGCGCGCTTCGGGCTGACCCATGAGCAGACCGTGACAGAGGCGGTCGCCGAAGGCGCGGACCTCGTGACATTCTCCGGCGATAAATTGCTTGGCGGCCCGCAGGCCGGTTTCATCGTCGGGCGCCGGGATCTGATCGCGCGGCTCAACCGCAATCCAATGAAACGCGCGCTGCGGATCGACAAGATTCGCCTTGCCGCGATCGAGGCAACGTTGCGGCTGTATCGCGACCCGGACCGGCTGGCCGAGCGTCTGCCGACACTGCGGATGATGGCACGGCCGCAGGCCGAGATCGAAGCGGCGGCGGCACGCCTCAAGCCCGTGATCGCTGCCGCCGTCGGCCCGCGTTTCGAGGCCGACGTGATCGCCTGTGCGAGCCAGATCGGTTCGGGCTCGTTGCCGAGCGAAATCATTGCAAGCGCGGGAATCGCATTGCACGTCAACGCCGCGTGCGGCAAGGGCCGCGCACTGACTGCATTGACGACGGCGTTTCGTGCCTTGGAGCGACCAGTCATCGGCCGGATCGAGAACGATGCGCTCGTTTTCGATCTTCGTTGCCTCGAAGACGAAGCTGCCTTCGTGCGCAACCTTGAGACGCTGCGTATCGAAAAGCAGCACTGAGGCGCTTGCGCGGACTACGCGGTGACGCGCACCTCGGCCGGGCCGGCTTCGGTATGCCCGACGATCCGCGCGGCATGATAGCCCGCCCGATGAAGCGTCGCGAGCGTGGCCTGCGCGCGATCGGCGGCACAGGAAACCAGCAGACCGCCTGATGTCTGCGGATCGACCAGCAGATTGCGCTGCCAGTCCGGGAAATTGTCCGGCAGGCGAATCGCATCGCCATAGCTGGCCCAATTTCGCGTAGAGGCCCCGGTGATGTAGCCCTGTTGCGCAAGCTGTGCGGCTTGCGTGAACAACGGCACTTCGCCGGCTTTCAGGACGACACTCAGTTTCGAGCCGCGTGCGAGTTCCAGCGCGTGGCCGAGCAAGCCGAAGCCGGTAACATCGGTGATGGCGTGAACGGATTTGTCCTCGGCCAGTTCACTGCCGATACGATTGAGCTGCGTGGTCGACGCCAGCATTTCGGCATAACCTTCATCCGGCAGCTCGTCTTTCTTGATGGCGGCGGAATAGATGCCGACACCGAGCGCCTTGGTCAGGATCAGCGCGTCGCCGGGCTTCGCGTCGGCATTGCGGCGCACCTGATCGGGATGGCAGAGACCGATCACGACAAGGCCGTAGATCGGCTCAGGCGCGTCGATCGAGTGCCCGCCGGCGACCGGAATGCCGGCGCTGGCGCAGACGGCGTTGCCGCCTGCGATGATCTTGCGTACATCCTCGACCGAAATCTTGTTGAGCGGCATGCCGAGAATCGCCAGCGCCATGATCGGTTTGGCGCCCATGGCATACACATCGGAGATCGCGTTGGTCGCAGCGATCCGGCCGAAGTCGAACGGATCGTCCACGACAGGCATGAAGAAATCCGTGGTGGCGACCACGCAAGTGGAGTCGTCGACCTTCCATACCGCGGCGTCGTCACCGGTCTCGATCCCGACCAGCAATTGACGGAACGGCGCAGCAGCGGGCTGACCGGCGAGCAGTTCCTGCAGCACGGCGGGAGCAAGCTTACAACCGCATCCGCCGCCATGGGCAAGGCTCGTCAGACGCACGATAGGGGCATTCATTCACGGGTCTCCTGCAGCTTACGCCACGCAGCGGCGACTTCGCCTCCGGTCCGCAGGCTACGGGAGCGGAGAACGGAAACGTCAATGGAAACCATACGTCCGATCAACGAGCGGATGCAAATGCACCTCGGCGATGTATGTCATCGGCGTCTCCGCTCATATCAAGGCTGCGGAATGGAATATCCTCACAGCTCTCTCAAATCAGGCCGGACGACAGTGGGAAGCCATAGATGCTATGACCTTCCAGATCGAGTTCCTGCCGCAGCGTGCGGCTTCGCACCGCGCATTGCGCCTGATTCAGGCTGATCGCGGAGTGGAGTTGGACCAGCTCAGCTTGACGGGTGTAATATTCTTCCTCGTTGTCGAGAAGCTCCGACAGCCGGCGCGTCCCCATATCGAAATACTGGCTGCGATACAGGACACGGGTTTTCTTCAGAAGCTCGATCTCGCGCTTGAGCATATCGGTCTTTCGATCGGCGGCGGCGAGCGAACGCAACAATCCACGCTCTCCCAAACTGTCTTCCAGACGAACAGCCGCGAGTTTCGCTTCGGTTGCGGCCAACTGGTTGCGCGCCGCATTGGCTTTGGCCGTGTAGGCACCGCCCTGCAGAAGGTCGGATTGAATGTCGAGGTTCACTCCGATCGGCAGCCTGTTGATGCCCAGCTCGCCCCCGACAAACGGACTCAGCCCGACGCGCGGAATGATGGCCTTCTCGGCGCGCACCAATTCAAGCTGTGCGCGCGCCTGCGACAGCCTCGCGATGCGCAGGTCATCCGTTTCGCCATTCGCCTTGCAGCTTTTAGCAGTAAGATTCAGTCGCCCTCCCTGCGGCTGGCCGCTGAGCAGGATCAATCGGTCTTGCGCTTCGCCCAGCGCCAGTTCCGTGTCATGCACCAGGAACGCCGCCGATTGCAGCCGCTTGCGGGTATCCAGATGATCGGTGGTTGACGACGCCCCGCTGGTGGAGCGCTTGGCGACAAGGGCATCGAGTTCAGTCAACGCCTTCAACTGTTTTTTGTACACCTCCAGAAGTTCGCGCTGCATCTGCACATTGTCATAGGCCTTGAGGAGATCCACCAACGCATCGTCCACCGCCTTCTGAAAAGCGATGTAATTGATCTGCAGGTCGAAATCCGCCAGCTTCACCACCCGTTCGCTGTTGCCGCCGTCGAACAGCAATTGCGATCCCGTCAACTGCATGGCGGGCGTGCCGACGCTTGTCCGGCCAAGCCCGCCACCGGCGGCCACCGACAGCCCCGGAAACAGCGCGGCGCGTTGCACCCTCACCTGGTCGGCACTGGCGGAAATCAGGCTGGCGGACTGGCGTATCGAGGGACTTATCAGCAGTCCGTTGCGCGCGATGGTCTTCACCTGGACTCCGTCTGCCGGAGTCAAAGCGGGCATGGCCGTTGCCTTCTTGATGATCTCCGCTTCGGTTCCGGTCGGGCCGGGCAGCCCGGTGCAGCCGCCGAGCATCAAGCTGGAGGCGAGAAACACGGCTGCTTGCCGGCAGCGCTTGCTGAGGAGAGATCGAGCTACGGCCATGAGCAGGTCAGTTTCGCTTGCCGGCAACCAGATCGGCGCATTGCGGGCGGCGCCAGACCGCGCGTGACACGCGGCCTTCGCCGTCGAAGAAAACCCGGTACTGGCAGATCAACCGGTCGCGCCGGGTCAGCGGCAGGGACAGGTGGAATTCATACGAGCCGTCGTCGTTGTTCAGCGCCGGCCGCCCCAGGATCGCCTGAAGATTGCTTCGCGACTGACCGACGGCGATGCGGCGAAGCTGGGCAATCTCGCGCGGCGTCCCGGTGCGGGCGTAGCGCGGATTCATGCCGGGATATGCCCGCGACACCGAGGAGAAGCCCACCGCGGGGTTCACTTCGTTGAGCTGGCCTGCCTGTGCGGCGGTCATGCCGGACCACACCAGGCCGAGACATGCGGCCTTGAGAAGAACGGCGCGGAGCCCGGACCCGAGTGTCATTTTGGAACCTTCTTTCGCCAGTGAAATGGTTGGGAGACGGCGGGCAACGGCGACATCATCGTTCACGCAGCGCCTCCTGTGCCCGATTGAATGGCTTGATGAGATATTGCCAGACGGTCTTTTCACCGGTCCGGATATCGACGGTCGCGATCATGCCGGGCACGATCGGAAAGTGCGTACCGGCCTTGTTGGCGAGATAATCTTCGCGGGTGCGGATGTATGCCCGGTAGTAGACTTGATCCGGCTTCACCTGGTCGCGCACGGTGTTGGGGGAGATGGTCACCACCTCGCCGGACAGACCGCCGAAGATCGCATAGTCATAGGCTGAGACTTTAACCAGCGCCTCCTGTCCCGGATGGATGAAGGCGATATCGCGCGGCGAGATGCGCGCCTCGACCAGCAGCTTGTCGTCCATCGGCACCAGGGTCATGAGCTGTCCGCCGGCCGGTATGACGCCGCCGATGGTGGTCACGGCAATATCCTTGACGATGCCGCGCATCGGCGCGCGGAACACCAGACGATCGAGTTGATCGGAACGGCCGCGCATGATCGACGCCTGAACCTCGGCCTCCGCATTGACCTTCTGCAGCTCCTCGCCGGTCTTGACCCGCGAGTCCGCGCGCAGGCGGGCGATCTCCAGTTCGGTCTGGGCCGTTTCACGTCGCAGCTTGATGACCTCGACCCGGCTCGTCGCGCCGCTGGCTTGCAGCTTTTCCGCGATCGCCAGTTCCTGCCGGGATAAGTCCAGCCCCTGGGTCAATCCGGACAGGGCATCACGGAGGCTGGTGCGGCGCGACTTGAACAAGGCCAGTTCGTTGGCGCGCAATTGCGCGAACTCGTCGCCAGCGAGTTCGTCGGGGAAAGTCACCGTCTCAAGTTCGTTCAACTCGGCCCGCATGCGCGCCGCCGCTGCGATGGAAGCACGATATTTGGCCGCGGCTTCTTCGACGTTCGAGGCCGAGCGCGTCGGATCGAGCTGGGCGAGAACCTGCCCCTTCTCGACCATGTCGCCTTCCTTGACGTTGATCGCGGTCACGATGCCGCCGTCGAGCGACTGGATGATCTGTTCGCGCGAACTGGGGACCACGGTGCCCTGTCCGCTGGACACCTCGACCAGCGGAAAAAACCAGGCCCAGCCGAGAAACAGCACGAGCATGGCGGACACCACCTGGACGAGGCGGAGTTCGGATTGCGCCGTCGCGCGCCCGTTCATCGTCAGCGCGCCGCTCATGCGACGGCCTTTCCGCCGCGCAATTGCGCCAGCACCTGATTTTTCGGACCGTCCATCACGACGGCGCCGTTGCTGACAACGATCAGCCGATCGACGATCCGCAGCATCGCCGGGCGATGGGTCGCGACGATCACCGAAACATTGGAATCGAGATGGCCGAGGACATCGATCACCGCCGCTTCGGAGACTTCGTCGAAAGACGCGGTGGGTTCGTCGAGCAGTAACACGTTCGGGCTGCGCACCAGCAGCCGGGCGAGAAGCAAGCCCTGCTTCTGGCCGCCCGACAGGCCGAGTCCGCCTTCCAGAAGCATGTGGTCCAGACCTTCGGGGAGGCGATGGACGAAATCCGCCAATCCCATTCGGCCGAGCGTGTCGAGAATGGTCTCGTCCGCCACCATCGGCGCGCCAAGGGTGAGGTTTTCGCGCAGGGTGCCGTGAAACAGCCGCGCGCCCTGCCCCATCAGGCCGATATCGCGCCTCACATCGGTCGGGTCGATCAGCCCCATCACCACGTCGTCGACGCGGATCTCGCCCGCCAGCGGCTCCAGCAATCCCGCCAGCCCGGACAGAAGCGTGGATTTACCCGCGCCATTGCGGCCGAGAATGGCGATGCGCTCGCCGGGCGCGATACTCATCCGGTCGACTTTCAGCACCGGCGCCTGCGGGCTGTGGCCGAACACCGCGTCCTTCAACTGGAAGTCCCCGCGGATCAACGGCTTGTGGATGCGCTGTTCTTCCGCCGGCGCATCCACCGGCAGCGACATCAGCCCGTCCAGCGCCTTGCGTGCCACCTGCGCCTGCTGCCAGCGATTCATGATCTGGGTGACGGAGGCGAGCGGCGCCAGCATACGCGAGGACAGCATCGAGGCGGCGACCAGCACGCCCGTGCTCATTTCGCCGGCCATCACCATCGGCGCGCCGAAGAAGATCACCACGGCGAACACGCCACCCTGCACGGTTTGCGACCAGGACGACAACTCGCTCACCAGATCGCGCAACTGCATCGACGAACCGGAGGTGGTTTCGTTGTAGTGATTCCACAGATTCTGAAACCGCGTTTCGGCCTGCATCGACTTGATGTCGTCAAGACCCTGGATCGCCTCGACCAGCATGGCGCTGCGCAGCGATCCTTCGCGGGTGTTCATCTCGGCCAGCCGGCGCAGGCGCTTCTGCGCGAGCAGGCCCGGCACGATCAGCAGCAGCATCGCCGCCAGCGGAATCCAGACCAGCACTCCGGCGATATAGACGTACAACGCGCAGAACAGCAGGAAGAACGGCACGTCGGCGATCGCCGCGACCGTGGTGGAGGTCAGCATTTCGCGGACATGCTCCAGTTCGCGGATCTGCGAAATGAAGGTGCCGGTGGAACGCGGACGGGCGGTGTTGCGAATCCGCAGCGCGTGCCCGAACACCCGGTCGGAAATCCTGAGGTCCGCGACCTTGCCGGCGACATCGCTGATGCGGCTGCGCGCGGTGCGCATGGCCGCGCCGAAGCCGGTCGCCATCATCACGCCGATGAACAGCACCCACAGCGTGCTCATGGACTGACCGGGCACCACGCGGTCATAGACCTGCATCGAGAAGATCGTGCCGGCGAGCGCCAGCACATTGGTCACCAGCGAGGCGACCATCACCGCCCGATAGGGCTTCATGTCGGCGAGCGCGATGCTGCGCAGCCAGTCAGGGCGCCAGGGCGCGATGTAATCGTCGATCCGGCGATCGGGCGACGAGATCGGGCGCAGCACGAACAGCCGCCGCAGGCGGCGTTTGAGTTCGTCATGCGCGAACGGCGTGACCTGCCCGACATCTCCCGCGAGAATGACGCCGAAGCCGTCGGCCGTTTCCCGCTCGATCACCCCGACCTCGCCGCGGTCGAACTCGGCGACCAGCGGCAGGCGCAAGCTCGAAATCGCGCCGGCGTCCCCGTCCGCCTCCTGAATGGAGAGGCCGATCGAGCGCGCAAGCGTATCCAGCTGGTCCCGATCCGAGGACCAGGCCAGATCGAGCTTGATCCGCTCCACCGAAATGGCCATGCGGTAATGCGCCGCCACGCGCAGCACCGCCTCCATCCATCCCCGGTGGATCGCCGCGCCGCCCGGCGTGGCGCGGGAGCTGTTGGCTTCGCCGCTCATCGCATCAGCCCCCGTGATGGACGCGGTGCCAGTGTTCGTCGTCGAGCGGCGGCACGAACGACGCCTCGTGGGACTCGGCGTAGCCGGCATGAGCGTCCGCTCCGCCGGACAAGGCCGGGCTGTCGTGATGCTCGGCCGGCAAAGCGGCAGTCAGATCCTCGCCGGGGCTGCCGGATTGAAGCACGTCGTCCACCGTAACCGGCGGAGTCGTGTCCGTCGTCGGCGTCTCATGCGTGTCCGCCGTGTCGAGCGACGCCAGCCCGAAGCTGAAGGCCGCAAGGGACATCATGGCGGGCGCTTCGGAACTCGCGTTGAACCCTTCATCCGCAAACCCGACCGTGACGTCCTCGTCGATCAGCAGCGTGACGCCGGAGGTGCTGGTATAAGTGATATGACCAGAGCCATCACTCTCGCCGATGTTCCACTCGGTCGCGCTCGACAGCGCCACCTTGTCGTCACCGTCACCGTCGATGGTCAGCGTGCCGGTGTTCGCCCCGGTGATCGCCGCTACATTCGCGACAGAGAGACCGCCGGTGATGCCGTTTGCGCCGGATACGGACAGGTCGATAACCTCGACGTTCTTCAGCAGGGTGGACAGGCTGTCATGGTCAACGTCCTCGCCAACGCGCAGCGCCACCGTGTCGGCGCCGGCCTTGCCGTCGATGGCGTGGCCGCTCCAGATGAAGCTGTCATTGCCGGTCGTCGCCGTCGTCGGCGTGACCGACAACGTCAGCGTATCGGTCACATGGGCGGATTCGGAGCCATTGGCGCTTTCCACCGTCCATGCTTCCACTGACACCGACGAATTGGTCGCCGACGCGGCCTGCACCACGCCGAGCTTGTCCAGATCGTCCTGAGACAGACCTGTGATGGTATAGGTGCCGGCATCGTAGCTGACCGCGATATCCGGGTTGTCCGCGTCGATGAGTGTACTACCGATGTAAAACGCCGCATGCTCGCCGAGGCCGGTGAGTTGCAGCGTCGTGGTCTCAGTGCTGCCGTCCGGCACCGACGCCGTCGCCGCCACGGGATCGACCATCGAGGCGTTGAGATTCAGGTCAATGATCTGCCCTTCGGCACCGAAAGACACCGTGGGGTCGATCGTCAGGCCGTCAGCGACGGCGCCCACCGTCACCGCGCCGAGCGAGACCGTATCCACCCGCGACGTGGACAGGCTGCTCTCGCCCGACTCCACCACCAGCGACAGATGGTCGAGCGTGCCGCTCCAGTTCGCCGCGGGCAGGATCGCCACATAGGCGGGCAGATCGCCGCCATCGGACAGAACCCAGGTGTTGGTGGTGCCATCACCGCCGGCGTTCGAGGCTTGCGCGGCGACCGTGGCGTCACCGGCATTGTCGCCGACATAGAGCAGGAAGCCCACCGGCACGCCCGACAGCAGGATCGAACGGATCGTTTCCGAACCGTCATTGTCGTTGAGCGTCACCGACAGGCCGGTCAGTTCGATGGCGTTGCTCTTGTCGGACGACGCGGCTTCGTTCCCCGACACCTCGCCGATCGTCGCTTCGACGCCGTTGTTGACGATCACGACATCCGCCGTGCCGGTGGCCGAGGCCGTTTCCGTATTGCCGGCATCCGTCTCCTGCGTCTGCGCCCAGGCGGTGAAAGTGACGTCGCCCGGCTGCAGCTTGCCGCCGTCCGGGGCCGTGTAGGTCAGGTTAACCGACCCGCCCGATGTGTCGACATTGACCACATAATAGTCACCGTCCGGCACGCCATCGACGCCGCTGACATGGCTGAGCGAAATCGTGTTGTTGTCGCTATCGGTCAGCGTTCCGCCGTCATTGCTATCGGTCGAAACCTGCACATAAAGCTTGCCGCCGACGATCGTGCCATGAACGCCATCGGCGTCGTCCGCGACGGTGATGGTAGCCGTGACACTGGTTTCGCCTTCGTCCACGTCTTTCGTCTCGACCGTGACGGCGGCCTCGTCGGTGACCGGTGTGACGGGCATGTCGGCGGTGGTATCAGCCACCACACTGGTGCCCCCGACCGCAGCGGCCGTCAGCTTGGCGTCGAAGCTGAAGTCGGCGTTGTTGTCGTTGCTGTTCGGCGGCGGCGTGATGGTGATGCTGGACATCAAGCCGTCCAGCGCCGTCTGGCTGTCGCCGCCCGCCGGCACCGTCACCGTGGCGGTCCAGATCGGTTCGCCGTTGACGGTGGTCAGGATCATGCCGTTGACGGTCGTCCCCACAGGCAGGTCACTGACCGTGACGGTGTAGGTATAGGCCGCCGACGGATCGTCGGCGGTGACGTGCGCATCGATCTTGCTGGCCAGCGTGAAGCCGGTGTCTTCCGTGCCGCTCGTATTGTTATAGCTCCAGGTGTCGATCACCGGCGGCGCGGTCGGCTCGCCGTCGTTCAGATTCAGCACCAGGTTCCAGCCGACCGTGTCGGTTTCGATACCGGCCGGCGTCGTTGCCGACTGGCCCTCGTCCTGCGCCATCACCGTCATGGTGATGCCCGAAGTGCCGTCGGCGGCGCCCTTGCCGATCACGAATTCCACCGGAACATCGATGCCGCCGGCGCCGATCGCCTTTGCGCCTGCGCCGTCATAGACCAGCAACCAACTATTGGCCCCGACCTGCGAAGCGCCCGTCACGGTTACGCCGTCAGGTACCCCGTCGATCAGGACGCGAACAAGATGTTCGCTGCCGTCGGTATCGTCGGAGTCGACATGCAGATTGACCGTGACCGCGCCGCTGGCGGTGACAGTGGCGGTGTCGCCAGTGACGGAGCCAGCCGTGGTGATGCCGGCGATCGAAGCGTGCACGTCATCCGTCACCGGCGTGATGCTCAGTGCCAGCGAACCATCCTTGGTTTCGCGCACGGCAGTCAATGTGTCGTCACTGGATGGATCGATGACGTCGTACTTGAAGTCCAGCGATCCGACATCCCCATCGAGATTGGCCGCGCCCTTGGCGCCGAGATCGCCCACCTGACCGGCCGGGATGACATAATAGGTCACGCCACCGATGTCGGTGGTGGTCAGTCCGGCAGCGGACAGTTCCGTATTGCCGAGATAGAGCGTGTAATTGCTCGTGTCGTAGCCGGTCGCCACATAGACATTGCCCAGCGTCTCGTCGGTATCGCCGTTCTGATGGACGATGGCGAGATGCAGCGACGTGATCTCGTCTTCCACCAGCGTGGCGCTGGTGGTGATCGTCGCTTCCGGCGACGGCGTGACGGTGAAGCTCACATCGGTGAGCACGCCGGTATGCGAGTCGCCGTCGTTTTCCGTGGTGACGCCCGCCACCTTGAGATTCACCGTGCCGCTGTAGTTTTCCGGCACGACGACGGAGACACCGGCGAGATTGTTCGCCGACACCACCCACACCCGGTCGGCGCCGGTGCCCGACACCACCGTCGTCGCGCCGGTGAGCGTGAAGCCTTCCGCCAGCCCCGTGATGCGCAGGGTGACGGCTTCCGAACCGTCGTTGTCGGGCGAGGTGACGCTCGTCACCAGATCGGACAGCACCACCTTGTGGTCGCCGGAATCCAGCGCAGCTTCTGTTGTGCTGAAAGCCGCTGCGGGCGTGACCACGGCCGTGTCGGCGACGCCGGTGACGGAGACATCAATGGTGCGCGACACCGGCGTGGCCAGTATATCCCCATCGTCCACCGAAACCGCGCTCACCGTCAGCGTGAAATCGTCGTTGCTGTTGAGCGGCGGCGTGATCGACATCTGCGTCGCGTTGTCGAAATTCAGGATCGTCACCGATCCGCCGACAATGGCGAGTTCGGTGCCGCCATAGACGATCTTCGCTCCCGCCGGGATGTCCGAAATCGTGACGCTGAACGTCTCGGACTTGTCGGAACTGGTGGTCTTGATGGACAGCGGAATCGCCGTGTCCTCAAGGCCGGAGGCGCGGCCGTTCAGCGCCATCGTCACCGCATCGGCGACGGGATCGAACTTGATCAGCGAGAGCGTGGCACTGCCGGACACGGCGACATCGACGCCCGCGCCGCTGACATGCGGCGGATCGAGCGGAAGCGTCGAGACCTCGGCATCGTCGTCGTAATCCACCGACCCGGCCTGCACGCCGATGGTCATCGTGCCGGACACATCGGGCGGCAGCTTGACTTGCAGCGTGTCGAGATATTGCGACGGCACCCAGACGGGATCGCCGGTGTAGGTTACCTCATGCCACATCGTACCGTCATTGTAACGGAACTCAGTTCCGATGACCGTATCGCCGACCGTATCCGGCTGGAGTGTCGGCGTCAGCACGGCATAGGTGAATTCGTCCGCGTCCGCGTTGGTCCAGGGCGTCTTCAGATCGTAGCCATCGCTCACATTGGAAGCGTCGGTTACGTTCGAGCCCAGCGCAAACCAGGTGTCTTCCTTGCCCGCCCCCGAATAGGCATGGTCGCCGATCATCGTCACGTCGTTGCCGACGACGCCATCGCTGTCCGTATCAGTGCGCTCGGCGACGGGGGTGACGGTGATCGTCACATCGCGATCGACGGTTTTCGTGTCGCTGGCGGTCGCGCCGTTCACCGTATTGCTGTCGGTGCTGGTGATCGACAGCGCGATCGTCGCGTCCGTACTGCTGTGCGCGGATGGCGTGATCGTGAAACCTTTGAGATAGTCTTCGCGCTCCGCCTCGGTTCCGCCGGTGAAGGTGATCGTATAGGTCGATCCAGACTGGTCGAATGAGGCCCCCGCCGAAGCTCCGTTCGTGACCGTCGACTCAGCAACCGTCCAGCCCGACGGCACATCGAACGACACCTTGTCGATGACTTCAGAGCCCGTAGTCGTCCCCGTATCGGTGACCTTGACCCCCGCCAGGAACGCAACTGCGGTGTCTTCCTTCGTCTCGACATCGCTCGCGGTGACATCGCCCGCCACCGGGTTGACATGCAGGTCGAGCGTTACGGAACTCTGGGCTGCGTCGATGCTGCCGGTCGAATCGCCGTCGGTGTCGCGCGTGTTGAGCGTGACCGTGACCGCCCCCATGTCGCCGCTGAAATCGGCCGGCGGCTTGATGACGATGCTCGGCTTGGCCGTGAGAATGTTCGTCTCGTCGGACGTCACCGAGCCTGACGCGCCCGCCGTGTAAGCCTTGCCGTCGACCGTGACGACGGTGCCTTCCTGCAAGCCGCTGACGGTGTACGAATAAAGCTCGCTGTTATCGTCGTCAGTGGTGCCGTTGCCGGTGGTGCCGTCGCCATTGTCTTCGGCATCGGTGCGCGCGGCGGTGAGCAGACTGCCCACATCGACCGAACTGTCCTCGGCGAAAGTGAAGCTTGTCTGGCTGGCCGAGAGGTCGGCCCCGTCCGTCACCGCCTGCACATCGACGGTGATCGTCTGGCTGCTCGGCGCTCCGGCTACGCCTGGAACGATCACACCGCCGCCATCCACCTCGTAGCTGGTCACGTTAACGGTGACGGTGAAGTTATCGCCGCTTTCGGCCGCCGGATGAGCGGTCAGTGCCTCATACTGGGACGTGGTCAGATAATAAATGCCGTTGGCATTGTCTACGGCGGGCACGTCGGTGACGTGATCCACGTCGGTCAGTACGATGGTGATCTTGCCGCCGACAGGAGTCAGGGTATCCGTTCCATCGGACAGCGTGACGCCGCTCGCGCCGGCACCGCCGATGGTCAGCGTGATCGTGCCGATGCGCTCGGGATTGTCGTCATTGCTGGTCCCCGTCCCGGTATCGGTGATTTCAGGGGCTTTCAGACCGAGCGAAACAGCGGTGTCTTCGTCGGTGCCGACGGTCTTGCTTGCTTCGAGACCGGGCACATCTGAAACCTTCGTGATTTCAAAGTCGAGCGTCTGCGTGACCGTCGAGCCGCCCGGCTTATCCTCGGCCATCGTATAGGTGACCGTCGGGACATCGCCGGCATAATTGCCGGTGGGGGTGAAGGTATAACCGCCGTTCTGCGCGATGGTCAGCGTGCCCAG